>Ga0070659_100001753_pt1 | contig 15585 bp, 17 predicted proteins | sample KBSC23metaG_FD_64666 | JGI IMG/M metagenome (GOLD analysis project Ga0070659, IMG submission 64666) | Corn rhizosphere microbial communities from Kellogg Biological Station, Michigan, USA - KBS C2-3 metaG | ecosystem: Host-associated > Plants > Roots > Rhizosphere > Soil ... | reverse complement strand
TGAAAGCCATCGAAATTGCCGAGCGCGACGATCGCCCCGCGGAGCTTGTCGGGGATGCCGCCGGCGAGGGTCAGGCGCTGCATTGGCAGCGGCTGTATCGGCCAAAGCGTCAGGTGGAAAGGTGACGCTTGAACAGCCGGTACTCGTTCCACGCGAGCGCCATGACGACGAGGTCGATGATGCTGATTGCGATGAGGCCGATGTCGTGCGTGTAGCTGTAGCGGTAGAGCTGGTAGGCGATGAATAGGGTCAGCACGACGAAGGTAGCGTGATAGGACCAGCGCTTGTGCAGCAGCAGGCCGATGACGATGAGGCCATTCACGATACCGTGGCTGACCAGATAGAATGCGTAGAATTCGTGCTCGGGCCTAGAGAAGCCGTGGGCGAATTGGGCGATGAGGTCGCTGCTCCGTCCCGCCTCCCACAGCCATGCGATGATCGCCCTGGTGCTGAAGAGATAGAGCGCGATGCCGCCGATCAGCTCGATCGCCGCATGGATCCCCTTCAAAATCACGCTGAGGATGAATAGCTGATGGAGGCGCTGCTGAAGCACGGCGCAACCAACGGCCAATGCTTGACTCAGGTCCTTCGCATTCTTATCTGCAGCTCATCCCGATCCACCGGTTTCCGGCGGCGCACTCGTGCGCGCGTCGGTTTTTCGCTTAGGAAGGGTCCCCGTCAAGGTACCACTTTGATGGGTCCTGGGGTCGGGACTTTTTAGCGACGAGATGGGGCGGCAGGCGCCCCGTGGAGCTGAAGAAGGGTAAAGAATGGCTCGTATTGCCGGGGTCAACATCCCCACCAACAAGCGCGTCGAGATCGCGCTGACCTACATCCACGGTATCGGCCGGACCACGGCCAGGAAGATCACCGAGCAACTCGGAATTGCGCCGGAAAAGCGCGTCCAGGACCTCACCGACCAGGAAGTGCTGCACATTCGCGAGACGATCGACCGCGACCACAGCGTCGAGGGCGACCTTCGCCGCGACACCGCGATGAACATCAAGCGGCTGATGGACCTCGCCTGCTACCGCGGGCTTCGCCACCGGAAGGGCCTGCCGGTCCGCGGTCAGCGCACGCACACTAACGCGCGCACCCGCAAGGGCAAGGCCAAGCCGATCGCCGGGAAGAAGAAGTAAGCCTTCTTAAAGCCCGCACGTCCGCAGCAGCTTAGACAAGAGATTGTAGGAACCAATGGCCCAGGCACCGCAGCGCATCCGCAGGAGGGAGCGCAAGAACATCACCGCCGGCGTCGCCCACGTGAACGCCAGCTTCAACAACACCATGATCACCATCACCGACGCGCAGGGCAATGCCATTGCCTGGAGCTCGGCCGGGATGATGGGCTTCAAGGGCAGCCGCAAGTCGACGCCCTATGCCGCGCAGGTCGCGGCGGAGGACGCAGGGCGCAAGGCCGCCGAGCATGGGGTCCGCACGCTCGAGGTCGAGGTCAAGGGCCCCGGATCGGGCCGCGAAAGCGCGCTTCGGGCACTGCAGGCGGTCGGCTTCACGATCACCAGCATCCGCGACGTGACGCCGATCCCGCACAACGGGGTGCGGCCGAGCAAGCGCCGCAGGGTCTGAGGATTTTAGCGGGATTCCCGCCTGCGCGGGGATGACGCGAGACGAAATTGGAAATGCAAACAGGGACCCAGGTCCCCAACTGCCAAGGGATGAACATGGCCGTCAACGCAAAGAACTGGCAGGAACTGAAGAAGCCCAACAGCCTCGAGAAGAAGGCGAGCGGGGGCGAGGGCCGCAACCGCGCGGTGTTCGTCGCCGAGCCGCTTGAGCGCGGGTTCGGAATGACGCTCGGCAACTCGCTGCGCCGGGTGCTGCTCTCCTCGCTCCAGGGCGCCGCCGTCACCTCGATCAAAATCGACGGCGTGCTGCACGAATTCTCGAGCCTCGCGGGCGTCCGCGAGGACGTCACCGACATGGTGCTCAACGTCAAGCAGATCGCGCTCAAGATGGAAGGCGAGGGGCCCAAGCGGCTGCACCTCAGCGCCACCGGCCCGGTCGACGTCACCGCCGGCATGATCAGCACCAGCGGCGACATCGAGGTCACCAACCCCGACCTCTTGATCTGCCACCTCGACGAGGGCGCGACGCTCAACATGGAGCTGACCGTGGACATCGGGAAAGGCTATGTTCCCGCCGCCGCCAACCGCCCGGCCGACGCGCCGATCGGCCTCATTCCGGTCGACGCGCTCTACTCGCCCGTGCGCCAGGTTGCCTACAAGGTCGAGAACACCCGCGTCGGCCAGGAGCTCGACTATGACAAGCTCACGCTGACCATCGAGACCGACGGCACGGTGACCCCCGAGGACGCGCTCGGCTATGCCGCGCGGATCCTGCAGGACCAGCTGCAGCTGTTCGTCCACTTCGACGACAGCCAGGTGAGGATGCCGAGCTCGCCGATGATCGGCCAGGCGGCGATGCCGATGGCCGAGGCGACCCCGGCCGACACCAACCAGCTCAATCGCTACCTCCTGAAGAAGGTCGACGAGCTGGAGCTGTCGGTGCGTAGCGCCAATTGCCTCAAGAACGACAACATCATCTACATCGGCGACCTCGTGCAGAAGACCGAGGCGGAGATGCTGCGCACCCCGAACTTCGGCCGCAAGAGCCTCAACGAGATCAAGGAAGTGCTGGCGTCGATGGGGCTGCGCCTGGGCATGGACATCCCCGGATGGCCGCCGGAGAACATCGAGGAGATGGCCAAGAAGCTCGAGCAGGAAATGCTGGGCTGATAGGTCGAACCTCGGTTGAGGAACCAGGAAGGGCCGCTGGCAACAGCGGCCCTTTTTCCATTGCGGCGCCCCTGTGCGTTTTCCCTTCCGCTATGGCTTGCGATCCAGGATGTCGCGCACGCGAGAAGCCAAGTCCGCGTAGCTGAAAGGCTTCGTGAGAAGCTCCACGCCCGGGTCGAGACGGCCGTGGTGAACAATCGCATTTCGCGCATAGCCGGTGGTGAAGAGCGTTCTCAGCCCGGGCTTTATCTCCGATGCCGCCTTGGCCAGATCCGCACCGCTCAAGCCGCCGGGCAGGACGACATCCGTGAACAGCAGGTCCACGGCTTCGTGTGACTTCAGCACGGCCAGCGCCGCTGCGCCATCCGAGGCCTCGAGCACCCGATAGCCGAGCTCACGCAGCACTTCGGCTGAATAAGCGCGAACGTCCTCATCATCTTCGCAAACGAGAATCACCTCGTCACCAAACGCTCCGATCGCAACGGCCGCGTTCTCGTCATTCTGTTCGCGGACCGTGCCAAGCAAGCGCGGCAGGTACATCTTGACCGTCGTACCCTGGCCGAGCTCCGAATATATTTTAATGTGGCCCCCCGACTGTTTCACGAAGCCGTAAACCATCGACAGGCCAAGGCCGGTGCCTCGCCCGACTTCCTTGGTCGTGAAGAATGGCTCGACCGCCTTCGTCAGGGTCTCGGCGTCCATGCCGACGCCAGTGTCCGAGATGCAAATCACGGCATACTGGCCGGAAGGGACCTCCGGGTTCTGCGCGGTGTAGGCCCGGTCGAGATGGGTGTTAGAGGTCTCGATCGTCAGCTTTCCGCCTTCAGGCATCGCATCACGGGCATTGATCGCCAGATTGATAATGGCGTTCTCAAGCTGATTGGGGTCGGCCTCAACGGTCCATAGCCTCGGAGCGAGCACCGCTTCGACCTCGATGGTTTCCCCAAGCGTCCGGTGAAGTAGTTCGGACATGCCCGGGATGAGACGATTGATGTCGATCGGCCTCGGGTCAAGGGGCTGGCGGCGCGAAAAGGCGAGGAGTCGCTGGGTAAGGGTTGCGGCCCGTTCCGCGCCCGTAAAGGCGCGGTCCGCGTATCGCTTGAGGTGAATTGCTTCTCCGGGAAGCTTCTGCCTCAGAAGGTCGAGGTTGCCGTTCACGATCTGAAGAAGATTATTGAAGTCGTGCGCGATGCCGCCGGTGAGTTGGCCGACCGTTTCCATTTTCTGCGACTGGCGCAATGCTTCGTGTGCTTGCTCAAGCTCGCGCGTCCGTTCCTGAACCCGATCTTCCAGCGATTGGTTCGCGCGCTGCGCTGCTTCGAACAGGCGAGCATTGTCGATGGCGACCGCCGCTTGGCCAGCCAGGCCGAGAACCAAACGCTCCGACGCTTCGGTGAAGACTCCGGCCTCAGGATGGCCAAAGAACAGTCCGCCGATGACTTCGCCAGTGCGCGACGTCACCGGAACCGCGAGATAGCTGCGCACGGGCAAATGGTTTTTCGGCAGTCCGTTGTGAGGCGCATTCTGGCCGTATCGCGGATCCTTGGTGATATCGTCGGATCGGACGACGCCTTCGCCCTTGAAAGTGGGGGCGAAAACTGGCGTAGCTCGCGGATGGCCGAAACGGTCGAAGGCCGCTCGTTCGGCCCCTGAGAGCGTGTAGAGCGTCAAGCTCTCGCCGGCCTCGTTGACTACATTATAGAAAAACGCGCCGAATTTGGCTCCCGTTAGCTCGACGCCAGCGTCGGTGACGGTCTGCACGACCCGTTGAGTGTCCAGCTCCGCGGCGACGACAGCCGCAGTCTGGTTGAGGATTTCGAGCACGTGCCGCTGCTCTTCAATTTCCCGCTGAGCCCGCTTGGCCTGCGTAATGTCCTCGACGATCTTCAGGAAACGCGCGGGCGCCCCCTCGTCGCTGATCTTGGCCAGATTGCTTCGAATCCAGATCTCGCTTCGGTCAGCTCGAATGTAACGCTTCTCGAAACTGATTCGTTCGCCTTTCCGTCCGGCCGCAGCTCTCCGCAGAGCATCCTGGCTCGTGCGCACATCTTCGGGGTGAGTGAACGCCAGACAATTTTGCTCAGCCAGCTCCTCAATCGGAAAACCTACCAAGTCCACGTAGGCGGCATTGGCGGAACGGATGCGCCAGTCGGCATCAATCTCCAGCATGCCGACGGCCGCATTCTCGAAGACGGTTCGAAACCTCTCCTCGCCTTCGCGAAATTCCTTCTCAACTCGGCGCCGCTCAACGACCGAACGCGTTCGCTCGGCAACGTCGCGGATCAATTGCAGCTCTTCCCGGTGCCACTCGCGCGCTGTTGCGTGGTTCAGATAAAGCAGCGCGACGAGGCCGCCGCGCTCCTGGATCGGCATGTTGACTACCGATTGCGCGCTGATTGCCTTCAAAGCATCTGCGGTTGCAGCGGTTCTGGGGTCTTTCTCGGCGTCCGCGAAGACAACCGTTTCGCCGCGCTTCAGGTCTTCGATGTACGAACCATAATCCCTGAAATGCAGCGTTCCCGCCAAGCTCCTGATGCCGGGCGCGTTCCAGTCACGATCGATCGTGATCGTCTCTTTTTGGGCGTCAATTGTCCCATAACCTGCTCGACTGGCGCGTAGTGTCTGGCCGAGGAGCTCGGCCGCTGCGTATGCAACGTCCGCGGGATCGTCCAAGTCGCGAACTTTGTCGTTGAGGTCGACCAATGCCGAAAGGCGCACGGCCGTCCAGTCCAGCTGATCACCGTTCTGAACTGGCATAATCCCCCAGCGACACCAGTAGCGGTCCATTGCCTGCGAACGCAGGCTCTATCAAACCAGCATCGCCGTTTACGGTTCCCGCAGCTGCGGCGTTCGCATAGTGAAGTGCTCCAGCTTTAGCGGTGGGCCGAAGCCTGGTCATGTGACCGGACGACGGATTCCGCGCTGCGAGGGCGCGAGCGGCTGGAGCTTTGACGAGAGCTGGTACCGCGAGATTCCACCACGCTTAACTTACCAAAGCTAAGGTGTTTGTATCGCCAGTTAATGATAAATTGACGCCGACTCAGGGGAGTTGGCGTCATGAAAATCACCAGACTTCTCGTCGTGGTTTCCCTTCTGGCGAGCGCGGATGCGGCCTTCTCGGCGCGTCCGTCCGGCACGGGGCCGAAGCCAACGCCCCAGCCGACGGAATGCCAGCTCGATATATCCGGCAGAATGCAATGCGCCTATTCGACCTACGACGAGTGCCGGACAGCCTTGAGGACGCTGAGACACCAGCACCCCGATGTCCAGGGCTGCTGGCTTTCCACTGCCGATCCTAGCTGGTGGCACTACGACCAGTACATCCTCGAATATTGGCCGTAGAGAGGCTCAGCCACCCAATCACGCATGAGGCCCACGCCCCCCGGCGCGGATGTGCTATGCCTGGGGCAAGGGGGACAAAAACATGGCCGAACGCTTCGAGCGGCACCGCCAGCCGTGGCGGCAGGACGAGATCCAGAAGCTGCACACGCTTGCCGGCAAGGGCATGTCGGTGAGGGCGATCGCCAAGGCGCTCGTCCGCAGCGAGGAATCGGTCAAGGACCGCGCCAGGCAAGACCGGATCAGGATTGCGAAGCTTCGCTAAGTCCTAATTGCTGGAGCACCTTGTCGGCCAGCGCCGCGCAGGCGCTTCCGGCGAAGGGGAAGGTGCCGCTAAGCATCGCCCTCAATTCGGGCGCGAGCATTTCCTGCAACCGCCGGCGGCTGCGATGCAGGCGCGTCTTCACCGTCGCCACGGGGATCTCGAGGATCTCGGCGGTTTCCTCGCTGCTCAAGCCCTCGATCTCGCGCAGGACGAACACGGCGCGGAAGCTTTCGGGGAGCTCTGCGACGGCCTGCTCGAGGAGCTTGCGGATCTGCTCGCGGGCAACGGCGACGTCGGGGCCTTCGGCGTCCGAGCCCCGCATCAGCGCGTCACGGTAATTGTCCAGCACGGCGACGCCCTCCTGCTCGAGCTGGCGGCGGCGGCGCTCGTCGGTCCGGCGCCGACCGAGCGCCTCGTTGATGACGATCCGGGTCAGCCAGGTCGACAGCGCCGAGCGGCCCTCGAACGTGGCGATTCGGTTGAAGGCCGAGAGATATGCGGCCTGGACGGCTTCCTCCGCCTCGGAGCGGTTCTTGAGGATGCTCCAGGCCGCGCGGAATAGCCGCTGGTTGTTAGCGGCGATGACGAAGCGGATGGTGCCGGCGTCGCGGGCGGCGCAGCGGCTGGCGAGATCGACGTCGCTGAGGGCCGCAAAGTCGACTGCCTGTTTTCTCGATGCCATGCGGTTCTCGGTCACTTTACCTGCAGGACGCCGCGCATCCCGGGATGGAAGCGGCAGACGAATGGTATGGCGCCGCTGCGCCCGATCACCGTCGTCGCTTTTGCGCCTGCCGGCAAGTCCACGTCGAAGCTGCGGTCGGCCGCGGTGGCGGTGTGACGAAGGAAGTCGCGGTTGACCCAGACGATCGAGTCGCCCTTCCTAAGGCCGGCGGGGACCGGTCCGAACTTCATCTTGTCGATAACGACGGTGTAGGTATGCGCGGCCGCTGCTGCGGGAGGGGGCAACAGCAGCAGGGCCGCGCCACTTGCGGCGATCAGGGCAAGCCGCAAGCGCATTTACTTCAGGGCTTTCGCGACCTGCTCGGCATGCATCTGGTGCTCGCGGAACAGGGTGAGGCCGGTTTCGAGCAGCGACTTCAGCTCGCCGTTCTTCGCCGACGGGATCAGCGTCGACTCCAGCGCGCCATTGACGGTCTTGTGGAAGGCCACCTCGTTGGCGACATATTCGCGGTCGAACGCCGCGCCCTTGAGCCTGGCGAGCTTAGCCAGCTCGGCCGAGGCGGCCTTGCTCAGTCCCTGGCTGGTCGCATTGTCTTCCGGCGCGACGTGGAGCTTCTTGACCAGCGCAAGCGCCTTCTCGTTCACCGCCTGGTGATCGCGGACCATCTGTTGAGCGAAGGAGCGGACGGCGCGATTGTGAGAGCGGGCGAGCGCCTGCTTCGCGGCGACGACATCGATGTTGCCGGCGGTGTAGGCGATATGGGCGATCTGCGGATCGGTCGGGCCGTCGGCGGCAAGCGCCGGGGCCGAGCCAAGCAGCAGCGCGGCGGCGCACAAGAGAGCGGTCTTGGTCATGATGGGATCATCCCCTCGCTGAAGGGCACCGGAGGTGGTGCGATACAGCTTTGGATGGCGGTGCCCGGCAAATGGTTCCCGCCCTCGAGCGTCGCTCAACCGCGAGGGCCTGACGATCGTCGCCCATGCCGAGACGGACGACGACCTCGCGGACCATGCGAAGCATGTGATCTGGTTCGGCCGAGCGAACCCCTCGACCTCAGTATCTTCGGCTAGGCCGGGTCAGCCTGCGGAGCGAAGCTGCTCGGCGCGCTTCTGATAATCCAATGCCAGCGCCAGGTGCCGCTCTCGCGCAGCCTCGGTCAATGCACGGCTCGCCGCGAGCTTCTCGCGTGCCGCCTGGCGGTGAAAGAAATGAACGCTTGGGTACACGTCCGAAACCCTCCCCCAAATCCCTTGGCTCCATGTTCCATAATGAAACGGGCCGCGGCGCAAGCTTTATTGTGCGTTGATTCAGAAGGGGAAAATCCGAGGTTACTCTTCGGTGCGGATGAGCACGGTCTCGCCGATCAGGAGGAAGAGGAGGAACGGCGCCCAGGCCGCGATCAGAGGCGGGTAAGTGCCGGCATTGCCCATCGCCAGGCTGAAATTATCCACGACAAAATAAGCGAAGCCGAGCGCCATGCCGATCACGGCGCGGAGCAGCACCTGGCCGGAGCGGGCGAGGCCGAAGGCGGCGACGGCGGCGAGCAGCGGCATCAGCAAGGTCGACAGTGGACCGGCGATCTTGTGCGCAAGGCCCGCGCGCGCTTCGTCGTCCGGGCGGCCGCCCGCCTCGAGCTCGGCGATGCGCTTCTTCAGCGTCCAATAAGGAAGCTCGGTCGGCTCCACCTTGGCGAGCGTCAGCTGGTTCGGGGTGAGCCCGGGCAACGCCGCCATTTCGGGGAGGCGGCGGATGACATTCATGTTGGCGTCGTAGATGCGGACGTCCTTGAGCAGCCAGTCTCCGCCGCCAGCCCGCGGCGCCGCGCTCGCGGCATGGATCTGGCGCTGCAACACGCCGCCCGAACGGTCGAAAATTTCGACACGCTGTGCGGTGAACGGCCTGCCGCCGGCAATCCCGGCATGGACTAGGTCGTCGCCGTTCATCACCCAGACGTTGCTGACCATGCCGCTCGACGGCGGGATCGGTTTATAGTCGTTGTCGCTCCAGGCGGTCACCGCCCGCGTCGAATTGACCACCACCAGCTCATTGAAGGCAAACAATGCCGCGGCGACGCCGATGCTGGCGAGGACCAGCGGGGCGAGAATCTGGTGCGCCGAGAGGCCTGCGGCCTTCATCGCCACGACCTCGCTGTTCTGGTTCAGCCCGACGAAGGCAATCAGGGTTCCGAGCAGTACGGAGAAGGGGAGGAAGCGCGAGAACAGGATCGGCAGGCGAAGCCCGACATAACGCCACAGGTCGGCGTCGGTGGCGCCCGGAACCGCGAGGATCTTGCCCGATTCACCGAGGAGGTCGAGCGTCATCAGGATTAGCACCAGCGCGATCAGCACGGCGAGGCTGCGGGTGACGAACAGCCGCACCATGTAGAAGGCGAGTCGCCGCGACGGGAAGAAGCTGGGGTTGATCACGCGGCCGCAGTCTCGGCCGGCGCTTCACGGCGCTGGGGCATCATGCCGCGGACGCGCTTGGCGATCATGGCGAAGAACCATTCCAGCGCGCCGATCGGCTGGCCGCCGGGCTTGTCGGCGAGCACGTGATACATCCACAGGATCATGCCGGCCAGGAGCACCAGCGGTAGCCACAGGCCGAGCGTCGGATCGAACTCTCCTCGGGCCGCCGCGGCGTCGGCATATTGGTTGACCTTGTGATAGGCGACCACGATCACGATCGAGACGAAGATACCGAGCGCCGAGGTGCTGCGCTTGGGCGGGACGGCGAGCGCAATCGCCAGCAGCGGCAGCATCAGCATCATCACCACTTCGACCAGCCGGAAGTTGAAATGCGCTTTCGCTGCGACCTGCGCGGCCTCAGTCGGCCCAGCCCCGCCATAACCCATCCGCCACAGCTCATGGAGGTAAAGCTCATCCGCCTCGCCCGCGGCACGACCGCGGAACTGGCTGATGGCGGGAAGGCTGACCGGAAGGTCGTAGCTGTCGAAGGCGAGCGTCCTCGGCGTGGTGAACTTCGGGCTGTCCTGGACGAGGCGCCCCTTGGTCAGCCGGAACAGGATCTTGTCGGGATCATCGGTGGCGAGGAAGCGGCCATGCTCGGCCGTAGCGGCGATGGTCATTCCCGCCGCATCCCGATTCTCGACGAAAATGCCGTGGAGCTGCGTGCCCTTGTTCTCGCTGCGGTCGATGCGCAGCGTCAGGTGACGGCCAAGCTGGTTGAATTCGCCCACCTTGATCGCGGCGCCGAGCGCGCCCGACTTCAGGTCGAATTGCAGACCCTTGTAACGATAGTGAGTGTAGGGCTCGAGATAGCCGACGATGAACAGGTTGATGATCGCGAGCGGGATTGCATAGGCGTAAGGCACGCGCAGCAGGCGCGTGTAGCCGATGCCGATGCCGCGCAGCGCGTCGAGTTCCGACGATAGCGCGAGCTTCCTGAAGGCGAGCAGGATGCCGAGCATCAGGCCGATCGGGATTCCGAGCGAGAGATATTCGGGCAGGAGGTTGGCCAGCATCCGCCAGACGACGCTGACCGGCCCGCCGGCATCGACCACATATTGGAACAGTCGCAGCATCTTATCGAGGATGAGCAGCATAGCAGCGAGGATCAACGTGCCGATCAGGGGTACCGCGATCGTCCGCGCGAGATAGCGGTCAATGAGTCCTAGCTGGGGCAAAATTCGGTCGTTCCGGCACCATGATTTGGCCGCAAAGGCGGCCGAGATCAGTGACCCTATAATCGAATGGCTGAGGGATTCATGTCCAAAGTGCAGCGCGTAGCCTTGCTGTCTAACCCCGAAGGCCCGACCAGCCTCGCCGAATTACCGCGCCTGCGCGCCTTTTGCGCCGCACATCCGCAGATCTTCCATTATGAGGTCGAGGAAGCCAGCCAGGTCGATGCGGCCATGCGCTCGATCGCGCGGATCCGTCCGGCGCTGCTCGCAATCAACGGAAGCAAGCCCACGGTGGAGGCGGCGCTGACCGCGCTTGCCCGGCTCTCTCCCGTGTTGCCCCCGGTCGCGGTCGTTGCCGGCGGCCGCGTCGAAGAGCTTCGCCGGCTCGTGGAGAAAGCGGCCTAAACCCTTGCCGGTTAGCCTTTTGCAGCGGCTCTGGGGGGTTCTGTGTTGCGCGCGAGCGCGGCGGCGACGGCACTGGCAAGCGCCCCGACGGTGAACGGTTTTCTCAGCAGCTCGTAGCCGCGGAGGTCGTCGGTCTCGCCTTCGCCGACATAGCCGGTCACGAACAGCACCGCGAAGTCGCGGGGACTCGTCGACTTGAGGTAACGGATCAATTCCGGCCCGCTCATCTCAGGCATGATCACGTCGGTGATCACAAGGTCGAAGGTCTGCGCGTTGAATAGTTCGATCGCGTCGGCGCCACCGGCGCAGGCGACAGGCTCGTAATCCAGATCCTCGAGCGCACCGACGGTGGCCGAGCGCACGCGCGGATCGTCCTCGACCAGCAGGATGCGAGCACCGGGCACGTGAACGTCGGCGGTTTCGGTCCGCTGCGCCGCGGCGTGCAGCCTGACGGGCGCAACCGCCTCGGTTCGCGGCAGATAGACGGAGACGGTGGTGCCCTTGCCGACCTCACTCTCGATCCCGACCTCGCCGCCGGACTCGTGCGCAAAGCCGAAGATCTGGCTGAGCCCCAGGCCCGTGCCCTTGCCGACGGGCTTGGTGGTGAAGAAGGGCTCGAACGCGCGTTCGAGCACGTCGGGCGCCATGCCGCAGCCGGTGTCGGCGACGCTGATCTTCACGTAGTCGCCGGCGCGGACGTCACCGACCTCGTTGGCGGCGAGCGTCACATTCTCGGCGGAAATGAGCATCTGGCCTTCGCCATCCATGGCGTCGCGGGCGTTGACCGCGAGATTGACGATGGCGTTCTCGAGCTGGTGAGGATCGACGTAGGTCGGCCAGGCACCGGGCGCGAGCTCGACGTCGATGCGGATGCGCTCGCCGAGCGTGCGGTCCAGCAGGTCGGACATGCCGCGAATGAGCTCGGCCGGGTCGACGCGCTCCGGCAGCAGCGGCTCCGAGCGGGCGAAAGACAAGAGGCGCCGGGTCAGCGCGGCGGCTCGCGTCGCGCCTTCCATCGCATTGTTGAGGTGCATCATCACCTCGCGCCTCGGACCGTTGAGGCGGCGGAGCGCAAGGTCGATGCCGCCGACGACGACCGCAAGCATATTGTTGAAGTCGTGGGCGATGCCGCCGGTCAGCTGGCCGACCGCCTCCATCTTCTGGACCTGTCGTAGCTGGGCCTCGGCGGCCTCACGCTCCGCGGCCTCGGCCTTCAGCGCTTGGTTGGCCTCCCACAGTTCCTGCGTGCGGTCGCGGACGGCCTGCTCCAACTGCTCCGCCCGAACGGCCTCGCTTTCGGCCAGCCGCCGTGCGGCTGCATTTTCGCGCAGCGCCTGGACCGCGACGACACCAAGCGCAATGGCGCCGATGCCGACGAGAATACCCAGCCAGCTGAGATAATTGGTGAGCTGGTCGGCCTGGGCGGAGAAGAACTGGCTTTCCTGGATGCGGGTCGCCTGCGACTGGCGCTCGGCGCGGATGATCTCTTCGAGCTTGTCGTCGAGCGCCTTGCCCGTGCCGGACTTGGCCGACGCGTAGAAATAGCTGATCCCGGTATCTCCCTGCCGGGCGAGAGCGGCGCGCGCGGCCAGCGCCAGCTCGCCGCCGTGCCTCCGGTACAGGCTCTGGGCTTCGGCCACCCGCTTCAGCTGCTCTGGATTGTTCTTCTCGAGGGCCTTCAGCTGGTCGATCTGGTAGCCGGCGAGCTGCCAGGCGCTGGCATAGATGTTGCCGCTGCCCTTGACGTCCTCGTCGAGCGTGAAGCGGGCAAGCGCGGCGTCGGCGCGCGACACGTTCGCGCTGACGTTGCGGACGAGGAGCGCGACCTGGTTGGCCTGGCGCTCGGCCGCCAACGCATGCTCGCGCGCGTCGTTGGCGAATTTGACGGCGAACACCATGACGACGAGCACGAGCGCAGCGACGAGGCCCGCGGCCGCGGCACCGCCTCGCCGCCAGTCAAACCGGACGGCCTCCCCATCGTCGATCATCAGATCAGTGTAGTCCTGGGTGGCGTTGCGCGAAAGTCACGAATCGGGACAGTTCCGGGCCGATTCCTCAGCTGATGCAACCTGTTGCACGGCCCGCCGCAGCAAACATGCCGAGAATCTCCCCAACCTGCTCTTCGGTGTGCAGCGCGCACAGCGAGCAACGCAACAAGGTCATCCCGGCGGGCGTTGCCGGCGGGCGGGCGAGATTGACGTAGAGGCCCTCGTTCAGCAGGGCCTCCCACATCGCGGCGCCCTTTTCGAGGTCGGGCATGATCACGGCAATGATCGCCGACTGTGGCTCGTCGGTGCCGAGCATGAAACCAAGCTGGCGAAGACCGCCGTGGAGGCGCTTGGAATTCTCCCACAGGTGGGCGCGTTTGTCGGCGCTGTCCATCAGCTTGCGGATCGAGGTCGTAGCGGTGGCGACGACGCTGGGCGGTAGCGAGGCGGTAAAGACGTAGGGGCGGCAGACGAGGCGCAGGATCTCGAACTTCGGGTGGTTGGAGACGCAGAAGCCGCCGACCGTGCCGACCGACTTGGAGAAGGTGCCGATGATGAAGTCGACGTCATCGATCACGCCCTGCGCCTCGGCGACGCCGCGGCCATGCTCCCCGATGAACCCCATCGAATGGGCCTCGTCGACCAGGACCATCGCGCCATTGGCCTTCGATACCGCGACCATCTCCTTCAACGGCGCGATGTCGCCCATCATCGAATAGACGCCTTCGAGCACGACCAGCTTGCCGGCGCCTTCCGGGATGCGCTTCAGGCGCTTCTCGAGCGCTTCGATGTCGTTGTGGCGGAAGGGCACGATTTGGGCATTGCCCATCGCACAGCCATCGTAGATCGACGCGTGGCTGTCGATGTCGAGGACAATGTAATCCTCTTTGCCGGCGATCGTGGAAATGACACCGAGGTTGGCCTGGTAGCCGGTCGAGAACACCATGGCGTGATCCATGGCGTAGAAGTCCTTGAGCGCCTGCTCGACCGCCTTGTGGCCGCCGTAGGTGCCGTTGAGGACCCGGCTGCCGGTCGTGCCCGAGCCGAACTCGTCCAGCGCCTTCTTGCCCGCCGCGATGACGTCGGGGTCGAAGGTCATCCCCATGTAATTGTAAGTGCCGAGCAGGATCGTCCGCTTGCCATTGCAGATGGCGACAGTGGGGCTTTCGACGCGTTCCATCACCAGGTTGAAGGGGTCGGTGACGCCGCTCGCAAGCAGACCTTCGCGCATCGCGATCACGTCGTCAAACTTGGCAAAGAGGTCGATCATGCTTGTCCCTTGAAGGGCTTGATCCCAGCCTGCGCGGGGATGACGAGCTGAGGCTCGATGCGCATCAGCTCATCAGCTTTTGCAGGGCGTCGATGAGATGGCCGACGGTCTCGATCTCGGCCTGCATGTTCATCGAGATGAGGACGTCGAACTCATCCTCGATGTTGGCGACGAAGTCGAGCACGGTCAGGCTATCCCACTCGAGGTCCTGGGCGAAGCGCGTGCTCTCCGTGACCTCGACGCCCTTCTTGTTAAAGGGTTCGACCAGCTCGAAGACCTTGGCGGCAGTTTGGGCGCGATCTGACATGCGGCTCCCGTTAGTGGCGCGCCTGAGCTTTCGCAACGCAATGGGGCGCGAATGCGGCGCCCCGGTGGCAGTCTATTCGCGGCCCGTGACCAGCGCAGTGCCGGGTGGCGGCGCGAACTCGAGCGCGGGCACCGATGCTCCCGGCGAGCCGTCGGTCACCACCCGATACAGGGCCGTCCCGACCGGGCTGTAGGTGAGCGCTTCCGTCAGCACGAAGGATGCGAGCAACGCAGCGATCCCGTAGCGCCACGCCGGATGCGCGCGACCGGTGCGACGAATGTCGGCAAGGACCCCGACCAGCGGGAAAATGAGGCTGACCACGAAGATCGCCTCCCACGCCCAGGGCTGGAGCAGAGGCATCGGCAGCAGCCGTCCGAACGCCGGCCCGAGCAGCAGCGCCATGGCGCAGAAGTGGAGGCGGCGGTGCCAGTCGGTGCGGCGGCGCTGTGTGACCGCGGCCAGGGTCAGCCCGGCGAAGGTGAAGACCATCACCGGGTCGAACACCAGGAACTGAAGCGGGCGGAAGAAGAACGGCACCTGGCCGCGCCGGACCATCGCGAGGGTGACGAGGCAGCCCAGCAGGACCATTGGGAAGATCCAGCCGACCGCGATCCAGCCGAGCTTGCGATGGATGTCCACGCGGCCCGCGCCGATCAGCAGATTCTGGGTCAGATAGATCGCGACCCAGCCCATGAAGATGAAGGCATGCGCATGGACGAGCGGCGGCGCCATGAAGGTCGATCGGCCCATCAGATATTGAAACGAGAAGCCCGCGACGATGATGATCGCCATGAGGATCGCGCCGCGAACGAAAAAGCGGTCGTCGTTACTGGACGTGACAGGAACTGGTTGTGCGATACTTGCCATTTCTTACCCCCCAGCAAGCTTTGGCGGGATCAGCTATAGGGCGTTGAAACGCATGGCGAAAGCCCT
>Ga0070659_100001750_pt1 | contig 15590 bp, 9 predicted proteins | sample KBSC23metaG_FD_64666 | JGI IMG/M metagenome (GOLD analysis project Ga0070659, IMG submission 64666) | Corn rhizosphere microbial communities from Kellogg Biological Station, Michigan, USA - KBS C2-3 metaG | ecosystem: Host-associated > Plants > Roots > Rhizosphere > Soil ... | reverse complement strand
ATGGTTTGATGTTTAACAATGATGCTCCGTTTTGCGATCGCGTATAAGCATGATAAACAATGTACGTAGTATCGCCTTCAGCAAAAAACCCATTATGGCCCCGACCCGGCTCTTCATTGTTCCCGGCAAGGAAAAGCGAATACTTATTGTCTTTCCAGCTTTCGCCCTCTTTATTGAGATATGGCCCGGTCACGGTTTTTGAGCGGCCCATTACCATCTGGTAGGTACTTTCAATCCCGGCGCAGCATTTGCCGCGCGAGGCGAACACATAATAATAATCGGGCCCTTTAACAATATAACTGCCTTCGCCCAGGCTGGTGGTAATGGTATATAGTTGTGGCTTATCGCTGAATGGCTTACCCGTTTTTGGGTCAAGCTCAACCATCCGCAGCCCGGCTTTGTACGATCCGTATATCATCCACTCTTTCCCATCTTCATCAATAAAAATATTCGGATCAATACAGTTAACGCCTTCGCCCCCATTTTTGTAACCTATCACCTGTCCGTGGTCTTCCCACTTATAGGCGGGATTACTTTTATCTAAAGTAGTATTTGTAGCATAGCCAATGCTCGAATTAAAGTTCATCCAGGCCGATACGGAGTAGTACAAATGGTATTTGCCATCTGCGTAATGAATATCCGGCGCCCACAAACCAACCTTATCGGGGATATCATTGTTCCACCACGAAAACTTGGTGTTCCTGTCCCACACACTACCACCGTTCTTCCAGTTGATCCTATCTTTCGATGTTTTCATGTTCATACCTGTAGCCAGCACATAATAAGTATCCCCGGCTTTTATCATCACCGGATCGTGTACGCCCAGGTTACCTTTAAGGCCGTTATTAGTTATATTGGTATCCGCACGGGGCTGGCGGCGTGCCTGGCCCGGCGGTGGGGTTGTTTGTGCCAGTAGGATTATAGGTAAAGCCAACATAGCCATTACAAAAGCAGCTTTTATAAATTTCTTCATCTTTTCAGGAAAATAATTTATCAGATCGGTTTAATATAAAGGTCTGTAAGCAATTCCAAACGGCCATCCTGCAGTATCCTGAAATCAATCAATCAATCAATCAATCAATCAATCAATCAATCAATGCCCCAGCACCTGCATAATTGCCCCGGCGCTCATCCATATCATAGTCAATACCACCATAACACCGATTACTGTTAGCCAAAGCGGCTGTTTGTAATTCGCTATTATTTTTGAACGGTAAGCCGCGATGAGCATCACACCTAAAGCAAGTGGTAATATCAAACCATTAATTGCCCCTACAGCAACCAATACTTTTACAGGTTTACCTATCCATAAAAAGATGATGCAGGATATGGTGATGAAAGCAATAATGATCTGCCGGTTCAGTTTTAGTATGACCGGATGAAAGCTCTTTATAAAAGAGACGGACGTATACGCCGACCCAACCACTGACGATATACCCGCCGACCACATGATAAGCCCGAACAGTTTATAGCCCAGCGCCCCCGCTGCGAACTTGAATATAGAAGCTGCAGGGTTACCTGGATCTAACTTACAACCTGCTGTTATTACTCCAAGAGCGGCAATAAACAACAGCAAACGCATTAACGATGCCAGGCCAATGGCGCTCAAGGCGCCTTTATTAATCGCAGGCAGGTTTTCTTCCCCGGTTTGGCGGGCATCCAACAGGCGGTGTGCTCCAGCAAAGGTAATGTACCCTCCTACCGTACCGCCTACAACCGTAAGCACCGCGGTAAAACTAAAATGTGTGGGGTTAACCGAGCGTATGGCGGCTTCGAGCAATGGCGGTTTGCTGATATAGGCTACAAACAAAGCCAGCAATATTTTGATCATACCCATGGTTTTGGCAAAGGCATCCATCGCCTTACCCGACTCACGATAAATAAAAATGCCAATAGCAATAATAGCGCTCATTACCGCGCCCTGCCCAACACTCACTCCGAACAATACATTTAAACCTAAACCCGCCCCGGCAATATTGCCGATGTTAAATGCCATGCCACCCAAAAACACAAGGAACGAGATCACATATCCCAAGCCCGGAAAAACCTTGTTGGCGATATCCTGCGCAGGCTTATCCGCTACAGCAATAATGCGCCAGATGTTTAGCTGCGCCACGGCATCCAACACCACCGAAAGCAAAATAACGAAACCAAAGCTGGCACCAAGCTCTGAGGTAAAAAGCGCCGTTTGTGTTAAAAACCCCGGCCCAATGGCCGAACTCGCCATCAGGAATGCCGCCCCTATCAGTACGCTCCAGTTAAAGTTCTTTTTCATGCGGTTGGAGCTTTAATAGCAATAAACTCGCTTTTTAATCTGGCACTTATCGCTTTAGCAAAGCTTACAGCATGCGCGCCATCGCCATGCAGGCAAAGTGTTTCCGCTTTTAGCGGGACAGGATTATTATTTACCGATATTACCTGCTGCCGCTTCACCATCATTAATACCTGCGTTATGGATTGCTGCTCATCGGTTATCAGCGCATTGCTTTGCGAGCGTGGGGTAAGCGAGCCGTCATCCTGGTAAGTACGGTCGGCAAATACTTCGGAGGCGGTGGCAAGCCCCATCTGCCAGGCGGCGGCTATCATTTCACTTCCTGAAAGAGCGTATAATATGAGGCGCGGATCATAGTCGTAAACCGCCTGAGCGATGGCCTTGGCCAGGGCGGCATCCCTTGCAGCCATATTATATAAAGCGCCATGCGGTTTAACATGATGTAATTTTACACCTGCCTGTTTTATAAAAAAATCCAACGCGCCAATTTGATGGATGGTTATCTGGTAGGCCTCGGCTGGCGATAGGTTCATTTCAACCCTCCCGAAGTTTTGCAGATCGGGCAAGCCCGGATGCGCGCCTATAGCTACACCCTTTTCAATAGCCATATTAACCGTTTGCTGCATGGTGGCCGAATCGCCGGCGTGGAAACCACAGGCTATATTGGCCGATGTGATATGATCCATCAAAGCAGCATCATTCGGCATACCTTCGCCCATATCGCAATTCAGGTCAATTTGTAGCATAGCTTGTTTTATAAAAACTTATGTCCGACGGCATTCTTCAGGGTGCTTAGTTTCTTTTCCCGTTCAATATACAGCATTTCTGCCTCATGGCGGCTTATTTCCTCAAAACGAATGGTATCGCCGGGTTTCAGCTGCCCGCATAAAGGCATATCAACCACTGCCACCTGCGCTATACGCGGGTAGCCGCCTGTGGTCTGGCAATCGGCCATTAACAGTATCATTTTACCATTCCCGGTAACCTGTATCGTCCCCGGCGCTACCGCGGTGGATAGCAGTTCATCCTTCACCAGCCTGTTAATAACAACACCTTCCAGGTGATAGCCCATGCGGTTACTTTGCAGGCTCAGGGTATAGGGTTCCGACAAAAAACCGATGAGCGAAGGGCCATCAAACCAGGTAAACTCATGCGCGGGCATTACCCTGATCAGCCTTTTATCAGCCGGAAGCAAATGTTCGCGGTGTAAGCTCCACGTCGGATAACTGATATCCAAGCCTTTAAGGTTTTTTAAAATATTTTTGGTGAGGGGATGAATATTTGCCCGGGCATCCAGTACGTCACCAGCCAACAAAGCTCTGCCTTGCAAGCCACCAATAGCAGCGGGGATATAAGTGCTCCGGCTGCCCAATACTTCGGGCACATTCCAGCCACTGGCAACAGCAAGGTACGTATGACTGCCATCAGGCTTGCTATTTAAATTTACTATAGTTCCTTTCGGGATAAATACAGGCCGATCGGCGGCTATTTTTTTATCGTTCGCGGCAAGCACTGCCCCGTTACCCGACCAGGCGATCAGCAGGTCGGTTTCGGCTTCAAATTGAGCACCGGCATACGTAAACTCAATAACAGCGGCAGTATCATCATTACCCAAAGCCATATTGGCCATACGTGCCGACAGCGTATCCATAGCTCCCGAAACAGGCACCGCCTGCTCCAGGTACAAATGCCTGCCCATATCCTGTATGGTGCTTAAAACGCCTGGTTTGATGATCTTTATCCGCATACTATCCATTCGATAAAGCATCAAACTCCTGTTTGGTTATTGGTTTAAACACCACGTTATCTCCTGCCTTTAACAAGGCCGACTGCGCCCGGCCGGCATCGAACATTTTTAGGGGCGTTTGCCCGATGATCTGCCAGCCACCCGGAGTTTCCAGCGGGTAAATACCTGTTTGTTCACCCGCTATGCCAACACCTCCCGCCGGAACGGCTTTGCGTGGTGTAGCTTTTCGCGGCGTTGCTATCCGCCCGTCCATCCCGCCGAGGTAAGCAAAGCCGGGCACAAAGCCTATCATATAAACTTTGTAAACGGCGTTACTGTGCAGGTCAATCACCTCCTGGGTAGTTAGCTTATTCACCTTCGCCACCTCTTCCAGATCGGGCCCGAAGCCATCGCCATAGCAAACGGGGATGGTTAATGCATCGGCTTTAGATGTTGTAACATGCACCGGATTTTTCTGAAGTTTTTCTAAAAAAAGCTTCACTTTTTCATAACAATCAGCACCGGTTAATTCTTTGGATGCGATCACCTGGAGCGGGTCGAAAAAAACACTCAAAGTAACATACGCCGGCACCGAAGTTCGGAATCCCGGGAACGGATCTTCAAGAAGCGCCCGGTTAAAATTATTGATCCGCTGCAGCGTTCCCTCGCCTATCTCCTTCCCAAACTCAATGGTTACGGCGCTCTCGCTTAGGTAGTATATATTGAAAGCAGGTTCGGCCCGCATAGTTGCTTTCATGGTGCTGTAAGTTAGAACAATAGCCTTAACCCTGCAAATTTGTTTAAATAAAGAAAGCCCGTTGCCGGGCCTTCTTCTTAGTTATATTATGGGGATATCTATTTAACCGCATTCGCGCTCTTCACCGGGTCGGCATTTTTTACATACTTGTCCAGCCAGGTATTCATTTCCCAGAGCATGTGCAGCAGGTTTTCCTTGCCACGATAACTATGCGCCTCGTATGGCAGAAAAACAAATCTTACGGTACCGCCATGCCCTTTTATAGCGTTGAACAAACGTTCGCTATTGATAGGGAATGTACCCGGGTTATCGTCCGCGTCGCCATGTATCAGCAGTATCGGGGTCTTTATCTTATCCGCATAACTAAACGGACTCATGTCATAATACAGTTTCGGGTCCTCCCAATAGGTACGGTCCTCATTCTGGAAACCAAATGGCGTCAAGGTTCTGTTATAGGCGCCGCTCCGTGCTATTCCCGCTTTAAACAGGTTGGTATGCGCCAGCAGGTTAGCCGTCATAAAGGCACCGTAGCTATGGCCGCCAACAGCAACCCGGCTACGGTCGCCTACGCCCATATCGGCTAACTTATTAATAGCCGCTTCGGCGTTCAGTTGCAGTTGCTCAACAAAGGTATCATTGGGCTTTTTGCCTTCTTTCGCCACAATAGGCATTTCCGCGTTATCTAAAATAGCATAACCCTGTGTTACCCAAAACACCGGCGATGCCCAGCTGATGGTAATAAACTTATTCTGCGATCCCCGTATCTGCGCCGCGTCGGCCGCCGAGTTAAACTCGCGCGGGTATGCCCATATCACCACCGGCAGCGGGCCGTCTTTTTCTTTATTATAGCCTTTCGGCAGATACAGGTCGCCGGTCAGGTCAACACCGTCCGCGCGTTTGTACGAGATCTTCTGTTTGCTCACACCAACCAGTTGAGGGTACGGGTTGGTAAAAGTAGTTACCGGCTGATCGGCCATTCTAAGCACCAGGTTTTTGATGTAATAGTTGGGCACCTCTGTCTGCGATTCTCTACGGGTGAGCAATACCAGCTTGTCCGCGTCTATCACATCGACAACGTATTCGTAGCTGCCTTCGCTGCAGCGCCATATAATTTCATTTTGTTTAGTGGTAAGATCAAACTTGGCCAGGAAAGGCAGATCTCCTTTCGGCGATGAACCAACCTCGTTATTCATCAGTATTTTGGTACCGTTATCCACCGTTTGTATAACATCTGTGCCCAATTTACCCTTAACCATTACCGGGCTGCCTGGGTTGTTGTAGGCGTCATTCTGACTGCGTTCATACAACTTCTCCAAAGTCCCGGTTGATGGGTTATAACGGCTTACACTCTCTGTTTGCTTTGAGCGTGAGCCTTGCGATACCAGGGCCAATGTGCTATTGCCCCAAATGGTGCGCTGGTAGCGCATCGGCGTTTTAAACAGTTCTTTAGGCTCGCCGCTAAAAGGCGCGCTCAAAGCATAAACGGCGTCATGAAACTCCACTTTCTTTTTCATCAAACCGCTATCCAGCGGGTGGCACCAAACCACGGTTGCAGGCTCATCACTGCGCCAGGTCATCACTCGGTTAACATTCTGCACGTTATCATAACCCGATGGCCGCGCCTCCGATGATGGCAGCACATCCAGTACTTTCACCAGTTTGCCCTTGATATCGGTAATGCTTACCGTCGACGGGAAACCCTGTGCCGTAACCAGGTACGAGAACGGTTTCCTGATGGTGCGGGTCATCATATATTTCCTGTCAGGCGAGAGGCTGATACGATCATAAATGGCCGGTTTACCAATGGGCGTTTCTATACCGCCTTTGTTCTCAACCAATTGCGATGTGGCATAAAACTCGAACACCTGCTCATCATACGGCGATTTGATCAGGTCCTCGAACGTTGCGCTCGGCGCGGCCTTACCCAAATTTTGCTGAATGGTAGGCCCCTTGGGCATCAAAGGCTTTTGCGGCACCATGCTGGCCGGTTTGGTAGCCACACGGTATAATATCGACTGGTCATCTAACCATTCAACACCGCTGCCTAACACTACGTTTAGTGGGGTTTTATTTATTTTCATCGCTTTTTTTGTGGCGATGTCTATCACATACAGGTCAACACTTTTTTGATTGGTCTGGATGAAAGAAATCTTCTTTTCATTCGGGCTCCAGCTTATGCTGCCCGCTCTTAACGGCTGGGGCAAACCAAGTATTTGGTAGGTTTGGCCTCCCTTTACATGCTTTAAAGTAAAGCTGTTAATAAAAGGCTGCCTGCTCGGCGCGTAATTATTGGGGTTAATGCGCAGGCCCGCTATCCGGAACTCGGGCATGGCCATTTCTTCAACCGATGGGTATGAGCTGCGGCCGCTTAACAGCATCCAGTCGGCCTTCGAATCCACACTAACCGAGGGAGTTGATTTGGCTAAAAGCAGGTCGGCAATTTCTTTTGGTGGGGTTTGGTAGCTGATGGCATCCTGCGCTTTGGCGCAAAACACACCGCACACCAATAACATGGGGAGTACAAATTTCTTCATAACGAAAATCAGTTTAGTTTAGCAACGTGAAGCTACAAAAATGTATCCGACAAAACAGACCCAAAGCAATGTATTATTCCCTTTACAGTACAATATGCTAATTATGGCTGCCGCAACATCCCCAGCAGGTCATTGCGCGTCAACGATTTAAAAATAGAGGTATCGGTATGGATGAGCGTATTGGCCAGCTCTTTTTTATTCTCCTGCAAATGCACCATCTTATCTTCAATGGTATCCGGACATATCAGCCTTACCGCCACAACATGCTTTTCCTGGCCAATGCGGTAACACCGGTCTATGGCCTGGTTCTCTATCGCCGGGTTCCACCATGGGTCAACCAGGTAAACATAGTCGGCTGCGGTCAAATTCAGACCGGTTCCGCCTGCTTTTAAACTGATGAGGAATACCCTCACCTCGCTGTTATTTTGAAACTCGTTCACCTCAGCTTCGCGGTTGCGCGTTGCTCCGGTAAGGTAAGCGTATTTTATCCCGCGTGCATCCAGTTCCTGCTTAATCAGGTTCAGCATCGTTACAAACTGCGAGAACACTAATATTTTATGCTTCGGCGATTTACTTTCTATCTGCTCTATCAGCGTATCTATCTTTGCCGACATGCTGCCCGGCAGCTTCTCTCCTTCCAGCAACAGCGGCGAATCGCATATCTGCCTTAGCTTGGTAATACCCTTCAGCACATGCATTGAGCTCTTGTTCAATTCATCCTGCGATGTTGCCGCGATAAACTCCCTGAACTCCTTCTCGTAAGCATCATAAACGCCGCGCTGCTCGGCACCCATTTCGCAATACAGCACCATTTCTGTTTTCTCGGGCAGTTCGGTAGCCACCTGGTCTTTGGTGCGGCGCAGTATGAATGGTTTTATCTTTTGCTGCAATTCGCGCGAGCGTTTGCTCACCTTAAATTTATCTATCGGCGATGAGTAGATATCCTTAAAGTATTGCCTGCTGCCCAGCAAACCAGGGCAGGCAAACGATAGCTGCCCGTAAATATCGAAGGTATTGTTCTCTATCGGTGTACCGGTAATGGCTATTTTGTTGCGTGATTTTAACAACATCACCGACTTATACCGCTGCGAACCCGGGTTCTTTATATTCTGCGATTCATCCAAAAAGATGTAGTTAAACTCGTAATGCCGCAAAAAGTTCACATCTGATAGCAGGGTACCATACGAGGTAAGGATAACCTCAAATTTCTCAAACTCATCGGTATTCTTTATCCTGTCGGCGCCATAAATGGTATGTAATTTTAGCGTTGGCGCGAATTTTTTGATCTCGGCCTGCCAGTTAAATATCAGCGAAGTTGGCACCACCAACAGGTTGGTATTCCGCCTCGCTTTGCCGCGCTGCGACAGGATGAAAGCGATGATCTGCACCGTTTTACCCAGGCCCATATCATCGGCCAGGCAGCCGCCAAAATTAAATTCATCTAAAAAGTTAAGCCAGTTGAGGCCTTGCTGTTGATAATGGCGTAGCGTTCCGTTAAAGCCTTGCGGTACTTCAACATCCTGTATCGTATCAAAGCTGTTCAGCTTTTCTTTGTACACTTTGAGTTCGCGGCACACTTCTTCATCCAGCATCTTATCCTCATACAGCTCGCTCACCGATGCAAAGTTCATCTTCGATATCCGCAGCGTATCATCATCCAAAACCACACCCGCGCTAAAGTAATCGGCAAATTGCTTTATCCACTCATCGGGCAATATGCCCAAGGTACCATCATCAAGCTGTACAAACTTGGTTTTATTGCGGATAGATTTATGCAGGTGTTTTAATGATGCCTTACGCTTACCAAAACCTACCTTAATGGTGGTATTGAACCAGTTGATACCGCTCAATACCTGCACACTCACGTTTATCTTTTCGGGGTTGAGCTTATTGCCGCTCAGCTCGTTAAAACCTAAAATGGTAATGCCCGCATCGCGCCAGGCTTCAAAGGCATCCAAAAACCAGTTCTCATCCAAAAAGCGCTTGCGGTGCAGGTAAAAATATTGCAGGTGATCGTCAACCTGCTCGGCAAAGTATTGGTGCTGTTTAATGATCTGGGCCATAAACCTCAGCTCGGCCGCCTCATCGCGTTTCACCAAAAACTCCTTGCCTTTCTCATCAATAGCGAATATCTGTTTGGTGGTACGGATAGGAATTTCGGCCTCGCCGATACGCATCACGGGCAGTATCATAATATACGGCCCAAAATCCGACAGGTAAATAATGCGCTCAGGCTCGCCTCCAAAACCGCTTTTGCTGAGTTGTGCAGACGTAGCAGTTTTGATGTAAGGATAATAAACCGCGTTACTTTCTTCCAGCTTATTCAGCACCTGTGCCCTGAACTCTTTGAACTTTGTTTTATGGATGAGCAGGTTATCGCCCCGGCGCTTAAAAAAGCTGATCGCGCCAAGCATAGCCACATCTTTAACCAGGTAAAGCGTGTTACTCACCTGCACAAAGTAGGTATATTTTAGTTCGAGGTGTTTCAGTTCGAACACCTCTATACCTATCTTTAGTTTGCCCGATACCTCGTAAAAATCCCCCCGCTCATTTACCATGATCTCGATATTCTGCGTGATCTTACCCAGCTTCACCTTTTGCAGTGCACTGGCGGTTACCTTTTCGGATACCTCGCTATTGTGGATATAACAGTCAAGATCCAGCGGGTTTCGTACTATCGCTTTTAAACTGGTTAAAGCCTGCGCCGATACCTTATCATCAATAGCCTGCTGAAAACGCGATACCGCCGTAAAGAACTTGAGTTCGAAAGGATCATTACTATCCCAAACCAATTCTAATGGTGGTACCGGTGTCAGCGGGTTTTTTATCCCGCCATCCACCGTAGTTGGCGCATCGCAAAGTTCAATTTGCAGGTGTTTATAATATTTATGCTGCTTAATGATGATGCACCGCCGGGTATTCACGCTCTCGCTTTGTTTGAGTGTTGTTTCCTTAGCGGGAACTAACAATTGCAGCGCGGCACCCAGGCTATCTTTATTAACGGGAAACAAACCCGCCTGCTTTGGCGAAATGATCACTTGCTTATCGCGATAAGCCATACTGAACAGGCTATCCATATCCGCCTCATCTTCCAAACCATAGTCGGCAGCGAATTTGCGCAGCTTTTGATGCCTCAGTTTTTCATCAAAGAATACCCTGAACTCATCTTTCCTGACGATCTGCACCAGTACTTCGGCCTGGTGGCTGCACAGTCTGTTTTGCATCTCGCCGCAGCCGCAAGCTAAAATGATCTTATTATCCTGCTGAATAACAGAAACAACCCGGCCCGCCCGGTTAGTAAATACTCCGCTGTCGACAGATAGCTCTTCAGGCAAAATTTGCTCATAACCGCCATCAAAACCCGGCGGCGCATACTGCGCGATGATGCTCTCCGTAAGAGCAGCTACGGTTTTATCATGAATGATATAAACTCCTTCATTCTCCGGCATTATGCAGCCTCCGCAACCGTTTCAGACTGTTTCGCGGTTTTCCTTTCGGCGAAAAACAATACGACCATCAGTACCAGGCCAATGGCAAAAAAGCAATCCAGCGCCAACGCGGAGTCGCGCATTTCGCCGGTTATTGATTCTACCAGGCCAAAGCAGAACAGCCCTACTACAATTGACAGTTTTTCAGTAACATCGTAAAAACTAAAGAATGAAGCCGTATCAGGAATATTGGGTGGCAGATATTTTGAATACGTTGACCGCGATATGGATTGCACCCCGCCCATTACCGAACCTACTATAATAGCGGCAGCAAAAAACTGTGCTACATTGGCAACAAAATAAACTGATAAACAAAGCACCGTCCAGATGGATACCAGGCCAATAAGGGTTCTGACATTCCCATATTTTGTTGATAATTTCGAGGTAATAAAAGCGCCCACAACTCCCATAACCTGTATTGCCAAAACGATCTCGATCAATGTATCGTCAGTCATGTGCAACTCTTTTGAAGCAAAGTTAGCGGCAACCAGCATAATGGTTTGCACCCCAACCGAGTAGAAAAAGAACGACGCCAGGAAACGTTTCAGCAAAGGCAATCCTTTAATTTTTGTTAATACCCTCCCCAATTCTTTAAACCCACCGGTAATCACATTTTCGGTATGCTTGCCGGGGTTAGGCTCTCCTTTGGGCAATAATCTGAAAGGTATAATGGAAAAGCCCATCCACCAAACAAATACTAAAAGGAAGGATATACGTTCCGGTAGAGCCCGCGCATCTTCTACAAGGCCAAACCATCCGGGTTTCTGTATCACCATCAAACACATCAGCTGCATTATCAAACTGCCTACGTAACCATACATAAAGCCTTTGGCGCTCACACTGTCCAACTTATCGTCAGTAGCTATTTGCGGCAGGTATGAGTTATAAAATACAAAACCGCCGCAATAGCCTATACAAGCCAGCGCATAAAATATCAAAGGCATCTCTAAGGCCGGTATACCATGGCTAACCGGTTTAAACCAAAACAACCCAGCGCATGACAATGCGCCCAGCCAGGTAAAAAATTGCAGGTATCGTTTTTTATTCCCTTTATAATCAGCTATGGATGTCAGGATGGGCAGCATAATTACGATGAGCAGGTAGGCCGATCCCAGGATATAGGTCTGCAATACGGTATTAACAAATTTATATCCGAAGAAGCTTACAATATCACGATTGGAATTATGAAACGTAGTGTAATACACATAATACGCCGGGAATATCGTCGACGTAATTACCAGATTGTAAGATTGATTTGCCCAGTCGAACATGCACCATGCCCATATCGTTTTCTTGTTGTTCTTCTCTATCATAGCTGTGCTAAAAATATACAAAATCACATCAAAATTTCACATATTTTTCAACAAGCTCTTTATCAATACCTTTCTCCCTTGCCTTTTTGGCTTGCTTACGCAGGATAAACTCAAAAATACTCATCCAGCCGGGTAGGTTGCTTTCGCTGATATCAAACAGCCAGGCAAGTGCCAACCTGTCTTTCGGGAAACCTTTTTTATCACACAACCCATCGCCGGCTAATCCGTAACCTATCTGCAGCGATTGCTCAAAACCCCTGCTCGCCGGGCGCAGTTCTACCCTGAATTTACAGGGCGCCCCGCTCCTGTTCCTGAAAAAGTGGTTCACATTCGGTTCGGCTGTTGCCGACTGGCCGGGTTTCAAAGTAAGTACCTCTTTACCTAAACCTATTTCCACACCGCCTTCAAGGCAATCAAACTTTTCGCTATAGGTTTTATGGTAATGCAGGCCTACGCCGCCACCATCGGCCAGTTCTACTTCAACCAAAGTACATGCCCCTTCCGTTTCATCAGAGGTCTTGAGAAATACGACCGAATCCTTTTGTATCGGGTTATAAATTTTCCTGTAATTATTGTCCATAATTTTCACCTGGTTAAACTATTTCGCTGATGGTGAATATACGAAACCTTAATAATCATGGTTTTATGTATCTTTTATTCCTTAAGTTGCCACCAACGTAACGCTCTTGATACTTGACAGGCCATAAAATTGCAGTATCTTAGCTTATAACATTAGCTTCCTTATTAACTTATGAATAGATATTTACTCACAGGGCTATCTTTCGCCGTGATATTTGCCGCCAATGCTCAGCAAGGCAAAGTTTTAACCGCGCAGGATTACGAGCGCGCCGAAAACAGCATGGCCGCCACCGTGCAACCCCTGATCCAAACTACCGGCATACACGCCAACTGGCTTGCCGACGACCGTTTTTATTACCGCGAAGGCAATCAGTTCATGCTCTTCGATCCCGCTAAGGGAACCCGCGCAGCCGCCTTCGATCATACTAAACTGGCGGCGGCATTATCAGCCACAACAGGCAAAACCTACGATGCCGCTAACCTGCCTTTTCAAACCATCAGCTACGCTAGGGATGGCAAAGGCGTTATCTTTCAGGTGGATGGCAAACAATGGCGTTTCGATCCGAATGCAACCCAGGTAGTAGCCGATACCACAACCGTAAAAACAGCAATGGTTGGCGGCGGTGTACGTGGCCGTCGCGGCGGAGGTGGTGGCCGTGGCGGTAACCCGAACGAAGTATTATCGCCCGACGGCAAAAAAGCCGCTTTTATAAAAGAATATAACCTCTGGATTCGCGATGTGGCTACAGGCCAGCAAACACAACTTACTACCGATGGCGTAAAGTATGATGGCTATGCCACAGATAACGCCGGCTGGGCCCAAAGCGACAGGCCAATACTGGTATGGTCGCCCGACTCTAAAAAGATAGCTACCTTTCAGCAGGACGAGCGCAAGGTGAACAGCATGTACCTGGTGAATACCAAAGTGGGCGCTCCCGTTTTAAAAGAATGGAAAAGTCCCCTTCCGGGCGATAAAGATATCCCGATGCTGTCCAGGGTAATTATCGATGTGGTAAACCCTAAAGTGATCCGTTTACAAATACCTCCCGACCCGCACCGTTCCACCCTGAGCGACGATATTAAAGGCGGTTTGGGCTGGGCCGATGTTTACTGGAGCGACGATGCCACCAAACTGGTTTTCGCATCCACCAACCGCGATCACAAGCAGGAAAAAGTGCGCATGGCCGATGCCGAAACAGGAGCCATTCGTGAGATCTTTGAAGAGACCGTACCTACGCAATTTGAATCGGGCTGGGATGCCGTTAACTGGCGCTACCTCAGCAAAACAAACGAGATCCTGTGGTTCTCTGAACGCGATAACTGGGGCCACCTGTACCTTTATGATGCCACAACCGGTAAGCTAAAGAATCAGGTAAACAAGGGCGAATACGTAGTCACCAATATCAGTAAGATAGACGAAAAGAACCGTGTCATCTACTTCACCGCCAACAACCTCGATGCCGAAAACCCTTACTTTACACACCTTTGCAAGATCAGTTTTGATGGTAAAGGCTTCGTTGATCTTACCCCCGGCCCCGGCACACATACTACCGCGTTCTCACCTATGGGCAACTACATCATCGATACCTATCAAAAACCCGATGTTCCGCCGGTAACCGTTGTGCGCAATATGCAGGGCAAAGTGATAACCGAGTTAGAGAAAACCGACATCAGCAAACTAACAGCCACCGGCTGGAAACCTGTTATCCCATTTTCTGTACTCTCACATGATGGCAAAACCCTTGTTTATGGCCTGATGTGGGTACCTAAAAACCTCGACCCTAATAAGAAATATCCTGTTATCGACTATATATACCCCGGCCCGCAAGGCGGCAGCGTGGGCAGTTGGGCATTCAGTGCAGCCAAAGGCGATAATAACGCTCTTGCCGAGTTAGGTTTCATTGTGGTGGAGATTGAAGGCACCAGCAACCCGCTCCGTTCAAAAAGCTTCCACGATATGAGCTACGGCAACATGGCCGATAATACCCTGCCCGATCAGGTAACCGGCATACAGCAACTGGCTAAAAAATACCCTTATATGGACCTCGACCGTGTTGGTATCTGGGGGCATTCGGGTGGCGGTTTCGCTACCGCCGGAGCCATGTTCCGTTACCCTGATTTCTTTAAGGTGGGTATCTCCGAGTCTGGCAACCACGATAACCGCAACTACGAAGACAACTGGGGCGAACGCTACAATGGCCTGTTAGAAAACTCGAACTACGATGCGCAGGCCAATCAGAACCTGGCCAAAAACCTGAAGGGCCACCTGATGCTTGCCCACGGCCTGATGGACGATAACGTACCGCCACAAAACACCCTGCTGGTAGTAGAGGCCCTCGAAAAAGCCGGCAAGGATTACGACCTGGTGGTATTCCCTAACAGCGCCCATGGCTACGGCCAGTACTCCACCTATATGATGCGCCGCCGCTGGGATTACTTTGTTAAATACCTGTTAGGCGCCGAGCCGCCAAAAGAATACCAACTCAAAGCCCCCCGCTTCGGCGGACAGTAACAACTGATATTGTTGATAAAGAACTATCCGGATCCCGTGGTAATACCACGGGATCTTTTGTTTAAAAGCATGCCACAGTAAGACTGCCACAACACTCCCTAATTTACAAATTTCGCAATCAAAAACTCAAAAAAGGTAGGTATTTGTAGGTAATTGTCGGTATTTTCAAATAAAATCCACCTACCAAATTATTAAATTCACAATATTCTGTATTTACCTGCTGGCGCGAGCGTACCGCTCATGTCCCCGCTGACAGGTAGCCAGCTATACCTTGGGTGGATAAAGTAAGATTTATTTCACTACTCCTCGTTATCAGCTTCCATTTCATACAATGTACGAATTTTCCACCGGATTATCAAATAACAGCACCTTACTCAAGGCCGGAGGCCTAAAAATAGTTAGTCACGAG
>Ga0070659_100001740_pt1 | contig 15646 bp, 14 predicted proteins | sample KBSC23metaG_FD_64666 | JGI IMG/M metagenome (GOLD analysis project Ga0070659, IMG submission 64666) | Corn rhizosphere microbial communities from Kellogg Biological Station, Michigan, USA - KBS C2-3 metaG | ecosystem: Host-associated > Plants > Roots > Rhizosphere > Soil ... | reverse complement strand
TCGTTGGAGGAGGAATTGCTCGTTGGACGTTCGACGGGCTCAGGCATTCATAAGTGCCTTCAGAACGCCAACACCTGGCCGCATGTGCCGGGTCGGAACGCAAGCAAAGCCCAGCAGCAGGCCCGACGCCTCGGCAGGCAGAGATGCGTTGCGTTCATCCGCGGCATAGAAGCTCGACAAGGCGCGCACTTCGATGTCCTTTGCTGCAGCAGCCTTGGCGAATGCCTGGTCGTCGATTCGGTGATCGCGGAAGGCCACGGCCAGTTGCAGGCCGGCGTTGGACGGGCCGGCCGTCATTGCGGTGCCGAGTTGGCGTTGCAGTTCCTGCAGCAGCACGCGCCTGCGTTCGTCATACAGCTCCCGCGTGCGTTTGATCTGTCGGTGGAAGTGCCCGCCGGCAATGAACTCGGTCAGTACGGCTTGGGGCATCACGGGGCTCATGCGGTCCACGGCGCTCTTGCCTTGGCGGAATGCATCGACGAGGGCCGGGGGAACGACCAGGTACCCGAGCCTGAGGCCTGGGAACAGTGACTTGGACAATGTCCCGATGTACAGGACGGAGCCGGCGCGATCCAGGCTCTGCAGGGATGCGAGCATCGGGCCCGTGTAGCGGTATTCACTGTCGTAGTCGTCTTCGATGATCCAGGCCTGATGGCGCTCGGCCCAGTCGAGCAATGCCAGGCGCCGGGGGAGTCCCATCGTCACGCCGAGCGGGTATTGGTGCGACGGGGTGACGTAGGCAAGCCTGGCGCGTGGGGCGGCGGCCAAGCCGTCTTCGACGCGAAGTCCATCGGCATCGACGGGCACGGGCACGAGTTCCGCGCCTGCGGCGCGCAGGGCCAGCCTTGCGCCGCGGTAGCCCGGGTTTTCCACCCAGACTTTGTCACCGGGGTTGAGCAGCAGCTGGCCTGTCAGATGCACGGCTTGCTGGGCGCCGCTCGTGATGATCACCTGCTCGGGATCGCAGCGAATGCCCCGGGTGACGCGGAGGTGGGCCGAGAGGAGTTCTCGCAGCGGCATGAACCCCGCCGGGTCGCTGTAGCCAAGGGGGGCGTGCGGCTTGCGCCAGCAGCGTGCTTCCAGGCGTGCCCATGTATCGAAGGGGAAGGCCTCCAGCGCCGCCATGCCGGAGCGGAATGCTTTTGGAGGCCCGTCTTGGGTGCCCATGCGCAATGCCGGCTCGATGAACAGGCGGCCGCGTGAGGACAAGGGTCGGATGCCGATGGCTGGGTCCGGCTGGCGATGGGCGGTTCGAGGGCGACGTGGCGGCAGACCTTCGCTCACGAAGCTGCCTCGGCCGACGCAGCAGTCCAGATAGCCTTCGGCCGTGAGCTGTTCGTACGCGTTCACCACGGTCTGGCGTGATACGCCGAGGTGGCGGGCGAGTGTGCGTGAGGGCGGCAACTGCATGCCGGGTGCCATGGCGCCCTGGAGGATGGCCGTTTTGATGGCGCCGTACAGCTGGGTGAAGAGCGCTTCTCCCGATGTCTTGTCGAGCTGGAGCGGCGGAAGGTTGGTGGGCGTGCTCATGGCCAGTGCAAATTGGTCTGCCGAATCTTAAATGGATTGGTACTTTTGGCAGTCCAATGAGATCGGTAGGCTTGTCACCTCTCTCTTCTCTGTTGTTTCTTCGGAAGGATCATCGTGACCGACACCCATGCCCACCGCCTTGCCACTGCCCGCAGCCTTGCTGCAGCGCACGGTCTTGACCTCGATGCCGACGTCCTCGTCGGCGGAAACTACGTCTCGGTCGTGGTGCACGGAGACGTCGCCTACCTGAGCGGGCAGGTTCCGCGCATCGGCAACACGGTGGCCGTGACGGGCCGAGTCGGCTCAGCGGTCTCTTTGGCGCAGGCTCGTGTGGCCACGACAATCTGCACGTCCCGCGCGCTGGCGATCTTGCACAAGGCCGTGGGGCTGGATCGCGTGGCCCGGGTGCTGAAGTTGAATGTGTTTGTTCAAAGCGCCGATGATTTCACGCAGCACAGCGAGGTGGCGGACGCTGCATCCGAAGTGCTCACAGCCGTGTTCGGCGCTTCGTCTGGTCAGCATGCTCGCACCTCGGTCGGGGTGGCGATGCTCCCCAAGGATGCGGCGGTGGAACTTGATCTCACCGTTGCCCTGATGCCGTGATGTTTCCCTTTCACCAGCCGTAGAAGCGTGGCCAGACCTCGGTATCGCCTTCGGCGAGAACGGCTTGGTATTCGGGGTGTTGGGCGCCGGTGGCGCAGGCATGGTTGGGGAGGATGCGAAGGCGCGTGCCGAGGGGGAATCGATGAGCGATGTCCGTTGCCGCGCCGTCGGAGCGCGAGATGATGCCGTGCTCCTGGTTGGCGCCGCTGAGGATGTAGCCCTCAAGCACGTCGCCGGCTTCGGTGCACACCTGGCCGAAGCCGAAGTCGCGCTTTTGCTTCTGGGTGCCGCGGTCGCGGCTCATGGCCATCCAGCCGGCGTCGACGATGGCCCATCCTTTCTCTTGCTGGTGCCCGATGACCGTCGTAAGCACGCTCAGCGCGATGTCTTCCGTGCGGCAAACGCCCACGTTGTGCATCACCAGATCGAAGAAGACGTAGACGCCGGCGCGCACTTCGGTCACGCCATCGAGCTGTGCGGACGTCAGTGCTGTGGGGGTCGAACCGATGCTGACGCCCTCGCACGGCATGCCCGCCTGGCGCAGCCTCTGCGCCGCGTGCACGGCGCCGGCGCGCTCTTGTTCGGCAATCCTCGACAGGGCGGCGTGGCTGTCATGGTCGTAGCTGGAACCGGCGTGGGTCAGCACGCCTCCGATGCGCATGCCGCCGTCGCGCAAGGCCCGGGCGATGTGCAGCAGTGCATCGGCTTGCGGGGCGACGCCGGAACGATGGCCATCGGTATCGATCTCGATCCACACCTCGAACACTTCACCGTGGGCGAGGCCGAAGCTCGCGATGGCGCGGGCGGTCTCGAGGTTGTCGGTGAGGAGCTTCAAGTCACAGCCTTGCCTGCGCAGCGCGAGCGCCTGGGGCAGTTTCGCAGGGACGATGCCGACGGCATAGAGGATGTCGGTCACGCCATGCATGAAGAACTGCTCGGCCTCTTTCAGCGTGGACACCGTGATGCCTCGGGCGCCCGCGGCGATCTGCGCACGGACCACGGGTATGCATTTGGTCGTCTTGACGTGCGGGCGAAAGCGCACGCGGAGGATGTCCATGCGATGTTGCATCCGCCCGATGTTGCGCTGCATGCGCTGCGTGTCGATCAATGCGGCGGGCGTGTGGAGGTCCTCGATTCGAGGCATGGCCAAGGTCCTTGTGAAGGTCTTACGAAGGTTGACATTGTGTCTATTGCAAGACAAACTGTCCAGAATGAAAAAGCGAACCCCTGAGCAACGCCTCTTGCTCGAACAGTTGAAGCAGATCGCTGACGGGCTGGGCCGGACGTTGGCACCGTTCTGCGAAGTCGTGCTGCACGATCTGCTGGACCCTGCCAACGCCGTGCTGGCGATTCACAACAATCTCTCGGGCCGGGAGGTCGGACTTCCCGCCACGGAGCTGGGCCTGGCCCGCATCCTCGATCCGGAGTTCGAGCAGGTCATTGCGAACTATCCGAACCAGTTCCCCGATGGCAGGCAGGCCAAGAGCACATCGATCGGCATCAAGGACGGCGATGGGCGCTACGTGGCGGCCCTTTGCCTCAACATCGATCTGACCTTGTTCCAGGGCTTTCAGAGCGTGCTGAACCAGTTCGCTGCTGTCGGAACCAGGGCGCCCGTGAGCGAGACGCTGGATCCTGCCGGAGCGGACGCCATCCGCGCGAGGATCGATCAGTTCGCCGCCCGATTGGCGACCACGCCGCGTGCGCTCAAGGCCGATGGCCGCCGAGCGCTCATGAAGGAGCTCAAGGCCGCGGGCCTGTTGGAGGTGCGCCGTGCGATGGAAACGGTCGCCGCGCATCTGGGGGTGTCACGTGCAACGGTCTACAGCGATGCGAAGTGATGGCCGGTTGCTGCTGATCGACAAGCACGCCGTCGAGGCGCTGTTGAGGCCTGATGATGTCATCGAGGCGGTGCGAAACGCCTTCGTGCTGCACAGTCAGCGCGAGGGGCGCATCTTTCCGGTGGTCAGGGAAACGTTGTCGACGGGCGGGGTTTTCGGCATCAAGTCGGGGGATGTCGAATCCCAAGGGTTGCTCGGCTTCAAGGCGGCGGGATTCTGGCCGCGGAACCGCACACGGGGTGGGGAGCCTCATCAAGCGACGATCATGCTCTTCGATCCGGTCACGGGCCGCCCTTTGTGTGTCATCGATGGCAATGCGATCACCACCGCCCGAACTGGCGCCGCGGGTGCTCTGGGGCTGCAGATGCTGGCTCGCGCGGACAGCGTGCGGGCGACGGTCTTCGGTACCGGGGTGCAGGCCAGGGCGCAGCTTTCGTTCGCGTTGCGCACGTTGCCGGGCCTCCGTCGAATCCGCTATGTGTCCCGAGGTGCAAAACGGGATGAGGGATTCGAACGGATGTTCGAAGGGCAATGCGATATCGGAAGTGCCACTGATGCGGACGCGGCCGTGGCCGACAGCGACGTGGTCATCACTGCCACACCAGGCGGAGGACCTTTGTTCGACGCGAGCGCGGTGCGCCCGGGCACCCATCTGACGTGCGTCGGCGCCGACACGCGCGGAAAACGGGAGTTGCCCGATGGGCTGCTCGATCGGGCACGGCTTGTCGTTGACGACAGGGAACAGGCGCTGCAGCTCGGCGAATTGCAATGGGCGACCGATGTGCCTTGCGTCGAACTGGGTGACCTGCTGACGGGCCGCGCCACGCTGGCGCGAGACAGCGGCGACATCACCGTGTTCGACATGACCGGACTGGCCTTGCAGGACCTGACCGTGTCGAGATTCATTCACGAACGCGCATCGGCACAAGGCCTGGGCGCGCACATCGCCTGGCCCTGGTAAGCGTTTTTTATTGGAGATGACGTTCATGCATGATCTTCCCACCTTCGATGATGTGGTTGCCGCCGCGGGCCGCATTCAGGGGCACGCGCACAAGACCCCCGTCATCACGTCGCGCACTGTCAACAAGGCGTTGGGTGCCGAGGTGTTCTTCAAATGCGAGAACCTGCAGCGCATGGGCGCGTTCAAGTTCCGGGGCGCGTTCAACGCCCTGTCGAAGTTCAGTGCCGATCAACGCAGCAGGGGCGTCGTGGCGTTCTCGTCGGGCAACCATGCACAGGCGATCGCGCTGTCTGCCCAGTTGCTTGGCATTCCAGCGACCATCGTCATGCCGCAGGATGCGCCGGCCGCCAAGGTGAGCGCCACGCGAGGCTATGGCGGCCATGTGGTGCTTTATGACCGCTACACCGAAGACCGGGAGAAGATTGGCCGAGACTTGGCCGAGGCGCACGGGTTGACGCTGATTCCGCCCTACGACCATCCGGACGTGCTGGCGGGGCAGGGGACTGCTGCCAAGGAGTTGTTCGAGGAAGTGGGCCCGCTCGATGCGTTCTTCGTGCCCTTGGGCGGTGGCGGCTTGTTGTCCGGCTGTGCGCTGGCCACTCGGGCGTTGTCGCCTGCGTGCAAGCTGTACGGCGTGGAGCCGGAGGCTGGCAACGACGGACAGCGTTCGTTCCGCACCGGCGCCATCGTCCACATCGACACGCCACACACCATCGCCGACGGGGCGCAGACCCAGCATCTCGGGCAGCTCACCTTTGACATCATTCGACGCCACGTGACGGACGTGCTGACGGCGACCGATGCAGAGCTGGCGGACGCCATGGGCTTCATGGCGTCGCGCATGAAGTTGATCGCGGAGCCCACTGGCTGTCTTGGCTTTGCCGCGGCGCGGCAATGCCAGGCGGATCTTCAGGGCAAGCGCATCGGCGTGCTCATCAGCGGTGGCAATGTCGACATGGCGCGCTTCTGCAGCCTGGTCGCCCCTTGATGACGTCGGATGACGCCAAGGCGGTTCATCCAACCGTCCTTGGCGTGAACAGCGCCCTAACGAAAGGTGCTGCTCATGACGAATGCATAGCGCTCGGGACGGATGTAGAAGCACGCGTGGTCGCAGCACGATCCATCGGCAAAGTACGAGGTGCGCTCGAGTACGAGCAGCGCATCGCCGGGTGACACGCCGAGGGTTTCGGCCAGCGGCTCGTCTGCCGGCTGCGCGCGGATGACCATGTCGGCGCGCGCGGGGGCCTTGCCCGTCACGGCGTTCAGCAGGCTGTAGGCGGGCTGCTGTTCGACTTCTTCCCAGGTGGCCAGACTCAGGCGATGGGGGAGGTGGCTCAATCCAACCGCCACGGGTTCGCCATCCACCAGGTGGAGCCGTTTGACGAACAGGCCTCGTTTGGCCGGGGCGAAGCGTTCGCGCAACGCGGCCGGCAGGTTCACCACGCGCTTTTCCAGCAATTGCATGGTCGCGTTCAAGCCCTGTTGCAGCAGCGATTCATGAAAGCTGCGCAGTGTGTCGAGGCCATGCCGCACCTGCTTGCCTGCGGCATAGCAGCCCTTGCCCTGCCGGCGCACCACCAGCCGCTCGGCCACCAGCTTGTCCACGGCCAAACGGACCGTCACCCTGCTGACACCGAAGCGCAAGCCGAGCTCTGCCTCTGAGGGAAGCCGGCCCGTGGGTTCGTACAGGCCGGCCTCGATCTCTTCCTGAAGACGCGTGGCCATCTGTTCGTACAGCGCGGTCGCGTTCTCGCGGGACAGCGCCGTTCGGTGTGGTGCAGTAGGCGGTTGGCTCATATGTTCATACCAAAGTCGTCATTCCATGACTTGTATTAACACGTATTATGACGACGCAGTCAGGCCACGCCCCCGCGTTCACCAGGATCCGTGATCATGCCCCTCGCTTCAAACCTGAGTCTGTTGTCAAGAACACCGGTCCGCCCGACAACATGCGGTCGGCGCGCTGCCAGCCTGGATGTTTCCGGGGTGGACTTTGCCTATTCGGATGGGCAGACGGTGTACCAATCGCTCAACCTGTGGGTGCCGCCGGGAGAGTTTCTCGTGCTGCTCGGCCCGTCGGGATGCGGAAAGTCCACCTTGCTCAATCTCCTGTCCGGCTTTCTCGAGCCTGCGCGCGGCAGCGTTCAGATCAACGGCGAGGCTGTGCGGCCCGAGATGCCCGAGCTGGGCTATGTCTTTCAGTCGCCGAAGCTGTTTCCCTGGCTGACCGTGCTGGACAACGTGAGCTTCGGCTTGAAAATGGCCGGCATCCTCACGCCCCGTGAACAGCGGGACAAGGCGATGCACTACCTGCAACTGGTGGGCCTGCAGGACGACGCAGGGAAATGGCCGCATCAGTTGTCGGGCGGCATGCAGCAGCGCGCGTCGCTGGCCCGCGCGCTGGCGCCGGAACCGACGCTGCTTCTGGCGGACGAGCCTTTCGCCGCGCTGGACGCCATGAGCCGGCGCCACATGAACGAGGAACTGCTGCGACTGTGGGCCCAGCTGGGGCAGACCGTCGTCTTCATCACCCACGACATCGACGAAGCCGTGTTCCTCGCCGATCGCGTGCTCGTGCTGGGGCGCGCACCAGATGGCGTGGACAGCGAACACCGCATCGACCTGCCGCGCCCGCGTCACTTCCTGACGACAAGCCGGCTGCCGCGTTTCCTCGAACACCGCGATCAATTGCTGGACCGCATCGCCCACATCATGGAGAACCGAGCATGAGCCTTCGTCGCCAAGCCTTGCTGGTCCTGGCATCCGTTGCCGCGGCCGCGCTTCATGCGCTGCCGGCCTGGTCGCAGACCAGGCCGCTTCGGGTGGGCTGGGTTTTTGCCATGGCCAATGCGCCGGCCGTGGTGGCCGAACAGAAGCGCTTTTTTGCGGAAGAGGGCTTGAACGTCGAGCTGAAGTCCTTCGGTGATGGCCCGGTGCTGCAGCAGGCGCTGGCCGCGGGCGAGCTGGACGTGGCCTACGTGGGCGCACCGCCGGTGTACCAATGGTTTTCGCGCGGGCTCGATGGCCGCATCCTTGCCAAAGTGAATCACGGGCAGGCCGCGGTGATCAGCCAGGGAGCGGGGGCCATCAAATCCGTGGCAGACCTGCGCGGCAAGCGCCTGGCTTCGGTGGCCAGAGGCAGCGGCATGGACGTGCTGCTGCGTGGCTTCGTGCTCAAGGAGCAAGGGCGGCTGGATCCTGACAAGGACTTGACCATCGTGCCCATGCCGCCGGGCAACATGAACGCTGCGCTGGACCGCAACGTGGCGGATGCGGCTTTCATGTGGGAGCCCTTCGTGAGCCAGGCTTTGCTGCGCGGCAACGCGCGGCTGGTGCTGGACCTGAACCAGTCGCTCCCGCAGTATCCGTGGTACGTGGTGATGGCACCGAGCACCACCTTGAGGGAGCGGCCAGCCGACGTCGTCAAACTTCTCAGGGCGCACCGCCGCGCCATTGCCTTCCTCAAGGAGCATCCCGTGGAGGCCGATCAGCTCATCGCCCAGGCCTTCAAGCTGGAAGCGGTGCAGACGATCGATGGCAAGACGATGCCCCCTGATGCCATCGTGCGGGAGGCACGCAAGCGGCTGGGGTGGTCGGACCAGCTCGAGGCCGGCGACCTGCGATTCATCCAGCGATTGATGGACTATTCCCTCGCATTGGGATTCATTGCACGGCAGCTCCAGGTGGAGCAGGTGGTGGACTTGAGCTTCTGGCAGAAGGCCAGGGCAGGGCAGGAGCGCTGACATGGCGATGATCTCAGGGAAAACACAAGCGGGGGATGCCCGAAAAAACCCGGTGCCGCTATGGATCGCATGGACGTCGTTGCCTCTCCTGGGGCTTGTCTGGATCGTGCTGGCCAGTCGGGTGCCGGCGTACGTGTTGCCCCAGCCGTGGGACGTGGCCAAGGAGGCCGTGCGCTGGTGGCAGGACGGAAGCCTGCTCCGGCATGTGGGCAGCAGCCTGGTGCGTGAAGCGATCGGCTTCGGCCTGGCTGCGGCGTCGGCGCTGGCGCTGGGGACGGCGATGGGGTTGTCGCCCAGGTTGCGTGCGTTCATGCGGCCTCTCAACAGCCTGTTCATGTCGATCCCGCCGATGGCCTGGACGCCCCTGGCCATTCTTTTCCTTGGCCTCGGGGACGCGTCCATCGTCGCCGTGATCGTGGTGGCTGCCTTGTTCCCGATGGCGCTGACCGTGCTGGAAGGTGTGCAGTCCATCCAGGGCGGTGAGGTGCGGGCGGCCCGCACGCTGGGTGCCTCGCGCCGCCAGCTGCTGCGCCATGTCTACCTTCCCGCGTGCCTGCCCTTTGTCACGGCGGCGCTGCGCATCGGCTTCAGCCAGGCCTGGCGGGCGCTGGTGGCGGCCGAGATGATCGGCGCCTCGCAGGGCATCGGCTGGATGGTGTCCACCGGCGGGCAGATCGGCAATGGCAGCCAGGTGCTGCTGGGCATCGTGCTCATCGGGCTCATCGCCTGGCTCACCGAGAGCCTCGTTTTCAGCCGCCTCGAATCCCGTTACAGCCACTGGCGCGGCCAGTGAATCCACCGGAGACATCTTTCATGAGCCATTCATTCGATCCCCGCCGGGAGGCCGGCGACTACACAGCGCCGCAAGGGCTGTACGAGCAGAACAAGGCCCGGCCTTTCCTGGGCAGGTTGCATTGCGACCGCCGCCAGCTGATTGCGGGCGAATGGACCGAACTGCAGCTCGTCTATGAGGTCGGGGCATCGGGCCTGGCCGACGGGGCGTGGCTGAAGCTCGCCTTCAAGTTCTATTCCGACTGGGCACTGTTCCAGACGTCCGACCCGCGCGCTGCGAATTTCGTGTCGGCCGAATATCAGGCCGGCCCCCTGGTGCCAGGGCAGAGCCCGGCCACCGTGCAGCATTTGAAGGTGCGCTTCGATCAAAAGGGCCATGAGCGGCCGTTCCAGAAAGCGGTGTTGATCGACGTGGTGGATGGCTACCTCAATCCGGGCGACCGCATCGTGATCCGCCTGGGCGACCGCCGGCATGGCGGCGCAGGCACGAGGGTGCAGAGCTTTGTCGAAAAGGATTTTCGCTTTCGCATGTTCATCGATCCGCTCGGCAGCTCCAAGTTTGCGGAGGTGCCGGGCGACTGCCTGATCGACATCGTCGCCGGTTGCCCGGCGGCGCTCAAAGTGATCGCACCTCGCCTGGTGGGGGTTGAGGAAGCGTTCGACGTCATCGTGCGGCTGGACGACGCCTGGGGCAACACGTGTCAAGACACGCCATGGCCCGGTACCTTGGTGCTGAATGGGCCTGATGGCGAAGAACTGACGCAGGGCTTCGAGCTGGCGGCGCGGGGCTGGGCCATCGCACGCGTTCCTGCCCGCTCGCTGCCCACGCAAGGCGAATGGCGGCTGGAGGCACGCATAGCGCATCCTCACCTGGACCTGGTGGCGCAGGCCTATGCGAATGCTGAGGCTCTGCCCGATCTGCGTCCGCTGTATGCCGATCTGCACGTGCATTCGGATGACACGATCGGTACCAACGACACGCTCTACAACCTCAGCTATGGCCGCGATGTCGCTGGCTTGGATGTCCTGGGCTATACGGCCAATGATTTCAACATCACCGAAGCGCGCTGGAACCAGGCGGTGGCGTTGATCCATTCTCTCAACGAACCCGGCCGCTTCGTGTGCTATCCCGGCACGGAATGGTGCGGCAATTCGGCGGCCGGCGGTGACCGCAACATCGTCTTCCTGGGCGAAGGCAAGCCGCGCTTCCCATTCGATGAATTCGGCCGGCTCGTGCGCAGCTTCGAATGGAATGAATTTACTGCCGGCACCATTCGGCCTGGCACCTGGCCGGTCGACGATTTGTATGCGGCCTATGCGGATGACCCGGAAGGGCATTTGATGATTCCGCATGTGGGCGGGCGGCGTTGCAATCTCGATTGGCACCATCCTCAGCTGGAGCGCCTGGTCGAAGTGGGTTCGGCCTGGGGGCAGTTCCATTGGGTCTATGCCGAGGCGCTGGCGCGCGGTTACCGGGTCGGCGCTTCGGCCAACAGCGATGAACACCAGGGACGGTGCGGCGGCGGCGTGCCGGCCACGGCCGTGTTCGGCTCACGCGGAGGCCTGACCGGCGTGCTGGCCAGTCGCTTCGACCGACAGGGGGTGGGGCAGGCGCTGCGTGCGCGTCGCACGTTCGCCACCACGGGCGAACGCAGCTTCGCTTCGCTTCGCCTGGGTTCACACTGGATGGGCGAGGTGTGCCGGACCGACACCCTCACGCCATTGCGCTATCACCTGTTGGGTGACCAGGGCTGGGAGAACGTGCGCCTGTTCCGGGGCGACCAGTGCGTGTGGCAGCGCGACCTGCATGAGGAGTCGGGTCTGTCCGAGACGGGGGTGCGCATCCGGATCGGCGGAGCGCGCATCAAGGACAGGTATCGCGGCGCCTACTGGGACGGCCGCATCGAGGTGACGGGTACACCCATCAACGCCATCGACACGCATGGCTTTGACCACCCCGAGCAGACGTGCTGGCGCGAGGGCCCGACTTCGCTGGGCTTTCGGACCGTCACCCACGGCGATACCGACAGCATCGAATTGACGCTGGGTGCATTGGCCTCCGCGCAGATCACGGTCCGGGCGCACATCGACGGGTACGTCAAGGTGGGCAGCCCGTTGAAGCGCCAGCCTTTCGTGCACGCGCCTGAGGTGGAGCTCTCCGTCAGTGGGGCACGCCTGCTGGAGCTCAACTCCTTGGAAGAGGTGTTGCCGGGCACCGAACTGACGGTGTCGATCGAGCGCATCACCCATCGGCCCTTGCCGCGGGAGGTCGCGGGCGAAATCGATCTCCGTGGATTGGGCCTGGACGAAGGGCGGGAACATCCCTTGTTCATCACGGGGCGCCAGCGCGATCAGTCTCGGGTGTGGACTTCCGCTTTGTTTGTGACGCTGACGACGTGATGAGGCAGGGGCTGGATGGTTGCGCGGGGGAGGTCAAGCGCATCGGCTTGCTCTTGGGCAGACGGGTTGAAGCCTGAGGGCACGGGTCCTGCTGATGGCGCATGCAGCTGGGCACGAACGCATGGCTTTCCGGGATGATGCAGATGCCGACGCCCGTGTGCCAACATCACCCTCCTTGAGTGAATGGAGGTTCGATGCGGGACATCGCCATCATTGGCGCCGGCGTGGCCGGCATGACCGCGGCCCTGTGCCTGCTTGAACGCGGGCACCGCGTGACCTTGTATGAGCGTGGTTCCCCCGGGACGGGCATCGGCGGTGGCTTTGTGCTGTGGCCGGATGCGCTGGCCGTGCTCCGGCGCCTGGGGATCGCCCACTCGGTGCTCGAATCGGCGGGGCGCATCGTCGACATGCAGCGCCTGGATGCAGCGGGCGCGCCCCTGCAGCGCATCATGTTGGGCAACCCCGAGAGCAGGACGGAGGACGCGCCTCATGCCTTGCTGCGCCGCGACCTCATGGCTGTGTTGACCGCGACTGCGGTCGAGCGCGGTGCCACGGTTCACTACCAGCGGGGCGTGCGCGACATGCAAATGTCGGACGGGTGCGTGAGGCTCGTTTTTGGAGATGGATCGGCGCATGGCCACGACTTGGTGGTGGGCGCCGACGGACGCATGTCTTCCGTCGCCCGGCGGTTCGTTGCAGGGCACAACGCGCCGACCTATCAGGGGTTCATCAATTGGATCGGTGTGTCGGAACTCCCTGCTGGCCGACTGCAGCCAGGGCGCATTGTCGATCTCTGGGGCGTCGGCCATCGCTTCGGCTACGTACCCATCAGCGATTCCCTGTGCTATTGGGCGGCCGGCATGGCTTGGCCCCAGGTGCCGGTCGATCGGCCCTTCGTCGACCATTTTGCGTGTTGGCCCGAGATGGTGCGCGAGATCCTCGCGGCTGCGCCATCGGACGGCATCGCGACGGTCTATGTGCATGACCTCGATCCGCTGCCGGTTTGGCATCGCGATCGTGTGGTCTTGCTGGGTGACGCCGCACACGCTTCGTTGCCGACGGCGGGGCAGGGCGCGAGCCAGGCGATCGAGGACGCCTCGTGTCTGGCCATGCTGCTCGAAGAGCATGCCGAGCCCGAAGAGGCGTTTCGACGGTTTACCCAGGAACGACAACCGGCTGCGGCGCGCATCACGGAGCAGGCCCGCCGCCTCGCCGCCTCGATCTTCAGCACCGATCCCGCTGATTGCCGGTCACGAGATGCCCGGGAACGCGTGGCGGCCGGGGCGCAGCCTGCAGGCAGTCAAGCGGGCGAAAGACTCGGGCAGTGATCCCGGCGTGGCCATGGGCCTTCCCCCATGGCGTAAAAGCTCAGACGCCGAGCAGTTCCACTTCGAACATCAGCGTGGCATTCGGCGGAATCACGCCGCCTGCCCCGCGGGCGCCATAACCGAGTTCCGGCGGAATGACGAGCACGCGCGTGCCGCCCACTTTCATGCCCTGGACGCCTTCGTCCCAGCCGCGGATCACCTGGCCGGCGCCCAGGCCGAACCGGAAGGGATCGTTGCGGTCCTTGCTGCTGTCGAACTTGGCGCCTTTGACGCCGTTGTTGTAGAGCCAGCCGGTGTAGTGCACGGTGACGTGCCGGCCGGCCTTGGCCTCGTCGCCGGTGCCTGGAATGGTGTCTTCATATTGCAGGCCGGAGGCGGTGGTTTGCATGGCTTGTCCTAAAAGAGGGAAATCGCAATGCTAACCGGCCGCGCACCGATCAGCAGGCCGCAGCCAGCGCCCGTGCGGAGGAACCGAAGGCATAGGCATCCATGCCGAGGCAGCCATAGGTGACGTCCTCGAACAGGCGCACCGGCGCCTCTTCCGTGCCGCCGGCGCCGGCGGCGACGAACCAGGGCAGCAGGTGCTCGTCGGTGGGATGCATGTCGGCGGCGAACGGGGCCTGGCGGCGGTAGTCCCACAGCGCGGGCCAGTCGCGTGCCGTGCTGTGCTGTGCGAACCAGTCGCGGAACTGGCGGCTCTCCGGGATTTCAGGTGCGTCCACGGCCATCCGGCCTCCGGCAAACACCCGTTGCAGGTTGTGGGTGATGCTGCCGCTGCCCATCACAAGCACGCCCTGCTCGGGCAAGGTGGCCAGTGCGCGGCCGAACGCGAACTGGCGATCAGGCGTCTGCCGGGGGCTCCAGGTGAGCGGAAGCACCGGCACATCGGCATCGGGGTACATGAAGCGCAGCACGCACCAGATGCCATGGTCCAGGCCGCCCCGATCGATCACGATCGGCGGTTTGCCGATGGTGCTCAGCAGCGACGCCACGGTGGGCGCGAGGGCGGGCGCGCCTGGGGCGTCGTAGCGCAGCGCGTACAACGGCTGCGGGAAGCCGCCGAAGTCGTGCACGGCGTGATGTCGCGCCGCGGCGAGCAGCACAGGTTCGAGGGCTGTGCTGTGGGCGGACACCGCCAGCACGGCCTTCGGACGGCCGAAGGTGCTGTCGATGGCCTTGCCGAGCTTCGACAGGAACTCGCCGGTTCGCCCCGGTTGCAGGGCGAGCATGGGCGAACCATGGGAGAGGAACAGGGGCGGCAGGGAATCCATGGGGAAATTACAAGCTCTCCGAGGTGGTCCTGCATTCTCTGGATTTGCACGTCGCATTCGAAACCTGAGCGCCTCGGATGACGCCGGGGATGCCGGGAATGGGGTAATGTCGTTGGCATTGCTTTCCGGTCCCTGCCCATGAGTTCCGCTTCCCGTCCCGCTGTCTCCTTGTGGTCGCTGGCCTGGCGCCAGCTGCGGCGCGATTTCCGGGCCGGCGAACTGAGGTTGCTCATGGTCGCCGTCGTCCTGGCCGTGGCGGCGCTCACGGCGGTGGGCTTCTTTGCGGACCGGTTGCAGCAAAGCCTCACCCGCGACGCCCGGCAATTGCTCGGCGGAGATGCCATCATTGCGAGCGACCAGCCCACGCCGGCCGCCCTTGCGGAGCGGGCCCGAAGCGAGGGGTTGCAGGTGGTTCATACGGCGGCTTTTCCCAGCATGGGCCGTGCGCCGGATGACAAGGGCGGGGCGTCACGGCTCGTGTCGGTCAAGGCGGTCACCCCGGGGTATCCGCTGCGCGGGCAGGTGTTGATCGCTGCCTCCGGCAGTGCGGCGGGCAGCCCGGCCACCTCGGTACCCAAAACCGGCACGGTGTGGGTGGACCCTGCGGTGCTGGACAGCCTGGGCCTGCAGGTCGGTGATCCGCTCCTGCTCGGCGATGCCACGTTGAAGATCGCCGCCGCGATCCGCGAGGAGCCCGACCGTGGGGCGGGATTCCTCAACTTTGCGCCCCGTGTGATGCTGAACGATGCGGATCTGCCCGGCACGGGCCTGGTCCAGCCGGCGAGCCGCGTCACGTACCGCATGGCCGTGGCTGGCGCCGACGCGCGGGTCGCCGCATTCGTTGCCTGGGCCGAGGCGCACATCAAATCCCAGGCACTGCGCGGAATGCGGGTGGAGTCGCTCGAAACCGGCCGTCCTGAAATGCGGCAGACGCTCGACCGGGCCGGAAAATTCCTGAACCTCGTGGCGCTGCTGGCCGCGTTGCTCGCAGCGGTCGCCGTGGGCATCGCCGCACGGGATTTCGCAAGCCGCCACCTTGACGACTGCGCCATGTTGCGGGTGCTCGGCCAGTCGCAACGAGCCATTGCATTGCAGTTCCTGATCGAGTTCTCGCTGGTCGGCCTGATGGCCAGCCTCGCCGGGGTGCTGCTGGGGCTCGCAGTGCACCATGTGTTCG
>Ga0070659_100001739_pt1 | contig 15650 bp, 9 predicted proteins | sample KBSC23metaG_FD_64666 | JGI IMG/M metagenome (GOLD analysis project Ga0070659, IMG submission 64666) | Corn rhizosphere microbial communities from Kellogg Biological Station, Michigan, USA - KBS C2-3 metaG | ecosystem: Host-associated > Plants > Roots > Rhizosphere > Soil ... | reverse complement strand
TCACGGATATCAATAAAAGCTCCGCACACAGCCTTGGCGAAGCGCTTTGGCGTCTGGATGAACAACAACTTCGCGTTCAACTCAACGGGATTCTTCAGCTCTCCGACATTCGTGCGGCCGAAGTAAGGGAAATGGGCGGCAATGAGAATCCCTTTGTAGTAAAAGCCGGCCAGCGCGTAAGCCGTTCTTTCATCGTGCGCGAATTTCCCCTTGTCTACCGAATCGAAGGGCGCGATCAGATGATCGGGATGCTTTATGTCCAGGCCACGCTCACTAATCTCTACAAGCAACTGGCAAACACAGTGCTGATCATCATGATCACCCAGGGAGCGAAAACATTCCTGGTTTCCCTGTTTATCATCTACCTGTTTCATTGTCTCGTTACTCGGCATCTAGAGGCCATTGCCGCATTCGTAGGGAATTATGATTTCCGCAACCCGCCGTTCATGTTCAGACTGCACCGCCGCCCGTCTCTGCAGCAGGACGAGCTCGACAAAGTCGTTGTGGCCTTCAATGCATTATGCGTGCGCCTGCACGATGCCTACTCCTACTTACGCCAAGCCAATGCCGGTCTGCAGCAGGAAAACGAAGAGCGCCGGCGCATCGAGATTGCGTTGCGGGAAGCGCAGCGTGCGGCAGAAGCAGCGGCCCGGACCAAGAGCGCTTTCCTTGCCAATATGAGCCATGAATTGCGCACGCCATTGAATAGTATTCTCGGCTACACACAGATACTTCTACGTAACGAGAGGCCGGACGAACAGCAGCGCACCGGCCTGAACGCCATCCAGCACAGCGGTGAACATCTGCTGATGCTCATCAACGATATTCTGGATTTCGCCAAGATCGAAGCAGGCAAACAGGAACCTCAACTTGCCGACATGCCGCTGATCGGGTTCTTGCGAGTCATTGCCGACATCATCGGCATCAGGGCACGGCAGAAAGACATCGGCTTCACTTGCGACATGGCCCCCGACTTGCCGGCTTGTGTCAGAGCCGACGAGAAGCGTTTGCGCCAGGTGCTGCTTAACCTGCTATCCAATGCGGTCAACTTCACCGATCACGGGCAGGTAAGGTTGCGTGTGACCTTTTCTCCGCCGTGCCGCTTGCGCTTCGAGGTGGAGGATACCGGCATCGGCATCAGTAAGGAACAGCTCGGGATGTTGTTCCAGTCGTTCGAGGAGATTGACGATGTGCAGTTCCGGGCCATAGGAACAGGCTTGGGCCTGGCAATCAGCCGACAACTGGTGAAGATGATGGGAGGCGACATCAAGGTCGAAAGCCGGACGGGCGAAGGCAGCAGGCTCTGGTTCGAACTGGATTTGCCGGTAGTTGATTCTGGTTGGACGGATGATTTGGTGCAAGCCGCGCCATCGGGAGAAGACAGTGAGATCGCCCCTCTGGTAGCGCCACCGCAGCAAGAAATGGAAGACCTGTATCGACTTGCGCAATTGGGCAACATGAAGGAAATTTTGCAGCAGGCCGACTACCTGGATGAACTCGATGAATCCTATCGGCCGTTCGCCAGTCAACTGCGGCAGTTGGCCAAAGGCTACCAATCCAAAGCTATCTCCAGTCTTGTAACGCGCTACCTGAAGAAGAAAGAAGTGCCAGGTCCTTAGACAAGTTCTGCCACCAAATGGCGGGTAAGCTCGGCAGCAGGAATCGCCTTGCACCCGGTCACATTCTGCCCGCTCCATAAGGGCGAAAAATCTCCCGATCCCATGCTTTCCGCTTTAGCGCGCAAGGGTGCAATGGCAGAAGTCGCCAAAGGAAATTCGGGTGCTTCCGCAGGCATTGCTCCCTGCTCCCTCATGATGCGGTTCACGATCCCGCGTGCGGGGCGTCCGGTAAAAATGTTAGTCAATGCCGTATGGCGTGCAGCCTCGCTGGACAAGGCGGCACGATGAACCGCGCTGGTGGTCGCTTCATGACAAAGCATGTAAGCAGTGCCGATCTGCACGCCTGCTGCGCCCAGCTTCATGGCTGCCGCAACACCTTCAGCATCTGAGATTCCCCCGGTAGCGATGACTGGCACCTTGACTGCCTGCACGATTTGCCGCAGCAGGGCAAACGTTCCCATCTGGGTTGTCACATCCTCTGTCAAGAACATGCCACGATGTCCGCCCGCCTCAAGACCCTGCGCGATGATCGCATCCACGCCGCGCTCCTCCAGCCAGAGAGCCTCTTCCACCGTGGTGGCAGAAGAAAGAATCTTCGCGCCATGTCTTCTCGCGCGCTCAAGCAATGCATCCGACGGCAAACCGAAATGGAAACTCACAACGGCAGGTTTGAATTCGTCCAGCACATCGGCTGCCTCGTCACTGAAAGGCAGCCTACCGGGTCCGGCGGGAATGCTGTTCGGGTCAATGCCGAATTCCTGGTAATAAGGGGAAAGTATTTCCCGCCAGCGCGCTTCACGTTCCGGACTCGCCTCCGGCGGGATGTGACAAAAGAAATTGACGTTGAAGGGCTTGTCGGTTTGCGCCTTGATGACAGTTAATTCCTTGCACATCGCCTCTGCGCTCAACATAGCGCACGGCAAGGAGCCAAGGCCACCGGCATTCGATACGGCAATTGCCAGCGCACTGCCCTGCACGCCTGCCATGGGAGCTTGGATGATCGGTAGGGAAATATCCAGCAGCTTTTGCAGATTCATGTCAGCCTCGCATAAGGAGCTTGTTTTAATTGGGTCTGCTGCGATTATGCCGGAAATGCGGCGTCGTGCTGTTACGCTGGATCTGTTTCCTGCAGGGTTCATCAGCAAAGGCCCGCACACTGCGGGCTTCCATGCTTGAACGGTATTCTCCAATTCACTCAAACGTCATGAAGAGCGCCGACGACCACACCTTGCTGTCGTCGCGCTGACGCCCGAAAAAGTATACAGGCCGATGACCGAAATCCGCATTCTCAGGATTGATTTCAATCGAACCCGTCAGATTGATCGGCAACGGCTTTTCCGTCAAACGCTCCATCGCAAGGAACAACTCGGTGCCGCCCAAATCCAGCTTCAAGCCTCCGGCATCTAACAATTCAACACCACTGATTTCCCAACTGAACTGCGGCGCATGTACGAAAGGATTGCGCTTCAAAGGATCGCCCACCTTGACGTAGCTATCGATGGTTCCTTCGACTCTGATGGTGCAGTGACGAAGATTGCTCACATCGATTTCGACACTGTCCGCATCGCCGTAGGTATCGCTGCGAAAGGCGATGTCCGTCGGTCCTTCGCGCCAGCAGACTTCTTCACCATGCTCAAAGCCATGCGATTGAAAACGGTTGATGGTGCCGTTAAGAATCGTGATGCGGCCTTTCCAGGAGGCCCAACGATAGCGATCCGGAACACGCGCCCCACCCCAGCGCAAACGAATCAGGCGTTCAGAATAGCCCAGCTCCTCATGCAGATTCCGCCGCCATATTTGACCGGTATGGTCATAAGCGGCGATTTCTTCCCATCCTGCATTACCGAGGAAGTCATAGTCCACGGTCGCCTTTCCATGAAGCGTGAATGCATCGCCTTGAAGATGCCGGCCGCAGCGTACCAGCAGTGCAGTGTGTTCCCCAGTAGTGGCCCAGGTGCGACGAGCGCGCAATGCACGGCCTATGGTTTGCCGGTCGAGACGTTCGGCGATCACGCCGGTCAGCCCGCCATGCACTCCAAACACCTGAGTGCCCGGAGGACCGCCGCCAGGACGACCGCGATGCTCGTCCCCGCTCGCTGCCACGCCCATCTTGTAGCCACGACGAATCACGTCCTGATACAACCAGCCGAAATGACCCCAACTGGAAGCGATTTCCACCAGACGTTCCAACTCGGGATGATGCCAGTCCGGAATATATCGGCGCCCGCCGACATGCGGCATGATCAGGTGCTGCTCAGGGTCGTCGATATAAGCCGCCCACAGCTCCTCCACCGGCCAGCGCCCCAGCTCAACGGCAGTACCCTTCATGTCTTCGTTCCAGACGAAAGTACGGTTGTGCTCGCCGCGCCGGTTATACGGAAACTCCGGTTTGTCATCGCCGAGAAAGACGACATTGTGATCGCCGCCAGCCGTCGAGCTGCCGCACCACTCCTGCACCGGATAGCAGACGAAGCGGCCGGGCTGATTGAATTCCTCGACAGTGGATACGCCCAAACGCCAGTTTTCATCGGTAACCTGAAAATCGTTTGCGGTATAGCCGAGCACATCGATGCCACCGATATCACGCGCATAAGCGGCGTTATAGGCAGGGCTGTTAGTGCCTACCGTATCGCTTGCATGCACGTGCAGATCGGCATAAAAAGAACGCGGCGCAGGAAAGCGCTCGCTCACGTTGACGAAGGTAACCGCCGGTTTCACATCCCTGCTGCCCAACAGCTCCGCGACGATGCTCAGGTTCCCGGCATCGCTTGGCAAGTCGTTCACACCGATGCTGGCCCAGCAAGATGTCGGCAGCGAATGTGTTTTCTCGTACACCTGCTCCTTGCCGGCGAACGCACGCAGCAGAATCTCGCCGCCTTCGTCTTTGCAAGCGTTTCCCCAGCGGTCTTGCAGCGAAATACGAAACGGCAGGCGCTCGCCTGGACGCGCAAAGCGGGGGCCATTCACCAAAAGACGCGCCGGCTTCCCCGCAGCCATGTCGATCATGACATCGCCCGGAACAGCGATGAAACGCGATGTCCCCAGCGGATCGACATAGCAGCGAAAGCGGAAGCGGTCCTCCACAAAAGTCTGCACGCGCGTTCCAGGACCGCCGCCGCGCCGGTCACCCAGCCTGATGATGATATGGTCGCCTGCATTCAAATAGCCGTCCACCACATCGACAATGATCGCTTTCTGAAACGGCCGCTCATGACCTTTCTGATCGAAGCGCACACTTAAGGATTGCACCGTGGCCGGACTCTGTCCCGGCACCAGCTTGCCTGCCTGGTATTCCGCGGATACATAGTTGGCAGCAGTGGGATCGCTGGTCTGGAACAAGGCCCAGTCCGAATAGAACTTGAATGTCGCCTTGAACCAGCCGCCATCGGCCAACCCCGATGCGCCGACTTCATAATCGAGCACGATCTCGTTCCAGCTTCCGGTTTCCAACCGCTCGACATGGCAACTGACCCGGCCTGCAAAAGCCAATGCCTTGTTCTGCTCGTACAAGCCTTCCGGTGCGAAATGCGGTCCCAGTTTATCGCGCAGTGCCGCGTAATGTTCCGCCGTGGTTGGTGCTTCTTTGCTCATATGATTTGCTCCCTGATGAAAGCGCATGCGTTGATTCTGTTCTGATGCGCTGCCGATGATGAAAATCCAAACTTGGTAGGGTGCGCTCTGCGCACCATCTCTTTGCGACGATATGGGTGCGCGGAGCTACGTTGATCGTCACTAATGATTGCGCCAGTTCTGGTAATGCAGTTCCATGCGCCGAAACACCAGACATTCCGCAAGCCATGCGATTACCCCAATGAGAGCGATACCAAGCAATATCTGACTGGCATTGCCCACCTGCCCTCCCATCGACACCATCCACCCGATACCGCGCGAGGCGCCTATCATTTCAGCCGCCACCAATGCGCGCCATGCCTGACTGAACCCCACACGCAAAGCAGCAGTGATCGCCGGCAGCGACGCCGGCAAATAAACATGCGACAGCAACTGCAGCGGCGTCGCGCCAAGAATGCGTGCGGCACGCACTTCGCCAACGCGGATGGCCTGCACGCCATGCTGAATGGTGAGCGCCATCGGAAACACTGCGGCAATGAAAATCACCGAGACGATGGAGAAGTAACCCAGTCCGAACACAATCATCGCGAGAGGCGCCCAGGCAATCGGCGGAATCGACATGAAAAAACTGTTCAACGGCCTGATAAACGCACGGAACGCTTTGGAAACGCCAGCAGCAGTACCCATAAGCAGCGCCACCACAACGGCCACGGCGAAACCGCCGAGTTCTTCGATTACGCTGGCGGCAAGCTGCTGCCATAGTTTGCCGTCTTGCAGCCAGCGCCATCCCTCCTCCGCCACCTCCCACGGCTGCGGCAGAATGTAAGACGGGAATTGGCTGGCGGCCGCGCTCCATAACAAAAACAGGAAGGGCAAGGCAGCCCAGCCCCAGGAGGGTTTCAGGAAAGACAGTCGCATGATTAATTCCTCGGCTTATCGGCACGCTGTTGCCAGGACAGATCAACCACCTGACTGACCTTGAGCTCCTTGTTGAGAAAACCGAACGAATACGAATAATCCATCAGGCGCTGAATGAAACGCAGATCCTCAGGTTCAAGGCGATCCGACCAACCAAGACGCTTGCGCGCTTCCTGCACTACCGCCACCGGCTCGAAAGTCTTGCCGTTCACAGCCTTGATCGGCGCAATCTTGAATGCCTCGACGATGATCCTGTTCGATTCTTCCGCATGCTCCTGCAAGAAGGCGATCGCCTTGCGATGCGCGCGCAGCACTTTGATCACATCGTCCGGACGTTCTGCCAGCGTACGCGGCACCGCCATGAGCACATACCAGGGATAGCGCGGCGCTTTTTGGTTGACGTCCACCACCAGGCGGCCTGTTCCGCGCAGCAGTGCGTCGGATACGAAAGGCTCCCACGTGAAGGCGGCATCGACCATCCCGCGCTCAAGGGCCGGATTCATGTTCCCGACCGCCATGTTGACGATACTCACATCCCGTTCCGGATCAAACCCGGCCAGTTCTTTCACCACGAAACCGCGCAGCAGGAGATCCATCCCGCTTCCTTTGGCGGCGCCGGCCAGCTTTTTACCGCGCAGGTCCGCCATCGTCTTGATGGGGCTGTTGCCGTTCGCAATCAACGCCGCCTGGCCATAGTTCACCTTGGCAAGAATGCGGCTGTTCAAGCCACGGGAAAACCATTGAAACACCGGTGGCGCGCCGATATAGGCCATATCCAGTTCTCCCGACGACAACGCCTGCTGCAGCAGCGGACCATCGCCAAAAGATTTGAGTTCGACCTTGACGCCCTCTGCCGCAAAAAATCCTTTCTTTTCCGCGATCAACGCAGGTGCGTTTGCCATCGCGTAAATCCAGCCTATGCGAACAGGTTTGCTTTGCGCATGCGCCTCAGAAGATATGCCATGCAAAGAGGCGATCGACAACGACAGGAGAAGAGCTATTTTTCTTATCATGCTTTGGCTTCCAGAGGATGGCTTGCATACTGCATTTATGCGGCCTGCATGGCAGCCGCGACCCTGTCCATCAACGCATTGCAATAATCGCGAAATAACGGCAGCTTGCGCGTTTCATGCTGATGACGCGGACGCGGCAGCTCGATATGAAGCTCACTCTGTATGCCGCTGGGCGCAGTACCGAGCACCACCACCCGGTCGGCCAGAAATACCGCCTCGTCGATATCGTGAGTAATGAACACGACAGTCTGACCGAGAGCAGACCATATGCGCAGCGTTTCATCGTTCATGCTGGTACGCGAAATCGCATCCAGCGCAGCGAACGGCTCATCCATCAGCAACAGCGTAGGCTCCATTACCAAGGTACGCGCCAACGCTACACGTTGCTGCATGCCTCCTGATAATTGATGCGGCAACTTCTCCGCAGCCTTCTCCAGACCGACCAGCGCCAGATAATGCCGCGCACGCTCGCGCTGCTCTTCCGTGCTCATGCGTTTTGCCATGCGCAATCCGAAGCGCACGTTCTCCAACGCACTCAACCAGGGAAACAGATGCGACGACTGGAACACATAACCCAGCTCCGGCGATTCCGGCGTTATCGGCGTTCCGTTCACGGTAACGCTGCCGCCCGTAGGTTGATAAAAACCGGAAAGAAGGTTCAGTAATGTGCTCTTGCCGCAGCCGGAAGGCCCCAGCAGCACCACGAATTCGCCGGAACGCGCATGGAGGGAAAAATTGCGGAACACGACATGTCCGTTTGGATAAACGAAATCGATATCGCTGACTAATAACTGAGCCATTTGCTGACTGGACATGAGGCCGCTCTTCTGCAATGTCTTATGGTTGAAAGAAGCGGCCATCATTTCCGCCGCCTGTCAACTTGACATCGTACTTAGCAGGATAGAAATGAAGAACGAAGAATTCTGCATATTCATATGCAAATTCGCATTTGGCTGGAACCGTTTTGATAGAGAAAGCCACTCATCGAAAATGAGCTGTTGACAAGTCATCCGGCGAGGATATTGGCCAATACCGCATGACGCGCAGCATAGCCAGACAATGGGGCGCAATGAGCTGGCTTGCCTTTTTTCTCATTTTCCACAGCAGGAAAAAATAAATGGAACCGCTTCTAATGAAATAACACTCAATTGTGCGTACTTGAATAAGTACCTGCATCACAAACGGCAGGAGCTTCTTATCTCACTCCTGCCTCCTATTTCTGTAGGTAGACAAAGTACAGCAAAGCTTTCTGCGCAAGCCCTCATTTTACTTACCAAAAAGCAACAATTCGTCATGTTTAACACAAACCTTAGCCTGCCTCGTTACGGCCGCTACAGTTCTAGTTCCAGCTCAGAAAATGCGTCCGAACAACAAAGTGCCAGGCAGCCAGCTCAACAACAATATGCCCATCCAGCGAGAGCAATACATCATCCCCATAGAAGTTATGTAGCACCTAATAGAACCACCAATCCCATGGGTTCCTGGCCATGTGAAAAAATGGCTGCTTATATAGAGGCGACAACCGAAGACTATAAGCGGATTGGTGATGTTGAGAGTATTTGCAGCCGTCTTTTACAGACCAAAAGACAACAGCGCATGTTTAAAACTATGGCTGCTGTAGAGGCGATATGTGTTTTCGCTCAGTTATATATGGCATTCACATCCAACAATGACCCTCAGAGTCGATTTACTCATGGGGTGATCGCAGCGGCAGGTATTCTCACTGCAATTCCTCACATTGGTGTGGCAAAACAATTATCTCGGGTTCATCAGCGGTGTCGAGAGTATTTAAAAGAACGTTATGGGCAAGACTTTTTGGATAGTTTAGATGGTCTTAGGATGGGCAAAAAAGGACTTACTGCCGTTATAAATTTATTGGTATCCAAGGACCCGGGAATTAGCACCCTCAAACTGGAAGAGAAACTAGAAGATGTAATGGAAAAAGAGTCTTCATTGGCTGGCAAGATTTGGTTGCTCATAGAGCATTTGCAGGAAATGGTTAATCCTTAAAATGGCTGCGGCTGCATTGTCGCGTCCCATCCATCATCTCCACCACTAAAAATATTCGCAGGAATAAGTCGTACTTTTTTGCTGCCAGGAGCAGAGAACCATGCCGTTCAATCCCTTTCAAATAAGATTTAATTTTAGAATTCCGCAAAGAAATCGAGCGACACAAAATCCGGTTGCTCAACCTGCCCGCGAAGAACAACAATCCAGGTCAGAAGATGCCGGTTCGACAGCAGCCTCAAGCCATCACACCATGGCCGCCAGAGCTCTTCATTTACAAAGGGCCCTTACGGATGCCGCCAATGCCGGCGAAAGCAGCAGGCGCAATCATCATTTGGAATTTTATGTTTTCTCTCTTGACTCGTGGGTGAAGAAAAGCTCTTCCAATCAAAAGCGATTTCGAGAAGAGGTCCGCAATCGCATTGTCGGATGGCTGGATGCAGGTAGGGAAGAAGCGCCACTGAATTTGAGTGCGGCGAGCCTCCGCGAAGCGGTTGGCATAGATGAAGCATTGACACAAATGCCGCCGCTTCCGCCTGGAGTTCAAATGGCGGATATATCAGGTCACCGCTTTTTAAATCTGCCTGAACGCAACTTGCCGAATACCCTGCGTTTCTTGAATGCTTCCGAATGCAATCTCCATTATTTAGATATCACATTGCCTGCTTCTCTTGAAGTGTTGAATATCCAAAATAATCGTATTGAAAACTTACCGCCACGGCTGCCAAATTCTCTGGTTCGGCTAAATGCCTCCGAAGGCCAGGGGGAACTTATTGTTCCGAGCAGCATACTGGCGGCTGCTTCACGAACAGAAAATCCTTGCGAGATCAATTTGCGGGGGACCCGCATTTCTGCCGCCTCACAACGACGAATTGAGACACATAATCAGCGTGTTTCCCAGAATGGAATAGGGCGGCAAATTGAGATTGAGCGGGGAGCAAGCAGTAGATCGAACAATATAAATATCTACGGCGTGGGAAGAAGGTCAGAAACGCTGGGCCAAGCAGTGCAGGCATGGTACAAGACCGATGTTCCGGGCCGCACTGCTGCATGGCAGAACATTCGCCGGGAAGCGATCAGCCAGGCGAATGCAATCTCTCTGGAAGATCTGAATCAAGCGAATGAGGAGATGCTTAATAGGGCGCATCAGAACGACCGCTTTACCGATGATCCTACTGTTCACTTCTGGGCTTTGCTAGACAGCCTGAAAGGCACCAAGGATGCGAGGATTGACAGCACCTTCAGAGAGCGAGTGACAGTGTTGCTTGATGCGATGGAAGGTGACAAGGAATTGCGCGACGCCTGCTTCAGTATCGCACGCGCCGGAGACGAGACTTGCCATGACAACGTGACACTGAGATTCAATCAGATGGAGCAAGCGCATCTCATACGGCGCGCTGAAAAAGGGGATTTCACGCCACAAGAAATTTTCAATTTGGGAGTGAACACTTTCAAGCTGCAAGTGCTGGATGAGCAGGCAATAAAGAAAGCACATGAAATAGGCAAGGATCACGAAGCATTGGAAGTCGTGTTGTATTACCGCACGAATCTGGCCGACAGACTGAACCTCCCCCATCAGTCAAGAAATATGATTTTCAATACAGTGGCTACTTATGACCAGAACTGGAACGTTGCTGTTAACAGACGTGTTCTGGATAAGGCAGCAGAAACAGTACAGTCCGTAGCCAACAATCCGAAACCAATAGTCGAATTCATGGTGGGGTGGAAACCTTGGCTGAAAGATTTGGCGCGACGCTACCCGGAAAAATTCAATCCGGCTGAATTGGAGAAAGCGCAAGAAAAAATCTACGATCAATTGGAAAAGTTAGATAAAAGAAATGATCTTAATGAAGGTGACAAGCTTGAGAGGTCAAAGGCTCTGCTGGAAGAATTCAACAAGCTGGACGGGAAGCTATTCGGCCCTGAGCGGGAACGTCTGACGAAAGAATTTGTGATGAGCAATGCTGCTTCGAGCAGCCAATCATAACCCGAACGCAGGCATCAAACGCCCTGTCTTCCAAGACGGTATCGGCGGCAGTAATGAAAAGCAGCTTGTCGCGGCAGTCCAAATTTTTTCTCAAAAAATTTTTGGAACCAAGTTCTTCGTCAAAACACTCATTAAAAAAATAAAAACATATTTTTATTAACATTTTATCCATTGAGATAGTTTCATGTACACAGGCATTCCATCCTTCCGTAATCCTTCCAATCTTTCAAACACGCCGATTCCAGAGGGAACGTCCAAAAATTCCGCCCCCTCCGCCAGTGAACAACATGATGCCCCGATGTCGTCCGGCAATCCACAAATAAAAGCACCTTCTGAAATAACAGAGGAAATACAAGCAGGCACCGATAATCCATCCTCATCCCTGTTTGCATCGAAAAAGGCCACATCGCCTTCATCACTACAAGTTGAATATCTAAAGCAAAAAGCAGCCTTCGAGGGAGAAATCTCCACACAGCGCGATAGCGCCATCCAAATGGATGACGTACATCTCCCTCCCTCAACATCAAGTTCGTCTGCTCACCATACTACAAGGTCGTTAGGGCTTCCTCGCTTCGCCACCGCCATGCCTTCCTGGATGACGAGAAATTCCGCCTTGCGGAAAGCGGGCGTCGTGCTAGGCGAAACCATCAACCATGCCACTATCGCAGCCCTCGTATGGGGCACCATATCTCCCCTAATCAATCAGGCAAACGGCTCCAGTTCGGTGGATGGCGGTGACTACAAAGGAAATTATCGAATAGCAGCACTGAACACCCTCGCCATGATCCCGATCTCCATGGTACTTACCAATGTGCTATTCGCCGTCATGCGCGGCATCATGGGATACAAAATTGAAAAAGCTCAATTGGATGAGGCGTTTTCAGACCCTGGCACTGTCGCACGACTCAAGTCGGCACAAAATGACAGCGACTATAGCGGCGCTATCGCAGATGTGCTCTATAGCAGCGTCTTCGGAGCCGGCATGGTTGCAGGTTCGCAAATTCCCGCATGGACCCAAGAGACGGGGCTAAGCGAAAAGAATCAACAAATCGTCAATAGCGCAATTCAAATTGCAATCGCAGCAGCCGCGCTGGCATTGGTACGTACAAGTGTGATGTTGTCGCGAACGGTCGATGGACAGTCAGCTTATGAGATCAAGTCTCTTGGCCACCACAATCCCCTCAAAAATCTGGCAAAAGAGTTCAAAGCCACCATCCACACAAAACGCAAGGATGAACCGGCCAACATCTCGTCGACATACCGGACTGTGCGTAATCTTGTGTTGCGGATGCTTGAGGAGGCTTCCGTATGGGGAGGAGCAACGTTATATTCGGCTCCGGCTGGTATCAGTGCCGCTGCAGTCAGGAGCGGTGCCAATAATCCACTGATGCAGTTTTTGAACGGCTATATGACCGTTACCTTTGGCTACTTCTTCGATGAAGGCAACAGCTTGCACAAAGATCGCATCAACGAAGATTTCTCGCCATGGAAATTTTTAGGCTCCTGGGGCGCCACCAAGGACCTCATTTTGCCGGACTTGCCGCCCCCCTCCTCAACAGTGCATGCGGTTAGAGAGTCGGCCGGCAAGGCAGCGGTGGCACAGTCTATCTTAAAAGATGTTTTAAATATCGGAGAGCGTGTATTGCATGCCAAAAATGTGGCTACTGTTTATGGCCCAAGAATCTTACTTGACGCCGCCACATCCGCCGAACATGAGTTAGTGAAATTACTGCCGCACTACCAACAATATCGTCTAGCCCGAACATCAAGTGTGATAATCGAGGAGATTAATCCTTCAGAGGCAGCTCAGGCTCAAGGTGCATCGACTTCACAACAGACCGGCAACGAAGAAGCTATTTCATCCGTCGCTGAAGTTGCTCCAACTGGCACGCACGATAATCCATCCCTGCCAATCGAGACAGTACAGCCATCGCACACGAACCCGGGCGTGCAAATCGAGGAAACTCCTTCAGAGGTGCCTCAGGCCCAAAATGCAGATAGTGCAACCCAGCCAGTCGAGACAACACAGCCATCGCGCACGAATCCAGATGTGCAAATCGAAGAGATTAATTCTTCAGAGACGCCTCATGCTCAAGATGCATCGGCTCTACCACAAACCGGAAACGAAGAAGCTGTTTTACACGTCGCTGAAGTTGTTCCAAGCGGCACACACAATAATCCACTCTTAGCAATTGATGCAGCACAGCAGTTGCGCTTGCGCCCAGTTGTGCAAATCGAGGGGACTCCTTCAGGGGTGCCTCAAGCCCAAGATGCATCGACTTCATTACAGGTTGGCAGCGAAGAAGCCGTTTCACATATTACTCAAGAGGCCCCAGTGGATACAGACGACAATAAGCTGAAGTTGGCGTAAGAATCCGACATCTCATCTTGAACGGCGCATGGCAAACCACAATGCCATGCGCATTCCATTCAAGGATGGCATGCCGAATCCCTGAGGGCATTCGGCGAGCAATTGAAACATGTACCGCGCGCGAGAACAGCGTGCTGCCCTGCTGATTCCAAGAGTACACCGTAGAGTATCCGGACTTTCTCTGGCTGTGAATGCGAGCTAGCCGGAGACAGTAAATCAGTACATTGAGATAGTAAAGACAATAGCGCCTGATAAGACGGCTCGGTGTTTTCGAAAAAACGAGAAGAATCGGCTGGGGTAGAGCGGCAATGGAACAGTCGTCACGGCAAGGGGGTCAACTGCCATTCATTAAAAATGAAGTTCAATGGAGGCAATCTGAAAATGAGTGGTTTACATTCCGGCATGAACATATCGCGCACTCCGACTATCGATTGGAGTCGCTCCACTGCACAGCCGCAGGGAGAAGCACGCACAGAGCCCGATAGGCAAAATAGCAGCGCCCCCTCCACATCCAATCCTAACCGTACAGCCCATGAGCGGCAAAAATTGCACCAGCTACAGCGCATGTTAGGCGAAACTTCAGGTGCCAATAGCGAACTGCCGTCAATTTCACACCGTCAGGTAGGCCAAGCCTCGGGAAAAAACGAAGAGCCCGAGATCAGCCTCACACCGCATTCGGAAGCCGGTTCCTTGGCGACACGATCCAGATCGAAAATGCCGGAGATGGCAAGAGTGTTGTCGAAATTTCTCCCGGCGTTCGGCATGAAAGTATCTTCACGCAAAAAACTTCAAGACAAGCTCATCAAACTCAAAGATCATTTTGAAAAAGTAAAGGCGGAAAACTGGTCTCCAGATGAACATGAGTTTTATCGTGACAAGGCATTTCTTCCCATCGCCGTCAAGGCGGAAAATGCCAGGAGGCCCGAGCTTAATTTGCACAATTTCGAAGATTTTGAATCTTTCGCAGACGCCGTGAAAAAAGGAGCGCTGCAAAACGGCAGAGCCTTGTTCCCGCTTCCAGAGAAAACCGCGCACACCTCAGTAGCGGACATCAGAACGATAGGCAACAAGGTTTCCATCCTTGTTCTGGAGTCGTTTTCGCTTGATCCAAAGATCAGTGAGTCTTCCAGAAAGTCCAGAAAAAGATACGTATTCGATAACGTACCGATAATGATCAGCAAACTGCCGGAAAACGCCCGAATGGCAGTCTTGTATATTGACGCCCAAAAATCGTCTAATGACTGTCCGATATTCGCCCTTTCCAATGCATCAAAACTGGCAAAAGAGTCCGAATTTGTCGGCAAGGCCCACGAAGAGAACCTTTCTGAATCCAGCCAGTTTGGCCCTTTCCACTTTCCCAATGTGCGTCTCTTTAACGCCCATAAATGGATGCCCGCTTCTTTTCATAAGCACACGCAATCACTGCCCTCATTAAGAAAATCGACAGACCAAGATAGCTTGACACAAACGCCAGTGAACAAGAAAAGCGACACGCTCCTTTCCCGTTATAACAAGTATGTAGTGGAACGACATAAGTGTTATCCCAACGAGGACACGCTACGGCCATTGAGGTTCAGCGCATCCATCGAAGAAAAACGCCTCACTTACCTTGATCGTGCAATCGCATATTTGAATGATGCTCCGGAACAGGAAATAACCGCTCTTTTGCGTAAATTCAATGAGGCTATGAAACTAAACAAGAAATTGAACAAGAAACTGGCCTCCGTGGAGCGAAACGTAGGCCCTCAAAGACAATAGAACGATTTCCCATGCGCACTTCAATTTCCTTTACTCATGCATTCCTGAAATCACCGCTGCACAACGAAAACCAGGCTGGTCCCAGCGGAGCAGCGTCGCCAAGCCCCGCGCTGATGACCTACTCCCCCGCCAAACATGGATCAGTCAACCAATTCCTTGCCCATCCTGATTTCGTTGCATTCAAGCAGCAATACATCCAGGCAATCGATAGCATCACGGCCTTTGTGCAGGCACATGCCGACCAGCTGGACCCGCCACTGTCGGCACAGCAGAGAAATCAGGTCAAGGAAGACTTCGACGTGCTCAAGCAGCATCTGTTCGAAGGCAATTTTTTTAACCAGTCCACGAGAAACGACCATAGGCCGGAGGTATATGGACCGGGAAAGGACATGCTCGATACGCTTGTC
>Ga0070659_100001737_pt1 | contig 15653 bp, 20 predicted proteins | sample KBSC23metaG_FD_64666 | JGI IMG/M metagenome (GOLD analysis project Ga0070659, IMG submission 64666) | Corn rhizosphere microbial communities from Kellogg Biological Station, Michigan, USA - KBS C2-3 metaG | ecosystem: Host-associated > Plants > Roots > Rhizosphere > Soil ... | reverse complement strand
CGACCCCGAGACCAAGCGCAAGACCATCGGGCGGCTGTTCATCGAGGTCTTCGACAAGGAGGCCGCGAAGGTCGCGGGCGCCGAGTTCCTGGCGCAGGGGACCCTCTATCCGGACGTGATCGAAAGCGTCTCGGCGCGGGGCGGTCCGAGCGCGGTGATCAAGAGCCACCACAACGTCGGCGGCCTGCCGGACTTCATGAAGCTGAAGCTGGTCGAGCCGCTCAGGGAGCTGTTCAAGGACGAGGTCCGCGCGCTGGGCGTCGAGCTTGGCCTTCACCCCGATTTCGTCGGCCGCCATCCGTTTCCCGGGCCGGGGCTCGCGATCCGCATCCCCGGCGAGATCACGCGCGAGAAGGTGAAGGTGCTGCAGGACGCCGACGCCATCTACCTCGAGGAAATCCGCAAGGCCGGCCTCTACGACAAGATCTGGCAGGCCTTCGCCGTGCTGCTGCCGGTGAAGACGGTGGGCGTCATGGGCGACGCGCGCACCTACGAGAACGTGCTGGCGCTGCGGGCCGTGACCTCCACCGACGGGATGACCGCCGACTTCTTCGAGTTCCCCTGGGACGTGCTCGGCAAGACCGCCACGCGCATCATCAACGAGGTGCGAGGCGTCAACCGCGTCGTCTATGATGTGACCTCCAAGCCCCCGGGCACGATCGAGTGGGAGTAGGTCCATGCCCAAGGGCGGCGGCATACCGGACGGCAAGACCGCATCCGACATGATCAACGGGCGGATCGCCGAGCTAGGCGATTGGCGCGGCGAGACGCTTCGGCGGCTCCGCGCGCTGATCAAGGAAGCCGATCCGGACGTCGTTGAGGAGTGGAAATGGGGCGTGCCGGTCTGGTCGCACGACGGCATCATCACGACCGGCGAAACCTACAAGAAGGCCGTGAAGCTGACCTTCGCCAAGGGTGCGTCGGTGGAGGATCCGTCGGGCCTCTTCAACTCCAGCCTCGAAGGCGCTACTCGCCGCGCCATCGACTTCCCCGAAGACGCGCAAATCGACGAGGCGGCGTTCAAGGCGCTGATCCGCGCAGCGGTGGCGGTGAACCAGGCGAAGGCGCAGCGCTGACTCTTGCAATTTTTGGCTGGTTAGCTAACCTCTTAGCCATGACTACCGTGACTGTCCATCAGGCCAAGACCCAACTCTCTCGCCTCATTGCCAAGGCGGTTGAGGGCGAAGAGGTTGTGATCGCCACGGGACCCACGCCAAAGGTTCGCCTGACCCCGGTCGCGCCTATCAAGAAGCGCCAGTTTGGGGCGTTGAAGGGCGTCGTATCGCTCGACGACAGCTTCTTCGAGCCGCTGCCCGCCGATGAGCTCGCCGCCTGGGGCGAGAGTTGAGGCTGCTGCTCGATACGCACACGCTAATCTGGTGGGTGGCGGGCGACGAGGTCTCCCTGAGCCGCGCGGCGCGTGAGGCAATTGCCGATCCCGGCAACGACGTTCTGGTGAGCGCCGTCTCTTCGATGGAGGTTTGCACTAAGTATCGACTGGGCAAGTTGCCGAACGCGGTGCGGCTGGCGCAGGACTTTGAAGCCATCGTCGATGCGCAGGGTTTCGTCGAACTTCCGATCTCGATCCGCCACGGCAAGCTGGCGGGTGGGCTTCAGGCTGCGCACAAGGACCCGTTCGACCGACTCCTGATTGCGCAAGCGCTCAGTGAGGACGTCGCTCTCGTCTCCAACGAGACGGTCTTTGACGACTTTGGCGTGGCGAGGGTGTGGTGACGACGATCTACGGCATCAAGGCGTGCGATACGATGAAGAAGGCCCGCGGCTGGCTGGACGAGCGCGGCGTCGCTTACGGCTTCCATGACTACAAGGCGGCCGGAATCGACGCGGCGATATTGAAGCGGTGGGCAGGCGTGGTCGGCTGGGAGACGCTGCTTAATCGGGCGGGCACGACGTTTCGCGGGCTGCCGGACGCCGACAAGCAGGAGATCGATGAGGCGAAGGCGATCGCGCTGATGGTTTGCCAGCCCTCGATGATCAAGCGGCCGGTGCTGGAGACGGACAAGGGCCTGTTCGTCGGGTTCAAGCCGGATCGCTACGCCGAGGTGTTCGGCTAGCTGGACAGGGCCTGCGCGAGATCGACCTTCTGCGCGCGCTTGGCGGCCTGGAAGGCGGGGCGGGCTTTCAGGCGCTCCCAATAGGCGCGAATGGCGGGCGAGGCGGTTTCGAGCAGTTTCAGGTGGTTGGCGAGCAGGAGGGCGTAGCCGACGGAGATGTCGGCGCCCGTGAAGCGGCCGGCGCAGAGCCATTCGGCGTCGGCGAGCGCGCGATCGACGTGCTTCAGACGCGACAGGAACCACTTGGCGTAATCGTCGGCGGCCTTGTCCGCGCGGCCGGGCTCGAAGGTGCGGTAGCGGAGCACCAGCGTCTGCGGAAACGTCAGTGTCGCCTCGCCGAAGTGCAGCCAGTTCAGCCAGGCGCCGTACCGCGGGTCTTCGGGCGCGACGGCGAGGTCGGTCGGGCCGTAGCGGGTGACGAGGTATTCGACGATGGCGGCGGACTCCGTCATAAAGGTCTCGCCGTCGATCAGCGCCAGGATGGTGCCGAGCGGATTGACCTTCAGGTACTCCGGCGCCCGGACGCGGGGCGGAAAGGGCAGCAGGTGCAGCTCGTACGGCAACCCCAGCTCCTCCAGCGTCCACAGCGCGCGGAAGGAGCGGGCGTCCGGGCAGTGGTAGAGCTCGAGTTTCGTCATCGGGGGAGTGAACCCGCGTTGACGGGCGATATCAACGCCGCCTCCAGCCACGCCAGCACGGCGTCGGCGCTTTCCAGGCGATAGCGGGCGGCGGTTGGGCGGGGCGGCCCCACGAGAATACCGAAGCCGCCGAGATTCAGGGCCGCGCGGAAGGCGTGCTCGTCGGTCAGGTCGTCGCCGACCATGACCGGGCGGCGGCCCGCGAACGGCGGTTGCGCCAGGAAGGCCCGCATGGCGTCGCCCTTGTCGGGCCCGGCGGTGCGGAGCTCCGTCACCATGTCGCCGTCCTGGCGGGCGAGGCCTTCTTCGACGGCGAGCCGTTCGACGGCTTCACGGACCGCGTCGGCGGCGCCGGGCGCGCCGCGGTAGTGGACGGCGAGGCTGAGGTCCTTGTCTTCCAGCAGCAGGCCCGCGCGGGCTTTCGTCAGCGGCCGCAGTATTTCGCGCGCCCGTTCAAGACCCGGGTTCGCGGGAAGGCGGATCAGTGAGCCGTCGGACGCGCGGCGCACGAGGCCGTGGACGGCGGCGACGGCGCGGGGCCGATCACCCAGGATGCGCTCGATGTCCTCCAGCGTACGCCCGCTGAGGATCGCCAGCGCGCCGTCCATGGCGTCCTCGAGGCGAGCCAGGAGCGCAGATCTGCGGTCGCAAAACCGGACCGCGTCCGGCGTCGCCTCGATGGGCGCAAGGGTGCCGTCCAGATCGAGGAAGAGTGCATCTCGCAAATCATGAGGCGGCGGAAAGCTCATCGAGCCTCGTTTTGAATCGTTGGCTGGAATTGTGGGTGAATTTCGGAGGCCGGCTACAGAATTATGAAAACCGACATCGCCGGATTTGCTGAGGAATTATCGGACCGAATTGCGTCTGTGAACCCCGATATCAGGCGGCGCGATAACACAATTGTTATGAACCGAAGGTGGTTCTCGAATATCCGGTCGGCCTAAGACGCCCCCACGCAAAACGGGGAAAGGGTGTCGGATGGTCCGCAGCTTCCGGGCCTACATCAACTATGGCGGACTTCTGCTCCTCACCATCGTGGTGCTGGCGCTGGCCGTCGCTCCGTACACCCGCTCCGTCGTCCAGCAGTGGTCGCGGGGTGACGTCGAAGGACGCTCGCGGCTCGTCTACAACTCGATCCAGTTCTCGGTGGCCCGCGCGATCGCGGACGAGAATTGGGAGCGGCTGGGCTCGATCTTCAACAGCGTGGCGCAGGACGATCGGGTGCTGGCGGTGGGGCTGTGCGATGCGTCGGGGAAGCTTCGGGAATCGACGCCGCTGATGCCTCAGACCTTCTCTTGTGAGAAGGCGGCGCGGTCCGAAGGCGAGAGCTTTTCCAGCATCGTCAACGATGGCCGGCGGGTATTGGTCAGCGCCTTTCCCATCGGGGTTCGCGATCAGCGCGCCTACCTCGTCGTGCTGCAGGACATGAGCTACGTCGACGCGCGGTCCGGGCGGGTGCAGACGGTTGCGGTAGCGATGCTGGCGGCCATCGTCATCGTGGTGGCGGGGCTCGGCGCGCTGCTGGTCGCCTATCTGCTGCGCGGTTGGATGAAGTCCCTGCGGCTGGCCGTGGCGAGCGTGCAGGCGGGCCAGCCGACGGCGGGCCGCCGCGAGGGCTCCTTCATCGATACCCAGATCCACGCCCTGCTGAAGGAGTTGCAGATCGGCCATGCGCCGACCGAAGCCGCCGAAGTCGAGTGGACGCCGCAGACGCTGCAGGAACTGCTGCGCGAGGCCTTGCCGGGCGCGGAGGTGATGATCGTCTCCAACCGCGAGCCCTACATCCACAACCACACCGGCCACGGGATCGAGGTGCAGACGCCCGCGAGCGGGCTGGTCTCGGCGCTGGAGCCGGTGATGCGCGCCTGCGGCGGGACCTGGATCGCGCACGGCAGCGGCACTGCCGACAAGGACACTGTCGACGCCTCGGACCGCATCAACGTGCCGCCGTCCTCGCCGGCCTACACGCTTCGGCGGGTCTGGATCAGCGAGGAGGAGCAGGACGGCTACTACTACGGCTTCGCCAACGAGGGGCTCTGGCCGCTTTGCCACATCGCCTTCGTGCGGCCGACCTTCCGCGAGGAAGACTGGACGCTCTATGAGCGGGTCAACGAGCGGTTCGCCGACGCGGTGGCGCGGGAGGCGCGAACGGAAAACCCGATCGTGCTGGTGCAGGACTATCACTTCGCGCTGGCGCCGCGGATGATCCGCGAGCGGCTGCCCAAGGCCACCATCGTCACCTTCTGGCACATCCCGTGGCCGAACGCGGAAACCTTCGGCATCTGCCCGTGGAAGGAGAAGGTGATCGAGGGATTGCTGGGCTCGACCATCCTGGGCTTCCACACCCAGTTCCACTGCAACAACTTCTTCGAGACCGTCGATCGGTTCGTCGAGAGCCGCATCGACCGGGAGCATTCGACCGTCAGCCTGGGCGGGCACGAGACGATGGTGCGGCCCTATCCGATCTCCATCGAATGGCCGCCCGCGGCGCTCGTGGACCAGCCGCCGGTCGCCGCCTGCCGGGCCAAGGTGAGGAAGGCGCTGGGCGTGCCGGCGGACATGAAGCTCGGCGTCGGCATCGAGCGGTTCGACTACACCAAGGGCATCCTCGATCGGATGAGCGCGGTCGACATGCTGCTGACGCGGGAGCCGAAGTGGCGAGGGCGCTTCACCTTCGTCCAGGTCGCGGCGCCGACGCGCAGCAAGCTGCCGAGCTACGGGCGGCTGCAGGCGGAGGCGGTGGCGCTGGCGGACGAGATCAACGCGCGGCATGGGGACGGCGACTACAAGCCCATCCGGCTCATCATCCGCCACCACGAGCCGCCGGAGGTCTTCGAGCTGTTCCGGGCGGCCGACCTCTGCATCGTCTCCAGCCTGCACGACGGGATGAACCTGGTGGCCAAGGAGTTCGTGGCCTCACGCGACGACGAGCGGGGCGTGCTGGTGCTGTCGAGCTTCACCGGCGCCTCGCGCGAGCTGGCCGAGGCGCTGATCGTCAATCCCTACGACGGCGGTGAGATGGCCGCGGCGCTGGACGCGGCCTTGCGGATGCCGGTGCAGGAGCAGCGCGAGCGCATGCGCCTGATGCGCCAGCACGTGCGCGAGCAGAACGTCTATCGCTGGGCCGGGCGGATGCTGGTGGATGCGGCGAGGACGCGCCAGCGGCGGCGCATCCTCGACCTGGCGGAAAAGGCGGTCGTCAACTTTTAGGGATGGGCCGATTGAACTCGGCCTCGATGATGATCTCGACGTCGTCGCCGACGCCCAGCACCGAGCCCGGGGCGGGGATGCCCATGCTGACGCCGTAGTCGGAGCGCTTCAGCCAGCCGTGGGCGGAAAAGCCGATGCGCGACCCGCCGGGGTCGTAGGCCTGCTTGCCGTAGCCGCCGTTGTAGGTGACGTCGAGAGTCACCGGCCTGGTGATCCCGTGCAGAGTGAAGTCGCCGGTGACCTTCGCGGTGTTGGCGCTGGTCACCTCCACCTTCGTCGAGTGGAAGGTCATCCGCGGGTAGTCGGCGGCGTCCAGCCACTCCTTGCCGGTCAGCTGCTCGTCGAAATTGAAGTCCTTGAACGGGTAGTTGGTCTGCAGTGACCCGGTGTCGACGGTGGCGGTCACGCTGGAGGCGGCGGGGTCGGCCGGATCGCCGGTGAGCGTGGCGTCGAATGTGGTGAAGCGGGCGGTCCAGTGGGAGAAGCCCATGTGGCTGACGCGGAAGTTCAGCGACGCGTGCGCGCGGTCGAGCGTGTAGGTCCCGGCGGGCGGGGCCCCTTCGGGCTCGGGCATGGACTGGGCGTGGGCGGCGCCGGCCAGGAGGACGGCGGCCGCGATGGCGGCGAAAATCGATTTCATGAACTAGTCCCTGTCAGGAGCGCCAAGCGGGAAGTAGCCGCGGTAGGGGCGGGCTTCGTCGACGCAGCGGGCGATGGATCGCCGCGCGAGCAGGCGTGAGCGGTAGGCGCGGACGGTGGGGTACTGCTCGCCGATCTGATGCACCCAGTCGGCATAGAACAGTGATGGCGCGGCGGCGCAGTCGGCCATGCTGAAGGCGTCGCCCGCGGCCCAGGTGCGGCCCTGGAGTTTGGTCTCCAGCCACGCGTAGGCGGTGTCGAGGTCACCGGCGGCTTCCGCGCGCGCCGTCTCCGGCCTCCCGTCGGGGCGCAGCTTTTCGCCGACAGCCCTTTGCGTCGGGCTCATCACATAGAGATCGAAAAAGCGGTCCATGAAGCGGACCTCCAGCGCCTCGGCCGGGTCGTCGGGGAGGAAGCGGGTGGCGCCGCGATAACGCTGGTCGAGGTGCTCGATGATGATGCTGGATTCGACCACCAGGCGGCCGTCGTCGACCAGCACCGGGAACTTGCCGAAGGGCCAGAGCGCCTGGCGCTCTGCGTTTGGCTCGGGCTCGTCGAGGTTGCGATAGGTGAAGGGCGTGTCGTTCTCGTAGAGGGCGATCAGCACCTTCTGGCTGTAGGACGAGAAGGGGTGGGAATAGAGGGTGAGGCTCATTTCAGGTCCTTCGTTTCCTTGAGGTATTCGGCGAGGCGGTCCAGCCGGCGCTCCCATTCCTGGCGCTGCTGGTTGATCCATCCTTCGGCGCGGCTCAGCGCGCCCGGCTGCATCTGGCAGGTGCGTACGCGTCCAACCTTCTGCGAGGTGACGAGCCCGCTTTCCTCCAGAACCGCGAGGTGCTGCACGACCGCCGACATGGTCATGTCCAGCGGCTCGGCGAGCTGGCTGACGGAGGCGGGGCCGCGGGACAGGCGTTCCAGCATCGCGCGCCGGCCGGGGTCGGCGAGGGCGTGGAACATGCGGTCCAAAGGCTGTTGCGAAAGGTTTAGCATTCGCTTAAGTGTTACAGATCGCAAACCCGCAGGCAAGCCCGAAGGAGGCGCCCATGGCCGTAGAGTTCAACTTCCAGCGCACGCTCGATGCGCCGCGCCAGCGGGTGTGGAACGCTTTCACGCAGAAGGAGCATCTGCAGCACTGGTGGGGGCCGTCGGGGATGAAGAACGTGATCCACACGTTCGACCTCAAGCCCGGCGGGCTGCACCACTATTCGATGGACACGCCGAGCGGCGAGACCTGGTGGGGACGGTGGGTGTTCGAGGAGGTGAGCCCGCCCGAGCGGCTCGTCTTCATCAGCTCGTTCTCGGACGCGGAAGGCGGCGTCACCCGCGCGCCGTTCGCGAAAGACTTCCCGGCGGAGGTCCGCTCGGTGATCACCTTCGAGGAGCAGGGCGGAAAGACAGTCGTCACGCTTAAGGGCGAGCCGCTGCACGCCAGTGAGGCGGAGCGGAAGTTCTTCGAGGGCATGGCGGCCTCGATGCAGAACGGCTGGGGCGGCACGTTCGACATGCTGGCGAAGTACCTGGAGAGTTTGAAATGAGTGATCCGATGAAGGCGGAGGTCACCTTCGAGCGGCTGCTCGACGCGCCGGTCGCGAAGGTGTGGCGGGCGTGGACCGATCCGGTCGAGCTCGCGAAGTGGTGGGGTCCGCACCACTTCACCAACCCTGAATGCGAGGTCGATGCGCGACCGGGCGGCCGTCTGTGGGTCGTCATGCGCGGCCCGGACGGCTCCGACTATCCGATGAGCGCGGAGTTTCAGGAGGTGGTGACGAACGAGCGGCTGGTCTTCCTGGCGGTGGCCGAGGACCGCGACGGCAATCCGCAGCTGCGCTCGCTGACGACGGTCAGTTTCGAGGACGCCGGCGGCAAGACCCGGCTGAGGGTCCATGCGGCGGCGGAAGGCCTCGTGCCCATCGCGGCGCAGATGCTGGAGGGCATGGAGGCCGGCTGGAGCCAGAGCCTCGAACGGCTGCAGGCTTCGGTCGCCTAGCTTCTCCATTGCAGGGCGGCGCGGCGCATGAACAAAGTTTCATGCGCAACGTCGCATCCGTTCGGGCCCGCCGGCGCCTCTTTCCAGCATAGGCGACGGCGAGCACGCCGCGCTGCATTGAGAAAGGGCCTGTCAAATGGACGCCGATGTCTTCATCCCGATCAGCTTTTTCCTGTTCCTCGCCGCCGTCATCCTCGTGCCGGGTTACCTGCGCTCGAAGGAGAAGGAGCGGCTGCACGACACGCTTCGCCTGGCTTACGAAAAGGGCCAGCCGGTTCCGCCCGAGATGATCGAGGCGCTGCAGACCACCCGCCTTCAGCCCCAACCCGACCGCGACCTGCGCCGGGGCATCGTGCTGCTCTGCGTCGCCCTGGCGATCGTGGTGTTCGGCTTGATGGTCGGCCAGATCCCCGAAACCGAAGGCCACGCGACCTGGCCGATGGTGGGCATAGCCGCTTTCCCCGGCTTCATCGGGCTTGGCTACATCGCCTTCTGGCTCGCCAGCCGCCGCAAGACTGCTTGATTTAGCCCCAGCCAGCCCTTGGGGGGCGGTATGCAAGCATCTCGCAACATAGCAGGCCTTCATGACGTGGAGCTCGCCGCGCTTTCGGCGGCGGGCGACCGTCCGGCCTTCGGTGAACTGGTGAAGCGGCACGGGTCTTCGGTGCGGGGACTTCTCCGGCGAATGGGCGCCACGCCCGCGCTGGCGGACGACCTGGCGCAGGACGCCTTCCTCGCCGCCTTCGAGCGGATCGTGGAATTCCGCGGGGAGGGGACATTCGTCTCATGGGTCCGGCGCATCGCCGCCCGGCTCTACATCCGGCGCTGGAAGCGTGACGGCCTGACGGAGCAGATCGAGAGTGAGCCCGACGAGGCTACGGGCGGTGAGGCCATGTCGGTCTCGCGCATCGACCTCGACGAAGCCCTGAAATCGCTGAGCTCCGCCGAACGGATGTGCGTCTCGCTATGTTACGGCGCGGGCATGTCGCACGCGGAGGCCGCCGAAGCCTTGAATGCCCCACTGGGAACGGTCAAATCCCATGTCAAACGTGGTTTGGATAAACTCAGACTCCGACTGGCGCCGCCGGTTGGGTCTTCGGACGGGAAACGCGAACATGGCTGACCCCGACTTCGAAACGAGCCTGGTGAAGATGTTCGCCGAGGCGCCGGCCCTGCCGGATCCGGACGGGTTCGCGCGAGTGGTTGAGGCGCGCCTCGATCGCGGCTGGAGCCTGCGTCAGGCGCTGATCTGGAGCATGGGCCTGGCCGGCGGCGTGATCGGCGTCAGCCAGATGCTGCCCGGGCGGCTGGTAAGCCAGATGGGCGAGGCGTCCGACGAGTCGGCGCAGCTGGTTCACAGGGGACTTTCCAGCCTGACGGACCTCCAGGGCACGCTGAACAGCCTGCCCATGGGCGGCGAAGTGGTTTGGATGGCGGCCGCGCTCGGTGTAATGGCGCTGGCGTTCGCAATCACGCGAGCCGTCGAGGAGTTCTAGACCCTGTCAGCTCAACGCCAGGAAACCGTCCGGCGCCTGACCGCGCCCGACATCGCCGCGCGCAAGGGCGGTGAGCCGATCGTCTGCCTGACCGCCTACACCACGCCGGTGGCCGAGATTCTCGACGAGCACTGCGACCTGCTGCTGGTGGGGGACTCGGTCGGCATGGTCGTCCATGGCCTGCCCAACACCGTCGGCGTCACGCTGGAGATGATGATCCTGCATGCGCAGGCCGTGATGCGTGGCTCGAAACGGGCGATGGTCGTGGTCGACATGCCCTTCGGCTCCTACGAGGGTTCGCCGGAGCAGGCCTACGCCAACGCCGCGCGGATCATGAAGGAGACGGGCGCGCAGGCCGTGAAGGTGGAGTCCGGGCCGACCGTGCCGGAAACCATCGAGCACATGGTCAAGCGCGGCATCCCGGTGCTGGGCCACGTCGGCCTTCGCCCGCAATCGGTGCTGGTCGACGGCGGCTTCAAGGCCAAGGGCAAGACCAACGAGGAGCGCAGCCGCATCATGGACGAGGCCGCCGCCGCCGCGAACGCGGGCGCCTTCGCGGTCGTGGTCGAGGGCGTGGCCGAGGACCTGGCGCGCGACATTACCTCGACCATCGACGCGCCGACCATCGGCATCGGGGCGTCCGCCGGGTGCGACGGGCAAATCCTTGTGACCGACGATATGCTGGGCCTGTTCGACTGGACGCCGAAGTTCGTGCGCCGCTACGCAGACCTTCGCGCCCAGATCAGCAAGGCCGCCCAGGGCTATGCCGAAGACGTCCGCGCGCGGCGCTTTCCGGCCGAAGCCGAGACCTACTTTTCGAAGCAGAGCCGTTAGGCTCTTTCCCCTCGTTGCAGCGGCGCGTGCGACCCTATAGGTTCCCGCCGCAAATCGCTTGATTTCGCATGTGGCGGAGCCCCCGGGTTGGTTGATCTGTTCGATGAGGTGGAGGAGCAGCTTCGCTCCGACCGCTACAGGACCCTCGCGCTTCGGGCGCTGCCATGGGTCATTGGTGTCACCGCGATCGCGCTTGCTGTCGTGATCGGCTGGTGGGCGTGGAAGAACAATCAGGACAAGACCGCCTTCAAGTCGTCCGACGAGTATTCGGCGGCGCTCGAGGCGTACGCCCAGCACGACGAGACGCGCGCGTTCGGCATGTTCGCCGACCTGGCGAAGACCGGGACGCCTGTCTACAAATCAATGGCCCTGATGCAGCAAGGCGGGCTTCGTCTGGAAGCCAACGACACCGCCCAGGCCGTGAAGTATTTCGATCAGGCCGCGGACGTCGCACCGGACCCCGTGCTCGGCGACCTTGCACGCCTCAAATCCGCCTTGGCGCTTCTCGATACGGCGCCCTACGCAGAGCTTGAGAAGAGGCTGACGCCGTTGGCGAAGGAAGGCGCGCCTTACCGAATGGAATCCAAGGAAGCGCTGGCGATGGCCAAGCTGCTGGCGGGCAAGACGGCTGACGCGCGCGGCGACTTCGCGGTGCTGAGCCTGTCGCCCGACTCCTCCGACGCCCAGCGCGATCGCGCGCGGCTCGCCATGGACATGATCGACGCCGGCTCGGCCAAGTCGATACCCGAGATGGTCAAGGTCGCGGCCACATTGCCGCCGCCGACGCCCAATCAAACTGAGATGCAACCTCAGGCGCAAACTGCCCAGCCCGGAGCCGCTCAATGAGCTTTAAGCGTATCGGCGGTGTCGCCGTCCTTGCCGCCCTCGCCATTGGCGTCAGCGGCTGTTCGACGGTCGGCTCCACGGTTGGCAAGCTGAACCCGTTCCACAAGCGGGAGAAGGCTTCCAAGACGTCCGCGACCGAGGGTCAGCGTATCTCCATCATCGCCTTCCAGCCGAAGGTGGAGGCCACCTCTTCGCTGAAGGGCCAGGACTTCTACCTGCCGCCCGCCGCGCCGCAGGCCGACTGGCCGCTGCCGGGAGGCACGCCGGAGCAGTCCATCGAGAACGTGCAGGCGGGCGGCGATCTGCGGGTCGCCTGGCGCCGAGGCTTCGGCAAGGGCACGGATCGCAAGCACCACGTCATGGCCCCGCCGGTGGAGGCCGATGGGCGCGTCTTCGTGATGGACGGAGACTCGACGGTGGCCGCGGTCGATGCGGGCAGCGGTCAGGTGGTCTGGCGGACCGAACTGCCGAGCCGCTTCAAGCGCGACAAGGATACGTTCGGCGGCGGCGTCGCCTATGCGGGCGGCAAGCTCTATGTGGCGAGCGGCCAGCGCTATGTGGCCCAGCTGGACGCCGCGACGGGCGCGATCGGGTGGAAGACGGACACCGACTCTCCGATGCACGCCGCGCCGACGGTGGCGAACGGCCGCGTGTTCGCGGTCAGCACCGACGACGTGCTGCTGGCCTGGGACGCCAACACCGGTCAGGAAATCTGGAACTATCAGGCGCTGGTCGAGCCGGCGCGGCTGCTGCGCGCCTCCAGCCCGGCGGTGACGGGCGACACCGTGGTGGCGACCTTCGCGTCTGGTGAAGTGATCGCGCTTCGGGCCGAGAACGGCAACGACCTGTGGAACCAGGCGCTGTCGCTGACCAACCGCATCAACGCGCTGTCCGAAATCCGCGACATCGCCGGACGGCCGGTGATCTACAAGGGCGACGTCTATGCCGCGAGCCACTCGGGCGTGTTCGCCGCCATCGACATGCGTTCGGGCGCGCCGCGCTGGACGCTGCCGGTGACCTCGATCACGACGCCGTGGGCCGCGGGCGATGTGGTCTATATCGTCAGCCAGGCCGGCGAGGTGATCTGCGTGTCTCGCGAGAGCGGGCAGGTCTACTGGATCCAGGACCTGAACGCGAACGTGCCGCTGCCCAAGGCCAAGCGCGGCTTTGGCATCGGCCCTGTGCGGATCGGCGGCAGCTCCGGCAAGCTGCGTCCGTTGTGGACGGGCCCCGTGCTGGCGTCGGACAAGCTGATCGTCGCCTCCAACAAGGGGCAGATGGTGGCGCTGAACCCGAAGACGGGCGCGGTGCTGCAGTCGGAGAACCTGGGCGATCCGGTTCTCATCAGCCCGATCGCGGTGAACGGCACCATCTATTTCGTCACGGATAAGGCGGACCTGGTGGCCGTCCGCTAGGTTGCCGGAAAACCCTAAGTCCGCTCGTCCCCGCGAAGGCGGGGATCCAGGCTTTTTCTGACGGCCCGGTGCTCTACGATAAAACACCTGGGTCCCCGCCTTCGCGGGGATGAGCGGGAATATTGAATGACGCTCAGACTCGCGATCGTAGGCCGGCCGAACGTCGGCAAGTCCACGCTGTTCAACCGGCTGGCGGGGCGCAAGCTCGCCATCGTCGACGACCTGCCGGGCGTGACCCGCGACCGCAAGTTCGCGACCGGGCGGCTGGGCGACATCGACCTGGAGCTGATCGACACCGCCGGCTTCGAGGACGTCACCGACGAGAGCCTGGAAGCCCGCATGCGCGCCCAGACCGAGCGCGCCATCGCCGAGTGCGACCTGGCGCTTTTCGTCATCGATGCGCGCGAGGGCGTGGTCCCCGCGGACGAGGTGTTCGGCGAGGTGCTGCGTCGCTGCGGCAAGCCGGTGATCCTGGTCGCCAACAAGGCGGAGGGGAAGGCCGGCGAGGCGGGAGCGATGGACGCTTATCGCCTGGGCTTTGGCGAGCCTGTGCCGCTATCGGCCGAACACGGCGAAGGGATGGCGGACCTCTTCCAGGCGGTCATGGCCAGCGCGCCGCAGGAAGCCGACCAGGGCGAAGATCCTGATGGCGACAAGCCGGTCCGCATCGCCATCGTGGGACGGCCGAACGCGGGCAAGTCGACGCTGGTGAACCGGCTGATCGGCGAGGACCGGCTGCTGGTCGGACCCGAGGCCGGGATCACGCGCGACGCCATTCCGGTGGACTGGGAATGGGATAACCGCCGCATCCGGCTGGTCGACACGGCGGGGCTGCGGCGCAAGGCCAAGGTCAACGAGAAGCTGGAGAAGCTCTCCACCCAAGACACCATCCGCGCGATCACCTTCGCCGAGGTGGTGATCCTGGTCATGGACGCGACCCATCCGTTCGAGACGCAGGATCTGCAGATCGCCGACCTCGTCGAGCGCGAGGGCAGGGGGCTCGTCTTCGTGCTGGCCAAGTGGGACCTCGTTCCCGATCCGGGCGCGAAGCTGAAGGAGTTCATCGAGCACGCCGAGCGGATGCTGCCGCAGGTGCGCGGCACGCCGGTCGTGGCGCTCTCGGCGGAGACGGGCCGTGGTGTCGACAAGCTGATGCCGGCGCTGCTGAAGGTGCACGACAACTGGTCGACCAAGGTGAAGACCCGGGACCTCAACGACTGGCTGGCGATGGCGGTGCAACGCCACCCGCCCCCGGCGGTCAATGGGAAACGCATCAAGCCGAAATACATGGCGCAGACGAAGGCCCGCCCGCCGACGTTCGTGCTGTTCGCCAGCCGCGCCGACCAGATGCCCGACCAGTACCGGCGCTACCTGATCAACTCGCTGCGCGAGAGCTTCGACCTGCCCGGCGTGCCGATCCGCATCACGATCAAGTCGGGCAAGAACCCCTATGCCGAGGGCGAGGCCAAGAGCGGGCCGGCGCCCAGGAGCTGGTCGGCCGCGCGGCCGATCATCAAGCGGCGGGGCTCTCCGGGAGGCGCCCGCCGGCCGCCTTCCACTCGCGGAAGCTGACGACTTTCCCGCGCGGCGGATTGCGGTCGGGGCGGACGAGCTCGATCATCAGCGGAACGATCTCCTCCGGCGCGGGGAGCGTCATCGGATACTCGCCAGGGAAGGCGCCGGCGCGCATCCGCGTCCGCATGGCGCCGGGGTTGACCGAGATGGCGCGGACGGTCGTGTTCTCCATCTCGTCGTCGTAGGAGCCGACCAGCGCTTCCAGCGCGGCCTTGGAGGCCGCATAGCCGCCCCAGAAGGCGCGCCAGTTCTGGGCGACGCCGCTCGACAGGAAGACGGCCCGGCCGGCGTCGGAGGCGCGCAGCAGGGCGTCCATCGAGCGGATCAGCCGCCAGTTGGCGACGAGGTTCACCGTCATGATGTGGTCGAGGGCCTTTGGGTCGAGGTGCGTCACGGGGGTGAGCGCGCCCAGCACGCCCGCCGCGCCGACCAGGATGTCCAGCTTGCCCCAGCGCTCGTAGATCACGCCGCCGAGCGGATCGACGCCGTCGGGCTGGCGCAGGTCGATGGGCACGAGCGTCGCGTGCTCGCCGGTCGCGGCGAAGATCTCGTCATCGAGGTTCTCCAGCGCCCCTTGCGTGCGGCCCAGCGCGATCACGTGGGCACCCGCTTGGGCGAGCCCCAGCGCGATGGCCTGTCCGATGCCGCGCGTGGCGCCGGTGACAAGCGCGATGCGGCCCTTCAGTACCTGATCTGTCATGCGCGGGTCTTATAATCCCGCTCATTCCCGCGAAAGTGGGAACCTAGGCTTTTTATGAAGCCCTCGTGCTCTACGACAAAAAACCTGGGTCCCCGCCTTCGCGGGGATGAGCGGATTAAGCAGAGACGAGGAAAGAGAGCTGCCGTTCGGCGAGGTCGTTGCGGCCTTCGGCGATCTCGCGGTCGAGGAGGCGGGTGGGGTAGTCGCCGGTGAAGTAGTGGTCGGTGAACTGCGGGTT
>Ga0070659_100001732_pt1 | contig 15671 bp, 8 predicted proteins | sample KBSC23metaG_FD_64666 | JGI IMG/M metagenome (GOLD analysis project Ga0070659, IMG submission 64666) | Corn rhizosphere microbial communities from Kellogg Biological Station, Michigan, USA - KBS C2-3 metaG | ecosystem: Host-associated > Plants > Roots > Rhizosphere > Soil ... | reverse complement strand
ATCCTGCTGGGTACCGAATTTAATGATGATGCCTTTAAATCCTACTCATTTAGTTCAAAAGGTTTTCCTTCACCTGACGTAACCACGCAGGAGAACGGAGCTACACCGACAGCAGCAACAAGTTCAAAAACTGACTGGTCACTGTTTTCGTTGTTTGGTCGTGCCCGTTACAACTACAACGAAAAATATTTCATTGAAGGAACCCTGAGAAGAGACGGATCGTCCAGATTTGGTGCTAATGAAAAATATGGAAACTTCTGGTCAACAGGACTTGCGTGGGATCTTTCAAAAGAGAAATTTTTTGATGTTAGTGCCATTAATTCTTTAAAGATCAGAGGTTCGGTTGGAACAGCAGGGAACTTTAATATTCCAAACTATGCCTCTTATGGTACTTATGGCTTCGTAAGCTATAATGGCCAAACAGCTTCTGTTCCTTCTCAAATCGCCAATCCTGATCTTACCTGGGAAAAGAACTTCAACTACGATTACGGCTTCGATCTTTCTGCTTTCAAAGGCAGGCTGACTGCAACAGTTGAGTATTTCAACAGGAAAACTTCAGGCCTTCTTGCCAGCGTTCCTGTTTCATATACTACCGGATTCAACTTTAAGTTGGAAAACGTAGGTGAAATGAAGAACCACGGTATTGAAGCAAGCGTTGGCTATGATGTTGTAAGAACAAAAACTGTTAACTGGAATGTAACAGGCATGTTCACTTACAGTAAAAACGAGATCAGCAAATTGTATAACGGCAACAATGAGTTGTTCATTGGATACTATACTAAATACAAGGTTGGCTATCCTCAAAACGTGTTCTTCCTGAACAGATGGGCAGGTGTAGATCCTCAAACAGGAGCGCCACAGTATTATGATAAGTCAGGTAAGGTGACTACGAATTTCTCCCCTGATGATGCTGTTGAAATTGGGAAAAAATCACCTGATCCTAAATACTATGGTAGCTTGAGCAATTCTGTGAGCTATAAAAATTTCTCATTGAATGCAGAATTCTATTATTCCTTAGGCGGTTATACTTACAACCAGGTTTGGGCTGACTTAGTTTCAGACGGCGCAGGTTATTATCAAAACCAGGCAAAGTTTGCATTGAACTATTGGAAAAAAGCCGGCGACAATGCTCCAAACCCAAATCCTGCTGCTGCGAATTACACAGTTCAATCAACTGACCGTTTCCTTGAAAGCACTGATTTCTTACGTTTAAGAAATGTGACTTTGTCTTATTCAACTCCAGTGCAGATCAAAGGCTTCAAATTGCAGAATGTAAGATTATATGTCCAGGGACAAAATTTATGGACACTTACCAATTTCCATGGCGATCCTGAGGTTGGTATTGGAAGCAGTGAACAAGGTTATAACAGACCTGGAGAATATACTTTGTATACCTATCCGCAAACTAAGGCTGTTACAGTTGGTGTTGATGTTAACTTCTAAAATTTAAATTTTTAAAAAAAATGAGACTAACTAAAACTTTAATATTAGGATTTGGTTTGGCTGTGATCGGCACTTCATGCAAAAAGGAACTAACCAAATCTCCTTATAATGCAGTTTTACAAGAGCAGGCATTTAAAAATGAAACCGATTTTCAAAATGCTGCAAAAGGTATTTACCAAAGAATTGCTTTTTCACAAGGCTACTATGGAGGCGATATGATCATTGTGCCGGATGTCTTGTCTGATAATTTGATTACAAATGCGAATGGTCGCGGGACGTTCGTAAACACCAGCCGCTGGCTTTACAATGGCGATAATACCATTGGGCTTTTTGCTGCCGGCTACAGCATCATCCGGGCTGCAAATGGTGTGTTGGCAAATATTGATAACGGTGTTCTTTCCGGGGCAACAAAGGATAATTTAAAAGGCGAAGCTTTGGCTCTAAGGGCATGGGTTCATTTTGATATAGCAAGAGCATTTGCCAAAGTGCCAACCAATACCATTAATCCTGCAGTGGATCTTGGTATTCCTTACGTAACAGGAATTGACCCAAGTTCAGTCCCTGCAAGAGAGCCGATAGCAGATGTCTATAATAAGATTGTAAAAGATCTTACCGACGCATTACCATTGGTTACAACTTCGTCAAGCACAGTTGCTGCTGGTCGCATCAACAAGGCTGCGGTTGCGGGTATTCTTGCTAAAGTGTACCTGTACATGGGTAAATACCAGGACGCAGTGGATGCTGCTACCATTTCTTTAAACATCAATAGCAATGTTGGATCAAGAGCTAATCTTGCAGGTGTTTTTAAAGATGCTACGAACGAAGGCGTTCTTTTCAAGACAAGGATCCTTGACAAAGACAGAATTACAATTGGAGTCAACTACAGCCAAACCGGAACAAGCGGAGTAAAATCCGAGTTTGTCGCAACAAAAGATTTTTATGACATGTACTCTGCTGACGACATTCGCAAATCAGTTTACTTCCAAGTAAGTCCCTACCAGGGCATCAACCAAATTCATATTGCAAAATACTTTGGAAGAGCCAGTGGTAATGTCAATACAGTGGATGCAAAAGTTCTGCGTGTTGCCGATGTATTATTAATAAGAGCAGAAGCTTATGCTCGCCTTAATAAAGTAACTGAAGCACTGGCTGACCTGAACGCTTTAAAATCACAGAGATATTCTCCATATGTTCCGTTTGCAGGAACACAGGACGAAACTTTGAACGAGATTTTGAAAGAACGGAGGTTAGAACTTGCATTTGAAGGTGATCGTTTCTTTGACCTGAAGCGTTTAAATCTTCCGGTCGTAAGAAATGCAACCTACGGTGATAAGGCCGATGGCAGCGGAACAAAGTTTCCATCGTTTGCCCTAACATTGCCGGTTGATGACCACAGGTTTGAATTGCCGATTCCTCAAACAGAGATCAATGTCAATCCAAACATGAAACAGAATCCTGGTTATTAATTTATAGGATATATGAAATAAAGGACCGGCACCTGCCGGTCTTTTATTTTTTTATGAGTGTTGTGACAGTAAATTGTGTTCATTCAAATTAAAAAAAGGAGGTTTGAACAAAAACTTCCGAAAAATTGTTTTCATCTTTTATATTCGTGCAGCTAAATGTTAAAATTTAGCGTCTTTGATTTTACCCTTGGCTGTTTTATACGTATCCTAAATAACTGACTGTATTCAACAACACTTTTATCGATAATTATTAATTCAAAAAAACACATGAGAAGACTACTACTCCTTATGCTGGGGATGTTGCTCATCAGTGCGCAACTACTGGCTCAAAATCGAACAATTACAGGTAAGGTGACAGATGAAAAAGGCACTGGCGTTGCCAATGCTTCAGTTACTGTAAAAGGCAACACAAGTATTGGAACTTCTACTAAACCTGACGGGACTTTTTCTTTAGCAGTGCCGTCTAAAACAACTGCACTTATTGTCTCCGCAGTGGGTTTGGGACAAAAAGAGATCTCTCTTACAAGCAATAACAACTATTCCATTACGCTATCAACTAAAACTCAAGACATGCAGGAAGTCGTAGTTGTAGCATATGGAACACAAAAGAAGGCTGATTTAACCGGCTCAGTAACTTCTGTAAGCGGAAGCGACGTAGAAAACAAGCCTTTTTCGTCGCTCGATAAAGCGCTGCAGGGACAAGTCGCAGGTCTTCAATCTGTGGCTGGTTCAGGTGCTCCAGGGAGTAACCAAATTATTCGTATCAGGGGTATCAGCTCTATCAATGCAAGTAATTCACCTCTTTGGGTAATTGATGGCGTGCCTGTACTGGCAAATGACCTTTCTCGTTTGACAACTACAGCAAATATTTTAAGTACGTTGAATCCAAATGATATCGAAAGTATTACTGTTTTGAAAGATGCAGCCTCAGCGTCCGTGTACGGAAGCCGTGCCGCAAACGGGGTCATTCTGGTTACTACAAAGAAAGGCCGGGCAGGTAAAACAAGATTTAGGTTTGATGCAGAGCATGGACAAAGTGATATTGCTTATTTCAACAACCGCTACCGCCCTTTGACTGGAGACGAGTATTTAGCATTAACCGCTGAGGGTTTGAGAAATGCCGGTTATGGCCAGTCCACCATTGACGCTCAAATCGCTTCTCTTGGCGGTAACTCCAATGCCAATTTCAATTGGCTCGATGCAGTTACAAGAAAAGGTCAGCAAAGCCAATACAACATCAGTGCAAGCGGCGGTGATGCAAAGACGACGTTCTATTCTTCAGCGGGCTATTTTAAACAAGAAGGCACTACTATTGCAACAGACATGGACAGGGTGAACGGAAAGCTTGGATTCACTAATAAAGCCAATGATCGTTTGAGCATAAGTGGAACTATCGACGGAGGTTTCGTCCGTCAGCATACCCCACTTTCTGGTGGTGCGTTTGGTAACCCGGTATTAAGTTCATATTTTATCTTGCCAACAAGATCGGCATACAAACCTGATGGAACTTATAATATTCTGACTTCAGAGTTTCCGACAAGTTCTACTTTTAATACAGTAGCACTTGCGTCAATGGATAAGAGATATTTAAAAGAATTAAGCTTAAGAGGTAATGCTACTGTTGAATATGCAATTCTTAGTAATTTGAAATTCAGGTCTTCCCTAGGTGGTGATCTAAGTACTCTCGAAGAGGATCAATACAATAATCCTTTTTATGGTGACGGTGCTGTTCTCAGTGCAGGCAGCCCAACTTCAGGATCAAATATTTCTTACGGAAGCACAACGGGTAGGGCTTACTCATACTATACACGTTATTTCAACTATACCTGGACCAACACATTGAATCTTCACCAAAATATTACAAAGACCGGTGATCTTAGTTTCAATTTTCAACTGGGTTACGAAGCCAACAAAAACAAAGGTTATTTTTCTTCTTTGCAAGCAAAAGGATTTGCTCCAACGCTGTTGCTTCAATATCCTGCATCAGGATCGACCCCGAGTACTGCGTCAGCAACGATCTCAGATTACACCTTCCTTTCTCAATTTTCAACACTTGATTTGAATTACCAGGATAAATACATTTTGTCCGGTAGTTTCCGCAGGGACGGATCATCCAGGTTTGGTCCCAACAACAAGTATGGCAACTTTTGGTCAATCGGCGGCTCCTGGAATATTGATAAAGAAGCTTTCATGAGCAATATCAATGTTATCAACCAACTTAAGCTTCGTGGCTCCTATGGAGTGAATGGTAATGCCGGTATAGGAAACTATGATTGGTTTCCAAGTTACAATTATGGCGTAAGTTATAACGGAGCTCCAGGCAGCGCACCAGGAAACGTAGGCAACCTTGATCTCACATGGGAGTTGAATAAACCTCTGAATATTGGCTTGGATGTAACTGTATTGAATAACAGATTAGGAGTAACGGCCGACTGGTATACAAGAAAATCTACTGATTTATTATTGGCAGTTCCTTTATCACCAACAACCGGTTTCACTTCGCAAACACAAAACATTGGTGCAATGAAAAACACTGGTGTTGAATTGACAATTAACGGAACACCGGTTCAAACAAAGAGTTTTACTTGGACAACCAATTTCAATTTTGCGCATAACAAGAATGAAGTAACAAGCTTACCAAGCCCACAAATAGGAACTTTTCTCATTAAGCCAGGATATGATATCCAAACTTTTTATGCGAGAGTATATGCAGGTGTTGATCCTGCAAACGGAAATCCATTGTGGTATACTGATTCTTCCAGGAAGGCCACTACCAGCAACTATTCCTCTGCACAACGTGTTCCGTACGGATCTGCCTCACCTAAATTCTTCGGTGGATTTACAAATACTTTCTCATTCAAAGGATTTACCGTAGAAGCCCAGTTCAACTATCAATTTGGTAACTATGTACAAGATGCATGGGGTGGTTATTATCTGGGTGCCGGCTTTGGTGCTACATTCAACAAGGTAGCAAGAGTATTAGAGCGTTGGCAAAAACCAGGGGATGTTACGGATATGCCAAGATACGTATATGGTGGAAACAACAGCTTTAGCAGCTTTTCAACATTCTATTTAGCAAAAGGAGATTTTATTCGGTTGCGCAACCTGCAAATCGGATATCAGGTTCCCAAATCTATCCTGAACAAGCTGAATATTTCTAGTGCTTTCTTTTATGTAAGGGGTGCAAACGTTTGGACTTGGGTTAAGGATAAGAATTTAGGTTGGGATCCCGAACAAAGCGTTTCTTCTCAAACTAACTTAGATGTATTTATACCAAAAACAGTTACTGTTGGAATTAACCTTGGATTTTAATTTTTAAATTTTTTACAAATCATGATACGAATTACAAAATATAAATTTCTATTTGCCTTGGCTGGCTTGTTAGTAATTGCCAGTTCGTGCAAAAAAAGCTATGTTGATTTACTTCCACCAACATCTTTGCTCCCAGATCAGGCATTAGCAACAGAGGCCGATATCCAAGTTGCATTGAGAGGAGCTTATGCAGGTTTCAGGGCAACAGATTTTTTTGGAAGGACGGTACCTCTGCTAGGTGACTTGATGGCAGACAATACTTACCAATCTTTGACAAATACGAACCGGTATACAGCGTTTAATCTGTACAACTTTACATCTGCAGATGGGAACGTAGCTGGTTTTTGGACTGCAGCTTACAATACCATTTTGAGAGCAAATAACATTATAAATGCTTCTCCGAAAATAACTAATCAGGCGAATGTTAACCAATACAAAGGTGAGGCATATGCTATTCGTGGATTGTGTTATTTTTATTTGGTTCAGTATTTTGCAAGGCCATACACTGATGATCCAAATGGCGCAGGTGTACCAATTGTATTGACTTATGATGCAAATGCTAAACCCGCACGAAATACAGTTAAAGAAGTATACACCCAAATATTAAGTGACTTGACACAAGCAACAAGCCTAATGACACAGTTTGTTAATTCAAGTCAGTTCAGCAAGTATGCTGCAAGAGGTTTGCAGGCGAAGGTTTATCTGACAATGGGTGATAAAACAAATGCAAAAACTGCTGCCTTGGACGTTATTAATAACAGTGGATTTACTTTATTATCTGCAGCTAACTATGTTTCTTTCTGGTCAACGCTCACTCCAAGAACCGATAAAGTAGAAACATTGTTTGAAACATCATCAGACGCTATCAATAACCAAGGTTTTGATGCTTTGGCAAATATTTACAATCAGGCGGGGTATGGAGATTTTCTTTTGAGTGATGAATTTTTCCCTGTAGTAGCCTTTAATACACCTAAAAATGGAACTGCCGCTATGGGCACAGCAAACATGTCTGCTGGCTCTATTACTTCGGTAGACATTATTAATGGTGGTTCGGGTTACAGCACCAGTGCTTCTAATACTACTCCTGCCGTGATATTTGCAGCACCACCTTTTGGTGGTACAACCGCTACCGGTACTGCGACACTTACTGGCGGAAGTATTTCCGCAGTAACAGTAACAAATCCTGGTACAAATTATCAGCAATTACTTGAACCCACTGATGTAAGGCGTGGTTTGTACGTTACTGTAAACAGAGGTGGAATAGCTGGAATTGCTGCTGATAAAAAGTATCCAGGAACATACGGAAGCGAAATATCCGATCCAAAGATTATCAGAATGAGTGAGATGTATTTGATTGCAGCTGAGGCGTCGTTGCCGGGTAATGAGGCCGATGCTTTAACTTATGTAAATTATCTTACTTCGAGAAGAAACGCTTCAGCAATTGCCTCCACCGGTGCGCAATTGTTTGAAGATATTATTACTGAAAGAAGAAAAGAATTAGCGTTAGATGGAATTCGCTATTTAGATTTACAAAGATTGAAACGCGACGTTGTAAGAAGCAACGATTTTCCTCCATCTGCAAGATCAATTCCGTATTCCAACTTCAGACGTATACTGCCAATTCCTCAACAAGAAATAAATGCAAATCCGAATATTGCACAAAATCCCGGTTATTGATTTGATAAATTGATCTAGATAAAAAAGGCTGTCAATCGACAGCCTTTTTTATTTCAATACCTTACTCAACGTATTAAATAACTCTTGCCCTCTCACATCTTCTGCAATGATATTTCCATTTGGATCAAGTAAAAAATTATAAGGAATACCTTGCACTCCATACAAATTCACAACATCACTTTCCCATCCTTTTAAATCACTTACATGGTTCCATGTTAATCCGTCCTGCTGAATGGCCTTCATCCATTCCTGTTTGCTATTGTCCAATGAAACTCCAAGAATCGTAAAATTTTTATCCTTGAATTGATTGTACGCAGCCACGACATTCGGATTTTCCATCCTGCAAGGCTTACACCAGCTGGCCCAAAAGTCAACCAATACATATTTGCCTTTGAAAGAAGAAAGTGAAACTTGCTTACCGCTTGTATCTGTTAAGGTAAAATCGGGTGCCTGGCTTGGGCGCAACGTTTTTTTCCAGTCAATCAATGCCGTGTTGCCCGGAAATTTCTCCAATGCTTTGTCTACAATTTCTGAAACTTCCATTTGTGTGAATCCGGATAATCCGTATCGATCGGAAATTTGCTGATAGGATGTAACAGCATAAACAACGAGTGTTGCAGTGCTGCTGTTGTTTGCCAAATCAACCACATAATTTTTTAAACCCCCGGAAGCGGATACATAATTTATGGAGTCAGCTATTTTAAGACTGTCGATAGTCTTTTCATTCAATGCATCTGGTCTAATTTGCGAAAGTGAATCGTGATGATGCACCACAGAAGATAAGGTTTTCAATGTTTCGCTAACCTTTGTATCGAACTCAATTATTTTTTCGCTCGCAGGCGAATTGTTAACCGAATAAATTTTTGATTGCCGGGAAAGATCAGCGTCAACTTTAATTTTTTTTGCATCGTTGATCAACACCGCAAAAGGCAATTGAGATTGCCCGGCTCTTAAACTATAAATTCCTTCCTCCTTTGTGGTTACACTTAATTTAAAGCTCCCGTCATTGCCAAGTTGTGATGAATCAACAATTAGCGGACGTTCGTTATTGGCGAGGTTTTGTTCTAAATAAATTGTTTTTGCACCGGCATTTTTTACGGTTCCTTCAACTGTGAAAGACGAAACGGTTTTTGAATTGCAGGAAAAAATTGCAACAGTAAATAACGACAAAAGAAATTGCTTCATCAATTATGCTTTTAATTTTTCAATGATTTTTTCGGTAACCAGTTTTGCATCGGCCTTGCCTTTGGAGAGCTTCATTACTTCTCCGACAAATAAACTGATCAATCCTTTTTTGCCTTTTTTATATTCAATGATTTTTTCAGAGTGTTTGTTTAATGCAGCCTCCACAAGACTTTCAATTTCAGTTTGCGATGTTTGAACATACAATCCGTTTTCTTCAATAAAATGAACGACATCCATTGCAGGATTTTTGATCAATTCCGGGAAAATTTTTTGTGATGCCATTCCGTAACTGATCTTACCGCTATCGATCAATTCAATTAATCCAATTAAAGAATTGGGCGATAGATTGATTTCATCCAAAGAAAGTTCCGCTGATGATAAATAATTTTTGAGCGGTCCCAGAACCCAGTTCGAAACCGCTTTATAATTGCGGGTTTGTTTCGCTATTTCAAAAAATAAATTACTTAGTTCCGTATCGTTGGATAGTTGTTCTGCATCGTAATCACTCAATAGAAATTGCCGGGTAAGTTTTTCTTTGACTTCTGATTGTAAGGCAGGCATTTTTTTTCGAATGCTGTCAATCATTTCATCAGAAATAAAAAAGGGCGGAAGATCCGGTTCGGGAAAATATCTGTAATCGTCTTCATCCTCCTTAACACGAATGGAGTAGGTTGAAAATGTTGTTTCATCAAGACCTCTTGTTTCCTGCAAAATTGTTTTTCCGTCTTCAATTAAAGCGATCAACCGGTCTTTTTCAAACTCAATTGCTTTTTTAATGAAACGAATTGAATTCAGGTTTTTGATTTCGACCTTGGTCCCCAGCTTCTGTTCTCCTTTTTTGCGAACAGAAATATTTACATCGCAACGCAAACTTCCCTGTTCCATATTGCCATCACAAACATCAAGATGTCTCACCAATTTTCTTAAAGTAGTTACATAAGCAAAAGCTTCTTCTGCACTTCGAAGATCGGGTTCTGTAACAATTTCAAGCAAAGGCATTCCCGCACGATTGAAATCGACATTGGTATAATCGGTCTTTTCATCATGTAAACTTTTGCCGGCGTCTTCTTCAATGTGAATGCGGTTAATGCGAATTTTTTTAATTTCCTTTCCAACGCCAATTTCTAGAAAACCGTTTTTACAAATTGGTGTTGTGTGCTGCGATATTTGATAACCTTTTGGCAGATCGGGGTAAAAATAATTTTTGCGTGCAAAATAATTGTATTGAACAATTTGACAATTGCAGGCCAAACCTAATTGAACTGCCAGTGAAATCGCTTCTTTATTTAATCTTGGCAAAGTGCCGGGATGACCAAGGGAAATGGCACTGACTTGCGTGTTCGGTTCTTTACCAAACTCCGTTGTGTCGCCACAAAACAATTTTGTGTTGGTAAGCAATTGGGCATGCACTTCAAGTCCTACAACAATTTCATATTGATCCTTGTTTGGCATCGGGCAAAATTAGAGGTTTTGCTGTAGCGATTTTGTTAACTAAAAAACCCCGGAACTTAAAAGAACCAGGGCTTGATGCACATAAGAAATAAGAACTATAAAACGAGTTTCAGCTTACCGTTGCACGTTTCGAATGACGTAGAACTTGTAACATTACAGGTCGGCTGTTTTTAATTTGCGTGGAATTTTTACTTCAATGTTTTGAGTAGCACCTCCGCGTTTTACTTTGAAGTTGTATGTAAACTTATCCGCCTTTGGTCTTACTGCTCTCATTACGTCTTCAGTACCTTTTACATCTGTATCATCTATGCCAACTATAACATCATCTTTTTTAAGACCCGATTTTGCTGCGGGACTATCTTCATCGACATCCAAAACTTTTGCTCCAACACCATCCTCAGTATCCTGGATAGACAAGCCTAATCTTGGACGGCCAAATACAGTAAGTGGTTCAGGAGTATAGAAGTTGCCGCCCAATCCTGAAATTTTAGGAATGGAAACCATATTCATACGGATGCCTTTCCATTTAGTTAGTTCGGCAGTTGCCTTTTGTTCTTTACCATCTCTTAAATACGTGATTAAAACCTTATCACCGGGCTTGTGGTCGCGTATTGCTTCTGTTACATCATCGGCTTCTTCAATTTTTTTATCTCCAATTGCAGTAATGATATCGTCTTTTTTTAAACCGGCTTTTTCGGCCGCACTTTCATTGGTTACCGATTCAATTTCTGCACCCTTATCGTTATCCTGGGTATTTACTCCAAGCATTGCGCGGTTTTCATCTTCACTGAATAAGGACATTTGATCGCCGTCCATATTGAAGTTCCATGATCCATTACCAGGAGTACGGTTTAGCATTCTCATTCTTCCCTTCGTTCCTGTAATCGTGTTGACATTCACATGAATATCTTTGTTGTCATTTGCGTCTTTACCATTCACCTTTACTTTATCACCATCAATTTCAATAGTTGTTTTCTGATCCACATTTCCATTGCGGGTAATAACAATGGTTTGCATTTGTTCATTTTTTTCGCCCTTATCTTCCTTTGTTTTTTCTTTTTGACCAAAGACAGAAGGCACGGATAGCAATGCAATTCCTGCAATGACCAATCTTTTCGTAATGACTTGTTTCATAATCTCAAGAATTTATTTTACTACGTTAAATTTCGTAGATCAAATATAAAAGCATTTTTTTGATTACGAAAAGTTTCGCAAATGTTAAAATGATAAAAGGTTTAAAGCAAGGTTTTAACGGCTTCGATAACTTTCGATAAGTCTGACGCGTTTTGCCCGCCTGCAGTTGCAAGTGTTTTTTGACCGCCGCCTCCGCCGCTGATAATTGGAGCTATTTTTTGTTTGATGATTATGGATGCGTCCAGATTTTTTTGCTGAGTGATCCCATCATCAAACACAAGGACCACGCTTGCCTTGCTGTCGATTGCTGAAGCAAGAACGATAACAGCTTGTTGAACTTTTTGTTTCAGTTCGAAAGCTAATTTTTTTAAAGCATCTGCACTGGAAACTTCAACAACCTCTCCAACGAAATTTACTCCGTTGATGTTTTCGGCTTTTTTGGAAAGTTCACTGCTCAATGATTTTAATTGGGCCTGCTCAAATTTTTCAATTTGTTTTTTTAGTGAAGCATTTTCATCCGATAGGGAACTCAAGGCTTTTACAACATCTTTCGGATTTTTTAAGCCTTCTTTTATTTGATGAAGCTGTTGTAATTGCTCATTGATTATTATTTCAGCGGACAATCCACTTACGGCTTCAATACGGCGAACCCCGGCAGCAATTGCAGATTCAGATGTGATTTTGAAAAAGCCTAATTCACCGGTAGCACCAACATGTGTCCCGCCGCACAATTCGATGGAATAATCTGAATCCATCGTTACCACTCTTACAACATCGCCATACTTTTCTCCGAACAAGGCCATAGCACCTGTTTTCATTGCTTCTTCTTTTGGCATATAGCGAATGATAACCGGAATATTTTCCCTTATTTTTTCATTGACGATTTGCTCCACCTGCTTGATTTGTTCATCGCTCATTTTGCTGAAATGAGAAAAATCGAAACGCAAATAATCGGCATTTACCAAAGAGCCTTTTTGGGCAACATGATTTCCCAAAACTTTTCTGAGCGCAGCATGAAGCAAATGCGTTGCACTGTGATGAACGGCCGTGCTTTGTCTTTTTAATACATTGACTTTCGCAACAACAGTTCCATCAAGGTCTTTCGGAAGTTTTTCAGCAAAATGAATAATGAGATCGTTTTCTTTTTTAGTATCAATAATTGCCAATTCCTCACTGCCAATTGTCAATTGACCTGTGTCTCCGACCTGCCCACCACTTTCTGCATAGAAAGGCGTTTTATCTAAAACTATTTGGTAAGCTTCCCTGCCTTTTGCTTTTACTTTCCGGTATTTTAAAATGTTTGCTTCAGTTTCCAAAGAATCATAACCAATGAACTCACTGATGTTTCCATCCTTTATAATAATCCAGTCTTCAGTATCAATTGCTGTTGCTGCACGGGAACGCTGTTTTTGTTTTTGCATTTCAGAGTTGAACTCAGCTTCGTCCACAATCAGACTTCTTTCCGAGGCAATCAATCTTGTCAAATCAAAGGGAAAACCATAAGTATCGTACAATTCAAATGCGTCTTTACCTGAAATGTTTTTTGATGAATTTGAAATAATGTCTTCGATTCGTTTCAAACCTTTTTCCAACGTTCTCAGAAATGCATCTTCTTCTTCGTGAATTACCTTCGAAACAAATTGCTCCTGTTTATTCAGTTCGGGGAAAACATTTTCGAACTGTTTTGAAATAACGGGAACCAACTGAAACAGCAAGGGCTGCTGGTAATTCAGATAGGAATAATAATAACGAACGGCTCTTCTTAAAATTCTTCTGATTACATAACCTGCTCCCGTGTTTGATGGTAATTGTCCATCAGCAATGGTAAAAGAAATAGCACGTATATGATCCGATAAAACACGAAATGCAATATCCTGCTTGCAGTCCGAGCCCTCGTATTTTTTATCTGTGATCTCTTCAATCTTCGAAATGGTTGCTGTGAAAACATCCGTATCGTAGTTTGAATGTTTTTCCTGGATCACTCTGACCAACCTTTCAAAGCCCATTCCTGTGTCAACATGCTTTGCCGGCAACGGTTCAAGACTTCCATCTTTCAACCGATTGAATTGGATGAATACGTTGTTCCAAATTTCAATTACCTGCGGATGATCGGCGTTTACCAAAGTTTTGCCATCAATCTTTTTTCTTTCTTCCTCACTTCTGCTGTCAACGTGGATTTCAGTGCAAGGTCCGCAAGGGCCCGTATCACCCATTTCCCAGAAATTATCTTTCTTATTTCCTAATAAAATCCTGCCTGCATCAATCCACCTCTTCCATTCATTCTCTGCTTCTTCATCTTTCGGCAATCCTTCTTTTGCATCGCCCTCAAAAATGGTTACATACAAACGGTCTTTCGGAATATTTAAAACCGAAGTCAGAAATTCCCAGCTCCATTCAATCGCTTCTTTTTTAAAATAATCACCAAAGCTCCAGTTGCCAAGCATTTCAAACATAGTGTGGTGGTAGGTATCGACGCCTACTTCTTCCAAATCGTTGTGCTTGCCACTTACACGCAAACATTTTTGTGTGTCTGCTACCCGGGGATATGGAGCTTGTTTATTTCCCAGAAAATAATCTTTGAATTGATTCATTCCTGCATTGGTAAACATGAGGGTAGGGTCATTCTTCACAACAATGGGTGCGGAGGGAACAATATGGTGCTGCTTTGATTTAAAAAATTCTAAAAAACGATTTCTGATTTCTGAACTTGTCATAATAATGTGCTGATGTGCAAATTTTGCTAATGTACTAATGAAGGCTTGACTGCAATCGTAGAGCTGCTTCGCAAAAGTCAAGTAGAATTACCAAACCTGCAAGGGTGCGAAGCAACGGAAGCTTAATAGTAGCAATGTCGATGGTTTTATCATCAAAATCAACTTCTGAATAATTAGGTTGATTTTTGCAACAGATGCTCTTATTTTTGTCAGCTCTCCTTTAGCGGAGGCAAAGGTAACAATTGAGTTGCTTGCAAATATTCCAATTCGCCGATGAAAAAAATCAAATATTACTATAACACCCACACACTTCGCTATGAAAAGCTGGTTACGCCTTTGCGGGTGAAGTTATTAAGAGTATTTGCTTTTCTGGCTACCGCATTTGTTACTGCCGCTCTCATTTCATATTTCGCCTTTCAGTTTGTTGGTTCTCCAAACGAAAAGTTTTTGCGAATCCAAAACCAGGGATTAAGAGAAGATCTTCATGACCTGAAAGATTCCGTTGAGCAAATTCAAATGAAAATGGGAGAGTTGGAGCGAAGAGATAATTCCATTTACCGCAACATTTTTGAAGCAAGCCCATTGCCCGATAGTGCGCGCGCTAATTTCCTGGAAAAGCAAAAGGAAATTGCTACTGTAGAAAAAATGGGGAATGATGAATTGGTTAATTCCATTGCACAGGCGGTTGGTAATTTAAAAAATCGAATTGCTGCGCAAAATGCTTCTTATAAACAGATTGCTGGCCTGATCAACAATAAAGAAGATCTTTTGGCATCAACGCCTGCTATCCAGCCTGTGAGCAACAAGGATCTGAACCGCATTGCCTCCGGTTTTGGATATCGCATTGACCCGATTTACAAAACGGTGAAATATCACGCAGGACTTGATTTTACTGCGCCGCAGGGAACACCGATTTATGCCACCGCAAATGGCACTGTTACAACAGCAGGTTTCAGTGATGGCGGTTTTGGAAATCATGTCGTGATCAATCATGGTTATGGTTATGAAACGTTGTATGGCCATATGTATAAAGTGAAAGTGAGAGTGGGACAAAGAGTGAAGCGTGGTGATTTGATCGGTTATGTTGGAAGCACAGGAAAATCAACCGGTCCGCACTGCCATTATGAAGTTCATAAAAACGGACAAAAATTAGATCCCGTTTATTTCTTCTACAACGATCTAAGCCCGCAACAATTTGATCAGCTGCTTAAAAGGGCAAGTGCATCCAACCAAAGTTTTGATTAAATTTTGTTGACGAACAGCATTGCCACTATGATGCTTTGTTGCC
>Ga0070659_100001729_pt1 | contig 15682 bp, 18 predicted proteins | sample KBSC23metaG_FD_64666 | JGI IMG/M metagenome (GOLD analysis project Ga0070659, IMG submission 64666) | Corn rhizosphere microbial communities from Kellogg Biological Station, Michigan, USA - KBS C2-3 metaG | ecosystem: Host-associated > Plants > Roots > Rhizosphere > Soil ... | reverse complement strand
CAACAACGGCTCGCGTTTGTCGAGCAAGGTTTCGATATCGTTTTGCAAATACGCCGCTTGTTCCTTGTCCTCCATCACGACGAGCATCGGCAAACCGGTGTTGGTGTAAACGGAAGAAATCGCGAACGCGAGTGAAGCGCCGGTGAGTCCTTTGAGATGATAGCGCGCGGATCCGTTTTGAACCAGTTTGTACAACCGTTTCAATTGCGGCTCATCGGCATAATGCTGCAACAGCTCCTCTAGATTCATGCCTCGGGGACAAAGGTAGGTTGCCGTAACAACAACATCATGCCACGCGGTGTTCGTATTTTGCGGGACATGCGACCGGTATTTTCTGCGTGGCAGCGGCTGCGGTCTTTCGTCTTTCCCGTCATCGTGGACCGGCGGCAGTCGCGGCACAACCCGTACCTCGAAGTGACGCTCACGCGCGGCAAGCTGATGCTGAACACGGCGTTGGCGAATTATTCATACGGCGGACTTCATCGGGTTTTTCAAATTGCGTTCAACAAAATCGGGCTTGCCGGCTTGCCGGTTAAAAACATTCTGATCCTCGGCTTCGGCGGCGGCTCTGTGGCGACGATTTTACGCGACGAACTTAAAATTGATGCGCCGATTACCGGCGTCGAACAGGATTACACCGTCATACAAATAGCCCGCGAGTTTTTCGACATCGACCGGTTGCACACGTTGAATCTGGTGGCGGAAGACGCGATGCATTTCATGCAACACTGCGGGAACAGCTACGATTTGATCGCGATCGATTTGTATCAGGACGTGAGCGTGCCGGCGGAATTCGAGAGCGACGAATTTTTGCAACACGTGTTTCGTTGCACGATGACCGGCGGCTTGGTGCTGTTCAACAAAGTCGCCGCAACGCGAAAGTTGTACGCCGAATTCTTGCAGTTGGAAAAAAAGTTGGAAGCCATCTTCGGCAACGTCCGTTCGATCAAAGCGCTTGGCATCAACCGCGTGCTCGTGTGCGAGAAGCGCTAAAAAGAAAAGACCCTCGCGGGTCTCTTCCTTACTAAACTAACTAAACAGAATACAACACAATTGTCGAATCCCTTCGAGCACGACGCCGGTGATCATGCGCGATTGGGATTCATGACGCGTTTGGGAGAATTGTTGGTGCGGATGCGTTCGCGTTTAACGTGTTTATGGTGCTTCATGCTTTCGGCTTTCGCGAACGCGTTGTTCGTCATGCGGACCAACGGATAAACCACGGTGTTTTCGGTTTCGAATTGAAGCTTGTCCAACAACATTTGCATGTTGGATTCCGTGTTGGGTTTGTACGCGGCGCGGATGACTTTGACCGACGGTCCTTGTTGAGCGGATGCGTTTGCGAGAAAGCCGAGAGCGAGGGCTAAGATTAAAATGTATTTCATGGTGAATGTGTTTTATTGGGTTTGATGTTTGTGTAGCGATGAAGCGTTTTGTTTGTTACAGGTCCGTGGTGATTTTTATTTCCTTGTGGCGTTTTTTCTTGTGGTTGCTTTCGTCGTCCGGAATGATGATTTCCTTTTGCTTCTCGTCGGGGGAACAGTCCGTGCATTCGAGACCGTTTTCCGTCATCGTCCATGTGTGACCGAGCATGTCTTCGTCCAGCACGTTGGTCACGTTGTCGATGTCGTACACCACGTTGCCGAGGGAGCGGTCCAACACGACTTTAAAACCAACGGGAATTTTCAAGGTGAGGCTGACTTCCTGCGTGCGGTATTTGTCGTGGTTAAGGTTGAACGCGTTGTTGAAAAACACGGCGCTGTCTTGTTGGCGGTAATCGTAGTCGATGGCTTTGGCGGTAGAACGTGCTTCCGCCGGATTGATGCCCCGCGCCGAGTACGTCGTCACCAAGTACACGGAATCGTTGCGGCTTTGGTCGATGTCGAGGCGCACGTCGGAACACCAAACGGTGTCGTCGTTGGCGGTGAACACGAGCGGCTTGTCGTCCATCGACATGTGGATGCCGTTGTCGCGGTTGGTGAAACGAAACCTCCCGCCGGCGATGTGGTTCGCTTCGAGGATCAACGTCTTGGTGGTGTCGGTTTTCAACCGCTCGGTTTGCGACACGGTCACTTTGCTGTGGTACAAGCGTCCAACGTTCAGCCCTTGCCACACGCACAAGCCGATGCCGATGAACCACAGACCCAACATCACCGCGCCGGTTTTTTTCAAACTTAGGTTGAGGCGAAAAATCAATTTAATGCCGTTGAGCAACAACACGAGCACCGGAATGCCGACCACCAGAAACCCACCCACCATCAACAACCACAACTGGCTTGGCTCCAAGAAATAACCGATGTGATCGGCGGGAAAATCGTCGGCGGGAATCCAACCGAGGAACACGAACATCCCGACGGTCAAGCCGATCAGAATGACAATCGAAATCGCGCTAACCAGAATGCCGAGTATCGTCACGATGAACCGTCCGATGTAGCGCAACATGTTGCCGACAAAGTCCGTCGCCGTGCCCATGATGCGTTGACCGTCTTTGTCCCAACGTCCTTTGAGATTTTGTTGAACGCCTTCCATCTCCGCGCGCACGTTGCGTTCGATGTTGGACACGTTCACCGCTTCGCCGCGCATCTCGAGTTTGTCGCTCGCCGTTTTGGCTTCCGGTATAATGATCCACAACACAACGTACAAGAGCAAACCCGAACCGGCAAAAATCACCGCCACCACAAAAGCCAGCCGCAACCAAATCGGATCAACGTCGAAGTATGCCGCGATGCCGGAGCACACGCCGCCGAGGACTTTGTCGTCGGGGTTGCGGTACACGCGTTTGCGTCCCGTCTTGTAATACGTTTCCGAGGTGGCGTTGGTCGCCGACGGTTCGTTGGCGGAGCCCGCGATCGCTTCCGGCGTTCCCATCACCGCGATGACTTCGTTCACGTCGTCCAGCACGATCACGTTTTTGTTGGTCGTGAGTTTTTGGGAAAACATTTCGGCGACGCGCGCTTCGATGTCGTTGAGCACTTCCTTGCCCGAAGGACCGGCAAAATGCGCGTTGAGTTTTTCGAGGTAGACGCGGAGCACGTCATACGCGTTGTCGTCGATGTTGAAGACGATGCCGGCGAGGTTGATAGTGATGGTCTTATTCATAAGAGAGGTCGGCTTGTTTTTGGTCGGTGAAGGAAACGGCTTGCACGAGTTCTTCCCACGCGGCGCGGAGTTCGATCAGGAATTTTTCTCCTTCGGTGGTGAGCTGGTAGTATTTGCGCGGCGGTCCCGATTTGGATTCCACCCATTGGTATGACAGCAAGCCGTCGTTTTTAAGGCGTGTGAGCAGCGGGTACAGCGTGCCTTCCACCACCAGCAGTTTGGCTTGCTTCATCCGACCGAGGATCTCGGAGGCGTAGCATTCCTTGTCGTTGGCGATGATGGAAAGGATGCACAGCTCGAGCACCCCTTTCTTCATCTGCGCTTTTGAATTTTCCAAGTCCATGCGTTTGTGATTGTGTAGTGCAAAGATATGGGCACTAACCACTACTTTGTATCACACAGTACTAAAATAATTTCAGTACTGTTTGTAATCGATTGATTGTGAACGACAAAATTTTATCCGTAAAACGGCTTGGTGGGTGTATTTGACGTGATTTTGTCCGAAACCTAGTCCAACACGACGGCACAAAAAGCGTAACTTGGAGGGAATAAGCTGTCCATGTTTACCAAAAAGAAAGCGGAACCGAAAGAACTGACGCCGGAAGCGGCGTTGGAAAAAGCGCGTAGGTTCTGCAATTATCAGGAACGGTGCAGCTCGGAAGTGGTCCAACGGCTCAAAGAATGGAACGTGACCGGCGAGCCGGCGCAAAAAATCCTGAACGACCTGCGCGACGAAAACCTGTTGGACGACGAGCGTTTTGCGAGAGCTTTTGTGCGCGGCAAGTTTCGAATTAAAAGTTGGGGAGTCGGTAAAATTCAATCGCAGTTGCGCACCAAGAAAATTCCCGACGACATCATCAAGTTGGCTTTAACCGAGTTGCCGCAAGACGATCAGGACGACAAACTGCAAACGCTGCTCGAAAAGAAAAACGACCAACTCAAAGAACCCAACTTGCAAAAACGCAAAACCAAACTCGCGTCGTTTGCCATGCAAAAAGGTTATCGCGGGGATGTGCTGTGGAAGACGATTGACAAGTTAGTATCGGGCAACAAGTAGATTTCGAACGCCTTGGTGGCTGTGTCACACTGAGGCACTCTCCCGAAGGGATCCCTTCGGGAGAAGTGTGACCTCGATTAAGCTTGGTTGAAGTCAGTCTTCGAGAGCCTCAGACTGACACGCACAAATGCACGGTCTGTTGTCTGGCGTCTGAAGCCTCAAGTCTGCTCAAAACCATTTCTTCGACTTAAACCAAATCAGCATAGCGATGCCGACCGCCGCCATGAAACCCATGATGATGTAGTAGCCGTAAGGGTTTTCGAGTTCGGGCATAAAGCGAAAGTTCATGCCGTAAATACCAGCAATAAAGTTCAACGGAATAAAAATCGTCGAGATGATCGTTAAGACTTTCATCACTTCGTTCATGCGGAAACTGAGGTTGGACAAATACACGTCCATAATGCCGCCTTGTATGTCGCGATAGGTTTCTACCGTGTCCAGCACCTGCACCGTGTGGTCGTACAGGTCGCGCATGTACACGGTCGTCTTCGGGTCGATTTGTTTGATGTCGCCGTTGGACATGTGGTTGACCATTTCGCGCAACGGCCACACGGACTTGCGCACGTAGATGGTGTCGCGGCGCAGCTTGTTCAATTGACCGACGATGCTTTTGCCGGGGTTGTTGTACGCGTCTTCTTCGAACTCTTCCAACTGCTCGCCGAGCTTTTCCATCACGATGAAGTAATCGTCGACGATGCGGTCCATCAAGGCGTACAGTAAATAATCCGAACCGTATTTGCGGATGCGGGACTCGGGGTTGCGCAAGCGGTTGCGCACGGTGTCGAACGTGTCGCCGATCAATTCCTGGAAAGAGATGACGTAGTTCTTGCCGAGGATGAAACTCATTTGCTCCGTGATCACGCGGTCCTGGTTGTAATCGTACTCGAGCATCTTGATCACCACGTACACGTAATGGTCGTACACTTCCACCTTCGGTCGCTGTTGCGTGTTCACGATGTCTTCCAACACCAACGGGTGAATGTCGTATTGCTTGCCGATGCAGTCGATGACCGCAGTGTCATGCAGCCCGTCGATGTTGATCCATGTGCTCGTGTGCGTGTGGCGGTACGCGCCGCAGTCATTCACGTCTTTGAGTTCATTCTCCGTCAACCCGTTGGCGTCGTAATCGAACACAGTCACGCGCACCGGCACATCGGGCTTGTCGCCGATGTACACCATGCGACCCGGCGGCAAGCCGGCTTTCTGCGTGACGGACGAACGCTTTGGGCGGCGTATCCTTGGGAACTTCGGCTTGACCAACTTATTTCACTTCTTCGTAATCCACGTATTCCCCTTCGCCGTCGTATTTGCCCGAGCCTTTGTGTTTGTCCTGCGTGATGACGGTGATGTTCCGGCGTTGATCGTTCGGTTGCTTTATAGAACGTCGGAACAAACCTGGAAAGACGTAATAAAGTGCGGCTGCGATCAGCAACACGTCGACGAGCGGCGATTCGAGTAAAGCGAAAATCATGTCGGGTACGACAAAAATAAGGCGTCTATTGTTCCAACGCTTTCGCAACCGTCGGCGCGAGCATCGCCGCCCAGATGCCGTACATTTTTCCCGACGGGTGCAAGCCGTCCGACGCCACCAGGGCGTTGTCCGCAATCGCGTTGCGCGAAACCGGCGTGATGTCGATGTAATGCACGCCGGCGCGTTTGCTCAGGGCTTCGTTGGCTTCGTTGAACGCGTCGATTTCTTTGGCGATTTGGTTTCGATCGCGGTCGTGCGCGAAAGGCGTGACGCCCCAATCCGGAATGGACAACACGAACACGCGGTCGGGATTTTGATTGGCAAATTGCAAGGCGCGTTGGAGCAACAAATTGAATTCGTCTTTGTAGTTGTCGAGGTCGCGTCCGCGGTATTGGTTGTTCACTCCGATGAGCAACGTCACGACGTCGTACGTTTCCTGAATGTTCGCATCGTCGATTGCTTTATTAAGTTCGTCGGTTGTCCAACCCGTCGTTGCGATGATGAGGGGTTGTTCGAAATGGAAACCGCGGTCGCGGAGTAAGTCGGCGGCCTGGCTTGGGAAACGTTCGTTTTCGTTGACGGCTTCGCCGATGGTGTAGGAGTCGCCGAGGCAAAGCATGCGCAGCGGTTGTGCCGATGTTTGGGTCATCAGGGTTAAAAGTAAGATTGTAATACTTCCGACATCGCTCGCGAAAGACTTAAGGCAGTGGAATACCATCTGTAATCTTCCTTATACTTCGCGTTGGCTGTAATTCACTCGGAACTATTATTTTAGATTCGATAAAGACGAACATCACACCTCCTATATGAAAGCGACAGAGATATTTATTGCAGGCGGACTACCTACTATTACCTACATACCAAGAGCTGAACTTGAGCTTGAGTCAAAACTAATTGACTTCATCGATACAGGATTCAAATTAATCTCCGTAACCGGTCCAACAAAAAGTGGGAAGACAGTTTTATGTACTAAACTGATTCCACAGGAAAGTTGCGTTTTACTTTCGGGAGGTTCAATTACTAGTGAATCAGATTTTTGGGAGTCAATACTTAGTGAGTTGAATCTTGACATAGAAAGCACAAGCACAGTCTCTGACGGAAAATCAAATGAAGAAGGCGGAGAAATTGAAGGAGGAGTTGACGTAGGCTTTCTTAAACTGGGTTCAAAAATTGGCGATAAAGAGACTACTAGCAATGAAAGCAGCAAGTCATCTTTCAAAATAAGAAGCTTAAAGCTGGTCGCACTTAAAAGCCTAGAAGAACAGAGGATCGCATTGGTGATTGATGATTTTCATTACATCAATTCCGATCTACAGCAAATTATCATTCGTGCATTAAAGCAACCAATTTTTAGAGGTCTTAGAGTAATAATACTTGCAGTTCCGCATAGAGCTTACGATGCATTGAGAGTGGAAACAGAAATGACAGGACGAGTTGTTCAGCTCCCTATCCCTCTTTGGAATATCTCGGAACTAGAAGAAATAGCAAAAAAAGGATTTGCAATTCTGAACGTAAGCTGCGATGAGAGAATAGTCAATAGACTGGCTGTCGAAAGTTTTGGAAGCCCGCACCTCATGCAAGAATTCTGTTTGCGGCTTTGCAAACTGAATAACATTAGGGAACGAATAGCTGGCAAAGAATTAAAAATTCACGAGCCTGATTATAGGGCTTTCTTTAAAATGATAGTGGCGGATATCAGCTCGAAAGTAGCGTTTGAAAAGTTAGCGCGTGGTCCTAGGCAGAGAGCCGATCGGGTTCAGCGCGAGCTTGTTTCCGGAGACGTAGTGGACATATACGAGGCAACGCTACTTGCTATTGCCGCCACTGGACCAAAGACAGAAATTTCTTACGAAGAACTTCGTAGTTCTTTACGAAAAGTTCTCACCGAAAATCTTCCCCAAAGCCACGAAATAGCACGAGTTCTTTCGAAAATGGATGAGATAGCCAAAGAAGTTTTGCTCGGTGAACCAGTAATTGATTGGGACAAAGAAAACACCAAGTTGTACATAGCGGATCCATTCTTTGCGTTCTATTTGAGGTGGGCTATAAATAAGAAGTAAAGCGCAAGGGATGGGAGGGATTTAGTGCGGAGCACCGAAGCGAAGCGGAGTCCCGCACAGCCCGACCCCGAAGGGGATGCGCCATAAAAAAACACCTTGGTGGATTGAACGCCGGAGATTCTTCGCTGCGCTCAGAATGACAAAGTGAAGCAATCGCTAACGACTATTTTTGCGGCGTATGGCACAGCAGCAGCAAGATTTATTCAAAGACATCATTTCCCACTGCAAGGAATACGGGTTCATTTATCCTTCGTCCGAGATTTACGACGGCTTGAGCGCCGTGTACGATTACGGTCCATACGGGTCGGAGCTGAAGAAAAACATCCGCGAGTATTGGTGGAAAGCGATGGTGCAGATGAACGAAAACATCGTCGGCATCGACGCGGCGATTTTCATGCACCCGACTACATGGAAAGCCTCCGGTCACGTGGATGCGTTTTCCGATCCACTCGTCGACAACAAAGATTCGAAGAAGCGGTACCGCGCGGACGTGTTGATCGAAGAAGCCGTGGCGAAGATCGAAGCGAAGGTGGAGAAAGAAGTGGAGAAAGCCCGCGGACGTTTCGGCGAGTCGTTCGACGAACAACAGTTTGTGACCACCAACCCGCGCGTATCCGAATACACGAAGAAGATTAACGAAGCGAACGACCGAATGAAAACGTCGCTGGAAGCAGCGGACATGGACGCGTTGAAGCAGTTGATTCTCGATCTCGAAATTGTTTGTCCCATCAGCGGTACGCGCAACTGGACGGAAGTGCGCCAGTTCAACCTGATGTTCTCCACGCAGATCGGTTCGGTGGCGGAAGAAAGCGATACGATTTACTTACGTCCCGAAACGGCGCAAGGCATTTTCGTCAACTTTTTGAACGTGCAGAAAACGGCGCGCATGAAAATTCCGTTCGGCATCGCGCAGGTCGGCAAGGCGTTTCGCAACGAGATCGTGGCGCGCCAATTCATCTTCCGCATGCGCGAGTTCGAGCAAATGGAGATGCAGTTTTTTGTGCGTCCCGGCACGGAAGGTCATTGGTACCAACATTGGAAAGAGCAGCGTCTGCGTTGGCACCAAGCGCTCGGCTTCGGCGACGCGTACTACCGTTACCACGATCACTTGAAACTCGCGCACTACGCGAAAGAAGCATGCGACATCGAGTTCAAGTTCCCATTCGGCTTTAAAGAGTTGGAAGGAATTCATTCGCGCAGCGACTTCGACTTGTCGCAACACGAAAAATTCTCCGGCAAGAAAATGACCTACTTCGATCCGGAGCTGAACGAAAGCTATACGCCGTTCGTAGTGGAGACCTCGGTTGGTTTGGATCGCATGTTCCTCGCCACCCTGTCGGCTTGTTTGGTCAACGAGAAATTGGACGACGGCTCGGAGCGTGTGGTGCTGCGACTTCCGGCGGTGTTGGCTCCGGTGAAAGTGGCGGTGTTGCCGTTGCTCGCGAAAGACGGGTTGCCGGAAAAAGCTCGTGAAATTTTTGACCGCCTGAAGAAAACCTGCTTGTGCCGCTACGAAGAAAAAGACACGATCGGCAAACGCTACCGCCGCATGGACGCGATCGGCACGCCGTACGCCATCACGGTCGATCACCAAACTTTGACCGACAGCACGGTGACGCTGCGCGAACGCGATTCGATGAAGCAGGAACGCGTGTCGATCAACGAAGTGGAGAAAATGGTGGCGGCTAAAATCGATTGGTCAAACATTCTCGGTTGATGGAAGTAAACGGCTTGGTGGTGATCGTGGCGGCGCCGAGCGGCGCCGGCAAAACCACGTTGGTCCGTTACCTCTTGTCCGTTTATCCGCAGCTCGAATTTTCCGTGTCCGCATGCAACCGTCCCAAACGCGACGTCGAAACACACGGCAAGGATTACTATTTCATCTCGACGGAAGAATTTCTGGAACGCGTGCGCAACGAGGAGTTCGTGGAATACGAAGAAGTGTATCCCAACAATTATTACGGCACGTTAAAATCGGAACTGCAACGCATCTGGAGCCACGGTCGCGTGGTGTTGTTCGACGTGGACGTGCACGGCGGGTTGGAATTGAAAGTGAAGTTCGCGGAGAAAGCGCTGGCGTTGTTCATCAAGCCGCCGTCGATGGAAGCGCTCGAGCAACGGCTGCGGCACCGCGCGACCGAGTCCGATCAGAAAATAAAAATGCGGTTGGAAAAAGCGGCGTACGAAATGGAATACGAAAAGCGCTTCGACAAAGTGGTGCTCAACGACACGCTCGAACACGGCAAGGAAGCGATTGTCAAAGCGGTGGGTAAGTTTTTATCCTTGCCACGGGCTTAAGCCCGTGGCAATTGTTGGCAATCAGGAAGATTAATCAAAGCATCGGAACGCCATAGGCTTTGGAGAATGCGATCCATTCGTCGTTGAATGTTTTCTCGCGGTGGTGTTCCTCCTGCGTGGCAATGTAGCGGCGGACTTCCCCGATTCCGGATTCGCTTACCGACACTGCGAAGTACTCCGTTTGCCATTCAAATCTGTCTTCGGTTATCTTGTGTTTGTTGACCCAGTGCGTGGACTCTCCCTTTATCAATCGCGCGACTTCCGAAATCGTTTGCTCGCGACCAAGTGAGATCAACAGGTGAATGTGATCCGCGACGCAATTGAGGCAATCGATGAAAATGCCTTTCGCATCGGCGTTGGATTGTATGTGCGCCAACAACTTGGGCTTAAGTTCCGGACGAATACTTTGAACACGGTTTTTGGTGGACCATACAAAATGGATCCAGACGCGCGTATACGGCATAAGCAACCGCGCAAAACATGCTTGCCATCATCTTTAATTGCCACGGGCTTAAGCCCGTGGCAATCTGAATAGTCCATCCAACGCCGCGTTGTAATCCGCCACCAACCTGTTTACGATTTCAGCAGCCGTCGGCAAGTCGTGAATCAACGCGCTGACCTGACCGATTTCTAATTCGCCGTCGTCGAGGTTTCCTTCGAACATGCCTTTCTTCGAGCGACCGCGTCCCAACAGTTGCTGCAGCTCTTCTCTGCTCGCGCCGCGTTCTTCCGCTTGCGCGACCAGTTCGTAGAATTTATTTTTAATCAGGCGCACCGGCGTCAGTTCTTTCAACGACAACATCGTCCCGCCTTCTCCCGTCTCGATAATTTTTTGCTTGAACGCTTCGTGTGCCGACGATTCCTGTGTGGCTGCGAAGCGGCTTCCTACTTGCACGCCGTCAGCACCGAGGGACATTGCAGCTAACATTTGTCGACCGGTTGCAATACCGCCGGCTGCGATGACCGGCACGTTCACAGCGTCGCGCACGGCGGGAATTAAAACCATCGTCGTTGTTTCTTCGCGTCCGTTGTGTCCGCCGGCTTCGAAGCCTTCAGCCACGACCGCGTCAACTCCCGCTTCCACGCTCTTCACTGCAAACTTTGCACTCGACACCACATGCACAACCGTAATGCCATGCTCTTTCAACTTCGACGTCCATGTTTTTGGATTGCCGGCGGATGTGAAAACGATCTTGACTTGTTCTTCGATGATGGTTTGAATGTGTTGCTCGACGTCGGGATACAACATCGGCACGTTCACGCCAAACGGCTTGGTGGTAGCGGCTTTGCACTTGCGCACGTGCTCGCGAAACACCTCGGGATACATCGAACCGGAACCGATCAAACCCAAACCACCGGCATTGGAAACAGCGGACGCCAATTTCCAACCGCTGCACCAGATCATGCCGGCTTGTACTATTGGATACTGAATGCCGAAAAGTTTAGTGATGCGATTTTCCATTGACTACGAACGCAAGTCTATTTCCGTGTCGTCGCCGATGTTGAGCGATTTGCTGCGTCCCACAATTTTTGCGTCGCTTCCGATCACCGAGCGGTGCAACATCACGTTTTGTATTTCGCTGAACGCGCCGATGATGGAATCCCGAACAATGGAATCTTGCAGCGTCGAGTTCTCTCCCACCGTCACGTTCGGCCCGATCAAACAATTCGTCAACGTACAATTCTTGCCGATGGCAACGGGGGGAATGATGATCGAGTTGGAGAACGTTAGAAATTCACCGGGGTCCGGCGTGCGTTTGCGCAAAAGCATCGTGTTGGTATCGAGCAACGAATCTTTTTGACCGCAGTCAAACCAGTTGTTCACTTTGTACGCTTTGAACTTCGTGCCGTCGTCGATCATCTTCATCAGCGCGTCCGTGAGTTGAATGGCGTCGCGGGTGCGAACGTTGTGATTGATGTTGTGTTCGAGCGCGTCGAAGAGTTGTTTGCTTTCGCAGATTTTGTAAAGGCCGATCAATGCGAGGTTTGAAATCGGTATGCTCGGCTTCTCCACCACTTTCGTGATCACGTCGTTTTCATCCGTTAGTGCAACGCCGAACCAACGCGGGTCTTCCACTTTCTTCACGCCTAGCGCCGACGTTCCCAACGCCACCAACTCTTTCATGTCGATGTCGAACACGCTGTCGCCGAGCAGGATCAGCAACGGTTCGTCTTTGCAAATGTCTTTGCACAACCAAATCGCATGACCGATGCCGTCGCGTTTTTGTTGCTCTACGAAATGCGCGTTGATGTTCGGGTAATTGGCTTTGATGAAGTCCTTGATCTTATCACCCAGGTAGCCAACGATGAACACAAAATCCGTGATGCCGTTCTGAATCAGCTCGTCAACCATGAAGGAAAGGATCGGCTTGCCGGCAACCGGTATCAACGCTTTCGGCTGCGTGTACGTGTGCGGCCGCAAACGCGTTCCCGCTCCCGCTACCGGTATGATGGCTTTCATCGAAAGCGAAAATAGCTGTTAGAAACTAGCTTATAGCCGTTGGCTGATAGCTGTTAGCGAATGCTTCAGTTCGTTTGACACGATCGTTACCAACGACCGCCGGCTCCGCCGCCGCCGAACGAGCCGCCGCCGAATCCTCCGAAGCCGCCACCACCACCACCAAATCCTCCGCCGCCGAAGCCGCCTCCAAACCCACCGCCGCTGCTGCGTCCACCGCCGCCGAGCATCGATCCCCAAAAGATTGGCCAGAACGGGTTGAAGCCGCGACGGCCGATGACGCCGCGTCGACCGCGACCGCCGCCGCGGAATATCATCAGCAGGATGATGATCAGGATTATCCAAAACAGAACGCGGTTGCCACCGCGGCCGCTCACGTTTTGTTTCGGCTCGCCTTTGTATTCGCCAGCCATTGCTTGCTCGATGGACGTTACACCCGCGTCGAGTCCGCCGTAGAAATCGTCGTCGCGGAAGAGTGGGATCATTTGTTCGTCGACGATGTGTTTCGCCGTGATGTCGGGCAACGCGCCTTCGGTGCCGCGGCCCGTGGAGATGAACACGTCGTGGTTTTCCATGCCGAGCGTGATGACGATGCCGTTGTCTTTTCCTTTTTGGCCCACGCCCCACTTGTCGCCAATCGTGTGCGAGAATTCTTCCACTTCCCAATTGCCGAGCGTCTTGACTGTTACGATCACGATTTGAGTCGAGGTGCTGTCGTCGTAAGCCACGAGTTTTTGTTCGAGCGCTTGTTCTTGTTGCGGCGTGAGGATATCGGCCAAGTCGTTGACGAGACGCGGTGGGTTGGGCCGTTCCGGAATGTCTTGCGCATGCAACGCAAACGAAACGACGACGAGCAACAACGCCAGCCACCAAGGCGTCAACACGCGTTTAATCGTTGATGATGACATCGTCGGGTAATTCGTTTTTATCGTTGTCGTTGTCGCGGGGAAACCAGCGTTGCAATTGCCGGCCTACTTCTTCGATTCCTTCCTGCAGACCTTTCACGTAACGCTGCTCTTTAAAGTCGTCGAGGGTTTTGTCTTTCACTTGTTGCCAGAACTCCGGTCCCACTTTCAAATGTATTCCTTCGTCACCCACCAAGGCGAATTTGCGGTCGTCGTACGCGAGGTAAAACAACACGGCGTTGCGCAGCGCGGTCTGGTGCATTTTCAAGTTGGCAAAAACGGCCAACGCGCGGTCGTAAGGTTCGGCGGCGCATTTGGGTTCGAAGAAGACGCGGATCTCGCCGGACGTCATCAGCTCGGCTGCGGCAATCGCGGCGCGGATGCTTTCGCGGTCTTCGGCGCTAAAGAGGTTGGCCACGTTCGGGCTTACTGGAATTGAATGTCCGGTACTTTGTCCGTTCCGGGTGCCGACGTGAAGTAACCTTTCTCATGAAAGCCGAACATGCCGGCGATCACGTTGCGCGGAAAGCGTTTGATCGTGGTGTTGTAATCCTGCACGGCGTCGTTGAAGTCGCCGCGCGATTTGTTGATGCGGTTTTCGGTGCCTTCCTGTTGGGCTTGGAAGTCGCGGAACGCGGCCGTGGTTTGCAATTGCGGGTATTGTTCCACGGTCACGAGCAACCGTCCCATCGCGCCGCTGTATTGGCTTTGGGCTTGTTGGAACTTTTGAATTTCTTCCGGACTCAAATTATTCGGGTCGACTCGAACCTGCGTGGCCGATGCGCGTGCTTCGATGACGTCTTTCAACGTACCGCGTTCGAAGTTGGCCGATCCTTGAATGGTTTTGACGATGCTGTTGTACAAGTCGTTGCGGCGTTGGTATTGCGTTTCCACCTGCGACCATTTCTGCCGCGTGTTTTCCTGTTTGGTGACCATCGTGTTGTACGCTCCCGAAAACATGAAGTACAGGAGCAACGCGATGCCGACCAATATTAAAATGACTTTGAGTCCGCCTTTCATTTGTGATAGTTTGTTTGGATAAGGGTTAACGACGTAGCAATAAAGGTAGAAATTTTCACGTCCGTTCAACCTTACGTCGAATTGAGGATTTTTATCGCTAAACCGTTTAACACCATGGCTGAAAATTTAATCGACGACTTCAACGCGTACCGCTCGCGCATGAACGAACGCATCGCCGCCGGCAACAACAAAGTCATCAACCGCCTCTTCAACCTCGACACGAACACCTACGCCGACGGCGCGTTGTCCGTCAAAACGAAAGAAATGCTCGGCTTGGTGGCGTCGATGGTGTTGCGTTGCGACGATTGCGTGAAATACCATTTGGGGAAATGTCATGACGAAGGCGTGACCACGGAAGAGATGTTCGAGATTTTTTCGGTGGCCACCGTCGTTGGCGGCACCATCGTGGTTCCGCATCTGCGACACGCCGTGGAATATTGGGAAGCGTTGGGGCAAACAGGGAAATCCTAACTTCGCACCGCGTCCTCGCAGTAACAGAACCATATACAACTGTTTATAAACTGTAAGGGTATGCTTTTTATGTCCACATTCAGCGTTCCCGCGCTTTGATGTCGCTCTGCGGGTCCGCTAAAAAACCACCACCGTATGACTTCTCGTTACTTGTCCGCCGTTTGCTTTTTACTTCTTATCAGTTCGGCTTCCATCGGCGCTGATTGTTCGTTTCCGTCTTCGATCGAAAAAACAAACCCGATTTTTTTAACGCCGCCTGGCGTACCCGGCATTTTGGGCGGGCCGTGTACCGGCGTCACCATCACCGCGGCGGTCACGGTCACGGACGCCACATGCGGTCAGGACAACGGCAGCATATCGGTAACGCCGTCCGGCGGGGTTGCGCCTTACACGTTTTCGTGGGACAACGGAAGTACCGATTCGGTGTTATCCGATTTAGCACCGGCTACTTATTTCGTGACCATCAGCGACGCGAACGGTTGTTCGGCGAATTCGTTTGTCAACGTAGCAGCCGTCCCGCCGCCTTCGCTGACGGCCGTGGTAACGGACGCAACCTGCGGCGCAGCCAACGGAAGCATCGACGTGACGGTCACGGACGGAACGGCGCCGTTCACGTATAGTTGGAGCAACGGCGGCACCGACGAGGATCTTGCCAACGTGGACACCGGTACATACGCCTTGGTGGTGATCGATGCCAACGGCTGCACCGCTTCCTTTGACACAACGATTTACGGCACACCGCCGCCAACGCTTTCGCTCGACACCGTTGGAACCACGTGTGGATTAAACAACGGTTCGATCGTCGCCGTCGTTGCCGGAGGCACAAGCCCTTACACGATTCTT
>Ga0070659_100001720_pt1 | contig 15740 bp, 11 predicted proteins | sample KBSC23metaG_FD_64666 | JGI IMG/M metagenome (GOLD analysis project Ga0070659, IMG submission 64666) | Corn rhizosphere microbial communities from Kellogg Biological Station, Michigan, USA - KBS C2-3 metaG | ecosystem: Host-associated > Plants > Roots > Rhizosphere > Soil ... | reverse complement strand
TGGCGAGCGTCCAGCCCAGCATGCCGTGGCCGACGTTGAACACGATGCCGTCCTGCACCCGGCGCATGATCGGCATCGACGACGGCGTCATCGGGCGCAAGCCCGCCCAGCGGCTTTCGATGGCGTCGTAGTTCGCGGCGGCGGGCAGCGATGCGCGCGCCAGGGCCACCAGCAGATCGCTGCGCGCGGGATCCACCGACGCATCGCGCACGCCCAGTTCGGCCAGGCCGGCCACCCGCAGATGATCGCCGAGGCGGCAGAACACCAGCTTGCGCGTGGTGTCGGTGATGCTGGCGACCGGCGTGTGCGGGCCGCAGCGAGTGGTGAAGGAATACCCCTTCATCGGCATCAGCGGCATGCGGATGCCCAACTCGTGCGCCAGCCACATCGACTCCACCCCCGCGCACACCACCAGTTGCCGCGAGCGCAGGCGGCGGCCGTCGCGGGTGGTCAGCGTGACCGCATCCGGCTCGCGCACAAGATCATCCACATCGGTTTCGAAACACGCCTGCACACCGTACTGCTCGCGCAGCACACGCAGCAGTTCGATGCAGAAGCGATGCGGATCGCCCACTTCCTCCTGCGGCGAATGCAGCACGCCGACCAGGCCCGCCACGCCTTCCAGCGCCGGCTCGATCGCCACCGCCTCGCGTGGCGACAGCACCCGTTGCACCACGCCATGTTTCTGCTTGACGGCAACCACCGCTTCCGCGCGACGCAGCGCACCGGCATCGTGGTACAGGTGCATCTTGCCCGGCACCGCATGGCTGAACTCGATCCGATGCCGCTGCAGCAGTGCATCCATCGCCGACTTCGATTCCATCGCCAGCTCGAGCACGGCCAGGGTGTTCTCACGAAAGCGCGATGCCGTGGTGTTGCGCAGGAATGTCAGACCCCACTTCAATGAATCCGGATCGAACAGCCAGTGCATGCGGAACACCGGGTCGAGCCCCAGCAACAGCTGCGGCAGATGTTTCCACAGCGCCGGGCTGCCCAGCGCATCGGTATAGGCGTAGCTCAACTGCGCACCGTTGGCGAACGAGGCGCCCTGCGCAGGGCCGCTTGCGCGATCGACCAGGCGCACCGACAAGCCGCGCCGCGCCGCCGCGTAGGCAGTCGCCATGCCGACCACGCCCGCGCCGAGCACGGTGACGTCCACCATACCCTCGTCGGCCGGTGCGCGCGCACCGGGCATGGACGTCGCTGCCTCTGGACTGGTCGTCATCATGGAAAGCCCCGCGGGTTCGGGTGACGTCTGCACAGGGATCAATCTGCGGTTATGGCTCGACCGCTCATTCCCAGAAATTCAGGAACCCGGTGATGATCAGCGCATTGGTGAAGTCGATGAAGAACGCGCCCACCAGCGGCGCCACCAGGAACGCCCGCGGTGCCGCGCCGTAGCGCTCCACCAGGGTGCGCATCACCGCCATCGCATTGGCCGTGGTGCCCAGCATGAAGCCGATGAAGCCGCCGCCCATCACTGCCGCATCGTAGTCGCGCCCCATCAGGCGAAACACCGGGATGCAGAACAGCACCACCAGCACGATCTGCAGCGCGAGATTGACCATCAGCGGCAGCGCCAGTCCCGCGAGTTCCCACAGGCGCAGGTTCATCAGCGCCACCGCCAGGAACATCGCCAGCGCGACATTGCCGATCACGTCGGTGCTGCGCACGGATATGCCGATCCAGCCGGTGTAGTCGTCGATATTGCGGATCAGCGCGCCCACCAGCATCGCGCCGATGTAGGCCGGCAAGGTCAGCCCCAGCGCCGAGAAACCCTGCCCGACCCAGGAGCCGGCCCACATCGCGACCAGGATGACCACGATGCTCTTGAGTGCGGCGAACTCGCGCCCGGCATCGTCCAGCGGCGCCTCGACCGGCAACGCGGCGGCCTCGGCATCGGGCACGCCTGCGACACCGTTTCCGGGGCGCAGCTTGAAGCGCCGGATCAGCAGCGTGATCACCGGGCCGCCGATCACGCCGCCACAGATGATGCCGGCCATCGCCGAGCTGATCGCGATCGACTCCGCACCCGTCACACCGGCCTGCTCGAACAGCGGTGCAAACGCCAAGCCGGTCGCCGGGCCGCCGGTGAGCGTGGTGGAACCAGCCAACACGCCGAACAGCGGATGCAGTCCGAACGCCGTCGCGACACTGATGCCCAGCAGGTTCTGCAGCACCGCGAACACGCTGGCCAGCGCGAGAAACATGACCACCTGGCGGCCACTGATGCGCAACAGCGCCAGGCTGGCGTTGACGCCCACGGTGGTGAAGAACGCCACCATCAGCGGCTGCTGCAGACTGGTATCGAACTCGATCAGGGTAGTGTTGAAGCGATACGCCACCAGCGCGATCAGCGCCATCACCAGGCCGCCGATCACCGGCTCGGGGATGTTGTAGCGGCCCAGCACCGGGATGAACCGACACAAGGCGTAACCGCCAAACAGCACCACGCCGCCGAAGGCCAGGGTCTCCACGGCATCCAGCTGGATCATGCGGCGATTTCCTTCGGCGAATGAGGATCCCGGCATGAGCGCGGCGGCCCCACGCACCGATACCGGTAACGTGTCGCATGCAGGCACAGCCGCCGACGCGGATCGCCGGCCGGGAACGGATCGATCGAGAGTCGCCGTCCGTGGGCAGTCATGGTGGGCATGGTGTGTCCCCTGGCTGTCGTGATCCCGCGAGTCGCGGCAAGGCACCCGATGGTGCGTGGAAGAAAACCGGCAGATGCCGCCCTACCGTATCGGTTGCCCCGGCGACTTTCCAGTGCAAATGGGTGCAGGTTCCACAACCTCAGGCTATGGCCGCGACCTTCCATCCGCGAACGCGCGGGATCGCCATCCGGAGGCCCGGTTCAAACCGCCCTGCGCCCTTCCAGCCAGCGCCAGGCGTAATACACCGGCACGCCCAGCGCGATGATGACCAGACTCATGCCGGCATCGCCCGGCGCGTTGATCGCACTGGCCACGATCACGCCGAATACCGTGATCACGAAGATCAGCGGCAGCAGCGGATAGAACGGCACCCGGTACGGCGCCGGCTCGTCGATGAAGTGCTTGCGATACCAGAACAGCGTGCCGATGCCGAACACATGCCCGAGCCACTCGCCCACCGTGGTGTAGTTGAGCAGCTGGCCGAAGCTGCCGGACAAGGTCAGCACCACCGCCCACGCACCGAGCAGGGCCAGTGCCACCTGCGGCGCACGGGTGCGCGCATCGACGCGCCCGGCGGCGCGGAAGAATACCCCGTCGGCGCCCATCGTCTGCAGCACGCGCGCGCCGCCGGCGATCGCGATGCTGCAATAGCCGAAGGTGGAACAGGCGATGCCGACGGCGATCACGGTGGCGCCGCGCTCGCCGAACAGCCGCCGCATCAGATCCGCCGCCGGCGCCTCGCTGGCGGCGAGGCCGGCGTGGCCGAGGCCGGCGAGATAAGCGTAGTTCGCCAGCAGGTAGCAGATCACCACGCCGGCCATGCCCATGCCCAGCGCGCGCGGCAGGGTGCGCTGGGGGTTGCGCACCTCGCCGGCCAGGTCGTTGAGGTAGTGGAAGCCGCCATAGGAAAACAGCACCGGCAGCAAGGCACCGGCCAGCGCCCAGGACGACGCCGGCTTGGCCGGCGCGGCCACCAGCGCCAGGCCGAGATGCTCGTGCGCCAGCACCAGACCACTGATCACCAGCAGGGCGATCGCCAGCAGTTTCAGCACGGTGAACAGGTTCTGCAGCCAGGCGCCGGCACGGATGCCGAACAGGTTGATGCCGACGATGAACACGATCGCGCCCACCGCCACCGGCTTCACGTACGCCGGCCCCGCGATCCCCAGCGCGCTGCACAGGTATTCGGCGAACATCGTCGCCACCGCCGCCACGCTGCCGGGGTAGTTGATCAGGGCCATCGTCCAGCCGAACAGAAACGCCGGCATCAGCCCGAACGCCTCGCGCAGGTAGACGTAGATGCCGCCCGCCTGCGGCCGCCGCGCGCCGAGTTCGGCGTAGCAAAGCACGCCGGCCAGTGTGAGCCCGCCGCCTATCGCCCACAGGATCAGCAGTTCCACTCCCGAGCCGGTATGCCGCGCCACCGTCGACGGGGTAAGGAAGATGCCTGCCCCGATCACGCCGCCGATGACGATCATCGCGGCGTCCCAGGTGTTCAGGCGACGGGCATAGGCATTGGCGGGTTCGGTCAGCACGCCGGCTACCTTGCCATTGTCGGGGGCGCTTTCACCAGTACCGCGTGACATGCGCCGGACATCGCGCGGCATGGCGGCCGGCGATCGGCGCGATGCTAAAGTGTGGCGATGCCCCTGCCCCGCACTCACGCCAGGCTCGCCATCGCCACTTGCGCCGAGCATCCGGCGATCGTGGCGGACGACGCCCCGCTGGCCGCGGCGCTGGAGCGGCTCGGGCTGCCGCCGGTGGTCTGCGTGTGGAACGATCCGGCGGTGGACTGGTCGGCGTTCGATGCGGTGCTGATCCGCACGATCTGGGATTACCACAGGCATCACGCCGCGTTCGGACAATGGCTGGATCGGCTCGACGAGCTGGGCATCCCCACCATCAACGACAGCCGCCTGCTGCGCTGGAACAGCGACAAGCGCTACCTGTTCGATCTGGCCCGCCACGACGTCGCGATCATTCCGACCCGGCTGGCCACCGCGTCCGGGTTGCCCGACCTGCTGGCGTCGATGCCGGCGCAAGCGGTGGTGATCAAGCCGACGGTCAGCGGCGGCGCGTGGCAGACGCTGCGCGGCAAGGTCGGCGAGGCCGGCTTCACCAACGCGGTGGCGCGGTTGCCGCGCGAACTCGATTACCTGGTGCAGCCGTTCGTGCCGGAGGTGGTTGGCACGGGCGAGTGGTCGCTGCTGTACTTCGCCGGCGAATTCAGCCACGCGGTGCTCAAGCGCCCGGCCGCGGGCGACTATCGCGTGCAGGACGAACACGGCGGCAGCGCGGCACCGGCCCGGCCCGATGCCGCGACCCTGGCCGCCGCCGACAAGGCGCTGCACGCGGTCACCGCACTGGGGCATGACATGCCGATCTATGCGCGCGTGGACGGCATCGTCAGCGCCGACCGGTTCCTGCTGATGGAGCTGGAACTGGTCGAGCCGTCCCTGTACCTGGCCGGGCAGCCGCAGGCGGCCGAGCGGCTGGCGCGGCAGTTGGCGACACGTGTCAGGTCGCGCGGAACGAACGGCACCGGGCAACGGCTCTCCTGCGACGCCACCGACCGGAGCCCACGGCCATGATCGAACCCGAGACGCCGCCCACGATGCCGGGCAACGCCGACCGGATACCTGCGCACACCACGCCGACCTGGGAGGTCGAGCTGCTGATCTCCGGCGTGGCCGTGTTCGCCATGCTGCAATTGCCGGGCTGGCTGGACGATCGCTTCTTTGCGCTGATTCCGCGTTTCGATCAGGGCTGGGTGACGACGTTGACCATCCTGTTCGTCTACCTGAAGTCGGCCGCCCTGATCCTGGCGATCACCTTCATCCTGCATCTGATCCTGCGGGCGCACTGGATCGCACTGGTCGGCCTGCATTCGGTGTTCCCCGATGGGGTGCGCTGGGATCGCCTGCGCATGGGCCCGGTGCGGCGCGCCTGCGAACAGCAGCGCCTGGCGCCGGCCACCGTCGCCGTCGAGCGGTCAGACAACCTGGCCACCGTGGTGTTCGCGATGGGGGTGATGCTGGGCAGCTTGATGCTGACGATCACCCTCATCGCCGCGGTCGTGTTTGCCATCGCCGGCGCGCTGCAGCGAGCTGCCGGCACGAACTTCAATTTCGCCCCGCTGCTCGCCATAGCCGTCGCCGTGCTCACGCTTCCGCTCCTTGTCGCGCATCTGCTCGACCGCCGGTTCGGCGGAGAGCTGCCTGCGGCGAGCTGGCAGCGGCGCGCACTTGCGTGGATTTTCCAAGGCTACGCACGGGCTGGCATCGGTCGCTCCCAGTATGTCTGGGTGCTGGTTTCCAGCCGTGTCGGCGAAGTGCGTTCCGTGCTCATCGTCTGCTTGATCTTCTTTTCGGTGGCGATCGGCGCGGCCGTGACGCTGTTTCCCTCCAAGTCACCCTATCGGTTGGGCAACTACGCCACCTTCCCATACCTCGCCAACGACAGCCGTGCCATGAATGCGGCGTACTACGACGACCAACGCGACGTGGCGCGCAGCGGCGTCATGCCCTACATCCAGAGCGCCGTCATCGACACTCCCTACCTTCAGCTGGTGGTGCCCTACCAACCCGATCGCGACGCCGCGGCCCTGCGGCGGCAGTGCGCGGCGGCGCTCGACATGCCCGAGGCGAAGGCGCGTGCCGAACACACGCTGGATTGCCTGGGCAAGCTGCACGCGGTGACCCTCGACGGCAAACCCGTCCCCGACCTGCGCTACGAAACGGGCAGCGACGCGCGTGCGCGGCGGCCGGCGCTGGTGGCAATGATCGACGTGCGCGCACTCGCGCCCGGACGCCACGAATTGCGCGTGATGCGCGCGCCAGCCACGACCGGCAGCAAGCAGCGGCGCGACCAGATCAGCGAGTACGTGATCCCGTTCTGGCGCTGAAAGCCTCGCGAGCGCTGCGTACAATGCCGCAGACCACTCGCCACGCCTTGCCGGCGACTCCCTGATGCCTCCGCCCCGAAAAATCCTGCACATCGACATGGATGCGTTCTACGCCTCCGTGGAGCAGCGCGACGACCCTTCGCTGCGCGGCAAGCCGGTGGCGGTGGCGTGGCGTGGCGCGCGCTCGGTGGTGTGCGCGGCGAGCTACGAGGCGCGCGTGTTCGGCGTGCGCTCGGCGATGCCGGCGGTCAGCGCGGAGCGGCTGTGCCCGCAACTGGTGTTCGTGCCGCCGGATTTCACCCGCTACAAGGCGGTGTCGCGGCAGATCCGCGAGATCTTCGCACGGCATACCGAGCTGATCGAGCCGCTGTCGCTGGATGAGGCCTACCTCGATGTCAGCGTGACCCGCAGCGGCCTGCCCTCGGCTACCGCCACCGCCGAGGCGATCCGCGCGGCGATCCGCGAAGAGACCGCGCTGACCGCTTCGGCCGGCGTGGCGCCCAACAAGTTCCTGGCCAAGATCGCCTCGGATTGGAACAAGCCCGATGGCCTGTGCGTGATCCGTCCACATCAGGTCGAATCCTTCCTCACCCCGTTGCCGGTGGGCCGCCTGCCCGGCGTGGGCAAGGTGATGGAGGCGAAACTCGCCGCGCTGGGCATCGCCACCGTCGGCGACTTGCGCAGCGTCGCCGCGGCCGATCTGGAGCAGCGCTTCGGCCGCTGGGGCCGGCGCCTGCACGAGCTGGCGCGCGGCATCGACGAGCACCCCGTGCAGCCGGAACGCCCGACCCTGCAGATCTCGGCCGAGGACACTTTCGAGCACGACCTGAAGCTGGACGAGCTGGAGCCGCATATCCGCCGTCTGGCCGACAAGGCCTGGGCCGGCTACCAGCGCGAACGCGAGCGCGTCGCCCGCACCGTGGTGCTGAAACTGAAGACCGCCGACTTCCACACCCTGACCCGCAGCCTCACGCCGCCGCAGCGCCCGCGCTCGGCGCAGGAGCTGGGTGCGATCGCCTGCGCGCTGCGCGAGCGCGTTGAGCGGCCGGCGGACGCACGCTATCGGCTGGTCGGCGTGGGCCTGGCAGGCTTCGTCGATCGCGACAGCTACCGGGCGCAGACGGATCTGTTCGACGCGCCGACCTGAGAAAGGTCTGAGCAAGCCTTTGCCCGTCATTCCAGCGAGGCGCTTTTGTTGAAAAGCGCCTCGCTGGGATGACGGCTTGTTCAGACCTTCCCTGACGGGTGTCACGAAAACACGATGCTGGCGATCGCGCCGTTGGCGTCGCTGCGCGGACGCATCGCGACTTCCCAGCCGTACAGTTCGCACAGCCGGCGCACGATCGCCAGGCCGAGGCCCGCGCCGCTGCCGCCGGCGCCCTCGCCGCGCACGCCACGCTGGAACAGGCGTTCGGCATCCTCCGGCTTGATGCCGGGGCCGGTGTCGATCACTTCGACGCCGCCATCGCCCACCACGACCTGCACGCTACCCTCGAGGGTGTACTTGATCGCGTTGCCGATCAGGTTGGTCAGCGCCACCGCCAGTACGGAAGCCGGCGCATTGACGCTGACCGCGGTGCGCACCTCCAGCGCGATGGTCAGCGGCTTGCCGCGCATCTGCGGGCGCTGGCTCTCGATCACGTCGGTGGCGACCTTGCCCACCTCGGTGGTCTCGCCACGGGTCGGGCCGCGCCGTTCGGCGCGCGACAGCAGCAGCAGCGCCTCGATCAGCTCGGTGGCCTGGCGCGAGGCGCGCTCGATCCGCTTCAGCCGCTCGCGCAGCTTGTCGGTGAGGTCGGGCGAGCCCTGCAGCAATTCGGTGGTGCTGGCGATCACCGCCAGCGGCGTGCGCAGCTCGTGGCTGACGTCGGAGTTGAACTCGCGATCGCGCTCGACCATCGCGGTGAGCCGCGCCGAATACTCGTCCAGCGCATGCGCCAGTTCGCCGACCTCGTCGTTGGCGAAATGCGGCGCCAGCGGCTCGGCCTTGCCGGCCTTGCGGAAGTCGCGCAGGCGGTTGGCCAGCTCGCTGACCGGCTTCAGCACCTTGCGCGACAGCCATACGCCCAGCACCAGCGAGAGCAGGCCGAACAGGAATACTGCGCCGATCACGCTGATCAGCAGCTGCTGCTTGCCCAGGTCGTCGCGGCTGATGTCGTAGCTGAGGAAGGCGATCAGGCCGTACTTGCGGCTGACCGCCAACTTGTAGTGGCGGGGATGGCCCTGGTCGTCCACGTCGTGCATGTCGTACACGCCGGTGTCCAGGTTCTGCCACGCCAGCGGCGCCTTGTAGATGGTGCGGTCGCTCCACAACCACGCAGTGACCAGCTCCGACTGCAGCGGCTGGGCGGGATGCTCGTGCTTCTTTTCCACGGCCTGATCGACGTCGTTCTGCAGACTGGTGTTGATCAGCTGGTCTTCCACCTTGGCGCGGATGTTCAGCGCGGCCACGGCAAACAGCGCGCTGAGGCCGAAGCCGAACAGCGTGAACGAGACGATCAGCCGATAACGAAGCTTACGCCTGGACTGCATCAGGCTTGGATTGCATCGGGCTCGACCATCCGGTAGCCAATGCCGTGCCGCGTGTGGATCAGCGGCTTCTCGAACGGTTTGTCGATCGCCGCGCGCAGGCCGTGGATGTGTACGCGCAGCGAATCGCTGTCGGGCAGTTCCTCACCCCACACACGCTGCTCCAGATCCTGCCGGGTCACCACCGAGGGGCTGGCTTCCATCAGCGCCTGCAGCAGCTTCAGGCCGATCGGGTTCAACTGGATCGACTTGCCCTCGCGGTTCACCGTGAGCGTGTCGAGGTTGAAGGTGAGGTCGGCCACCTTCAGCACCCGGCTCTGCGGGCCCTTGCCGCGGCGCGCCAGCACCTCCAGCCGCGCGGCCAGCTCCTGCAGCGCGAATGGCTTGGTCATGTAGTCGTCGGCGCCGGACTCGAAGCCGGTCAGCTTCTGCTCCAGCGCGTCGCGCGCGGTCAGCATCAGGATCGGCGTCTGCTTGTGCGCCTCGTGGCGCAGCTTGCGCGCCACTTCCAGGCCATCCATGCCGGGCAGGGTGAGATCCAGCACGATCACGTCGAAATCGTGCACCACGGCCAGGTGCAGGCCGGTCACCCCGTCGCCTGCGAAATCGACCACGTTGCCCCGGTCTTCCAGATAATCGCCGATGTTGGTCGCGATATCGCTGTTGTCTTCGATCACCAGTACGCGCATCTGTCACTCCTGCACAGCCGGCGCACGGGCCGGCCGGGTTGTCAGCTTAACAAGCTTGGGTGAAGCCGGCGCGCAGGCAAGAAAAAGGCCCAGATGCACGACTCGCCGTCGCCCACCTGGGCCCAAACAACTGCCCCGCAACCATCACCTGCCGTCCGTCACGGGGCATGCCCGCGGACAGACAACCCGAGTCTTATAGCGGCTGGCTGGTTAGGCGGCGGTTAACTTGCCGCCATCGAAGCATCAAGTCGCCATGCCACGGTCGGCGTCGCCCGCGGTCAGCCGCGCCTGGCGGTGTGCCGTTCGAGATGGCCCACGATCGCACCGGCCACGTCCACCCCGGTGGCGGCCTCGATGCCTTCCAGGCCGGGGGAGGCATTCACCTCCAGCAGCAGCGGGCCGCGGTTGGAGCGCAGCAGGTCGACGCCGGCGATGCCCAGGCCCAGCGCCGCGGCGGCCTTGACCGCGATGCGCTTTTCCTCGGCACTCAGCGACACCGCCACCGCGCTGCCGCCGCGATGCAAGTTGGCGCGGAAATCGCCGGGGCTGGCTTCGCGCTGCATCGCCGCCACCACTTTCCGGCCGACCACGAAGCAGCGGATATCGCTGCCGTTCGCCTCGGCGATGAACTCCTGCACCAGGAAGTTCGCGTACAGCCCGCGAAACGCCTCGATCACGCTTTGCGACGCGCTGCGTTTCTCGGCCAGCACCACGCCGGTGCCCTGGCTGCCTTCGTTGAGCTTGATCACGTGCGGCGGCTCGCCGAGCAGGGCCAGCACGTCGGCGCTGTCGTCCGGGTTATCGCCGAACACGGTGACCGGCATGGCGATGCCCTGCGCGGCGAGGATCTGCAGGCAGCGCAGCTTGTCGCGCGCGCGCAGCACCGCATCGGACGGATTGGGCGTGTACACGCCCATCATCTCCAGCTGGCGCAGCACCGCCGTGCCATAGAACGTGGTCGAGGTGCCGATCCTCGGGATCACCGCGTCGATGTCACGCAGCGGCTTGCCGTTGTAGCGGATCGCCACCGCGCCCGGCGCGATGCGCACGTAGCAGCGCAACGGATCGAGCACGCGCACCACATGGCCGCGCTGGCGCGCCGCCTCGACCAGGCGCTTGGTCGAATACAGGCGGGTGTTGCGCGACAGGATGGCGATCTTCATGCGGAGCTCGCGGAGCCCGTGCCGGCGGTCAGCGGCAGCGGGCGGGATTGGGTGTAGGAAAGCGAGGGGTCGATCACGAAGCGCCCGATCAGCGCGCTGCGGCCGAGCAGCAGCGGAAACAGCATATGCCGGCGATCAGTGAGGTTGATGTCTACATTGAATCGCCGCCCGGCCAGCTCGACCTCGCTGCGGATGAACCAGCGCCGGGTGCGCCGCCCACCGGTATCGGTGACCAGACGCCGATCCAGCGCCGGCGCCTCGCAGCGCACCGCCAGCGGCTGGCGCCGCCCCGGATGCAACGAAAAGCGCAGCCAGGTCGCGCCGTCGCGCTGGAACGTCTCCAGCGTGTCGACATGCAGCGAGCTGCTGCGTGCGCCGGTATCGAGCTTGGCCTTGAGCACGCCGATGCCCAGCTGCGGCAGCGCCAGCCGCTCGCGCCAACCAAGGGTCACCAGCCGTGCACCGATCGGATCCGCCATGGGTTCGGGATAGTTCGAAAATCGCGGGATCGGGAAGAATGGAGCGGGTGAAGGGAATCGAACCCTCGTCAGTAGCTTGGGAAGCTACAGCTCTACCATTGAGCTACACCCGCCGGTGCGTCCGCGCATGGTAACCCGGGATAAGCGGGCTGGGAACTGCCCGCAGGCGAGCCGTGGAGCCCAATGGCGGCTTAACCACGGATGGCGCCCCGCTGAACCGGTGCACGCGCCGCGGCACCCAACTAAGGCGCAGCTAACCTCCAACATGCGCATAATCGGTGCGTGATCTTGACCACGCGACCGGGCAGACGCGTCGCAATCGCAGCACCATCGACATCAGCTCACGGGGGAAACCGTCATGCGGGTCTTCACCAAACTGCTTGTTTCGCTGCCGCGCCACGCTGCCGTGCTGGCCGTCGCGCTGCTGTGCGCCGGCGCCGGCCTAGCGCATGCACAGACGACGGACGACGGCGCCGCCCCGCCCAGCCGGGTCGCCCGGCTGTCCTACTTCGCCGGCGACCTCGGCCTGCTGCCGGCCGGCGCCAGCGACTGGGGCGACGCCAGCATCAACCGTCCGCTGACCACTGGCGACAAGCTGTCCAGCGGCACCGACTCGCGCGCCGAACTGGAACTGGGCGGCGCCACGCTGCGGCTCGACCAGCGCACCGACATGGGCCTGCTCGATCTCGACGAGCAGCTGGCGCAGATCGAGCTGACCCAGGGCACGCTGAGCCTGAGCGTGCGTCAGCTGGACAAGGGGCAAAGCTACGAGATCGACACCCCGACGGTGGCGTTGGTGATCGACCAGCCGGGCCGCTACGAAGTGGACATCGACGCCGACGCGACGCGGGTCACCGTGTTCGACGGCAACGCCACCGTGTACGGCGAAAACGATGCCCGGCGCGACATCTTCGCCGGGCGCAGCTACCGCTTCGTCGATTCCAGCCTGGCTGCGGTCGCGATCAGCGACATCGACGGCAGCAACGACTTCGACGCCTGGGTCGCGCAGCGCGACCGGCGCTACGCGCAATCGCGCAGCGGCCAGTACGTCTCGCCCGACGTGGTCGGCTACCAGGATCTGGACGAGTACGGCGAGTGGCAGGACGACGGCGACTACGGCACCGTGTGGTATCCGAACGACGTGGCGGTGGGCTGGGCGCCGTACCGCAATGGCCACTGGGCTTACATCGCGCCGTGGGGCTGGACCTGGATCGACGCGATGCCTTGGGGCTACGCGCCGTACCACTACGGCCGCTGGGCGCACACCCACCGCGGCTGGGGCTGGATCCCGGGGCCGCGCTATGCCCGGCCGATCTACGCACCGGCGCTGGTCGCCTTCGTCGGCGGTGGCGGCTTCTCGGTAGGCATCGGCAGCGGCCCGATCGGCTGGTTCCCGCTCGGCCCGGGCGAGGTCTACAACCCCTGGTATCGCTGCAATCGCGATTGCTACCGCCGGGTCAACGTCAACAACATCCGGGTGACCCGCAACATCACCAACATCACCATCAACAACCGCATCAACAATCACTACGACCACTACCGCCAGAACCGGCCGCTGCGCGACGAGCGCCACGCAAACCGTTATGCGCCCTACGGCATCACCGCCATGTCGGCGCGGGAGTTCGCCGCCGGCGCCGGGGTGCAGCGCCATCGGGTGAAACTCGATTCACGCCAGTTGGCATCCACCAAGGTGGTCTCGCGGGGTATCGACATGGTTCGCCCGTTGCCGCGCAACCAGATCGGCGAGCCCAGCGCGCACGTGCGGCAGTTGCCGCTGGGCGGCTTCCAGCGTGAAGTGGTCGCCCGTCGCGCACCGCCCGTGCCCGTGCTGGCCGTTGGCGACGCCGCGCCGAATCGACCGGCCGGCACGCGACCGCTGGCGCGGCCGGTGTCGAACGTGCGCGTGCTGAATCCGCGCCGCGCCGAGCTGTCCGGGCGTGAGCAAGCCGACCTGCGGCGCCCGCCGCTGCGCACCGCGAACGCCGCACCCGACGCACGGCCAGTACCGCGTCGCGACGCGGCGGCCGCGCCGGTGGCGCGCGAGGAACTGCGCTCGGCACGCTTCGCCCATCCGCAAGGCCGCCGCAACGACGAACCGGCAGCAATGCCGCGGCCCGGGGTCAGCTACATCGCACCCGCCGCCCGCAGCGAATCGTCCCTGCCGCGGGTGGCGCCGATCCGCCGCGCCGACGTCGGCGGGCGAGCCGAACCGGAACGCAGCGAACGCGTGCAGAGCTATCCGGCCAGCCAGCCGCGCACCCAGGCTCCCGAGCGCACCCGCCCCGAGCCACGCTTCGAGCGTACCGAAGTGGCCCGCCCGGCCTACGTGCGCGAGCAGCCGCGCGAGGTCGGCCGCCCCGCGTATGTGCGCGAGCAGCCACGGCCGCAGCCGGTGTATCGCGAACCGCCACGGCAGGCGACGCCGCCGCCACGCCAGGAAGCGCCGCGCTACACGCCGCCCCGGCGCGAGGCACCGCCAGTGCGTGCCGAGGTGCAGCGCGCCAAGCAGGCCGACCACCGCAAGGATCGCGAGCGCTGATTCGCCCCGAACGGCCAACCCGTCGCGCCAACCTGCTAAAGTCCGCCGCCCGCGGCGGGCGCACGCCGTCGCCGGTCGGCGTGGCCATGACCGGCGACCCCGCACCGCCGATCGCCTGGTTGCCCTGGAACACCGCATGACCGCTGGCGACACCGACAACCCCCCGGAGCACCTGCGCCGGATTCGCAGCTTCGTGTTGCGCGAAGGCCGCATGACGCCGGCGCAACAGCGCGCGTTCGATACCTTGTGGTCGCGCTACGGCCTGGACTATTGCGGCACGGCGCGCGATCTCGACGCCTGCTTCGGCCGATCCGCCCCACACGTGCTGGAGATCGGCTTCGGCAACGGCGAGGCGCTGGCCTGGGCCAGCGAGCACGATCCTGTGCGCGACTACATCGGCGTGGAGGTGCACGGCCCCGGCGTCGGCCGGCTGATGAACGCGCTGGCCGCGCGCGATGCGGGCAACGTGCGGCTGTACCGGCACGACGCGGTCGAGGTGCTGGAACACGAGATCGCCCCCGCTGCGCTGGCCGAAGTGCGCATCTGGTTTCCCGACCCGTGGCACAAGAAACGCCACAACAAGCGCCGGCTGATCCAGCACGGCTTCGCCGCCCTGCTCGCCACGCGGGTGGCGCCGGGCGGCCTGCTGCACCTGGCCACCGACTGGCAGCCCTATGCCGAGCACATGCTGGAGGTGATGGAGTCGGCGCCCGGCTGGGTCAACGCCGTGGCCCCGGGGCAATACGCCGAGAAGCCGGACTGGCGCATCGAGACGCACTTCGAGCGGCGCGGCCTGAAGCTCGGCCATGGCGTGCGGGATCTGCTCTACCGTCGCCGGCCTCAATGAAATGAAAGCAACGCCGCTACAGGCGGCGTTTCGTTTGCTCCCTCTCCACTCCGGGGAGAGGGTTGGGGGGAGGGGCGCGCTGCGAAAGCCTTCCATCAGAAAGGCATCTGTCCGTGAGCCCCGCCGCTTGTCCTGCCTGCTCCCATCCGGGAAAGGACAAAGCCGCGGTTCACCAGTACGCGAGCCGCCGCGCTTATACTCCCATCCACACAGGGACACGTCGGCAGCAGCGTGAGGCCTCCACTGCACATCTGGGTTCAACATCATCGTCGGTCGCCCGGCCGGGACGCCGACTGATGGGACTGTCGCTCAGCCCCGAAATGATCCTGGTGCTCGGCCTGGCCGGCTTCACCATGCTGATGCTGGTGCTGGAATGGATCCGCGCCGACATGGTGGCGCTGCTGGTGGTGGTGACCATCGGCCTGACCGGGCTGATCCCGTCGGACAAGGTGTTCGACGGCTTCGCCGGCAACGCGGTCATCTCGATCATCGCGATCATGATCATGGGCGAAGGCCTCGACCGCGCCGGCGTGCTCACCCACACCGCGCGTTTCGTGATGCGCGCCGCCAGCGGCGTGGAAGCGCGCCTGAGCATGGTGATCAACCTGGTCGCCAGCCTGTTCAGCGCGGTGATCCCGAGCCAGGCGCTGGCGGCACTGATGATCCCGGTGGGCAGCCGCCTTTCCGCGCGCACCGGCGTGCCGCTGTCGCGACTGCTGTTGCCGATGGCGTTCTGCATCCTCACCGCGACCAATACCACCCTGATCGCGAACTCGCCGCTGATCATCCTCAACGACCTGATCGCCAGCGCCAACCTCAATCTGCCGGCGGGTGCGCACACGATCCCCAAGTTCGGCCTGTTCAGCGTCACCCCGGTCGGCCTGGCGCTGGCCCTGGTCGGCGTGGCGTATTTCTATTTCTTCGGGCGCAAGC
>Ga0070659_100001719_pt1 | contig 15741 bp, 13 predicted proteins | sample KBSC23metaG_FD_64666 | JGI IMG/M metagenome (GOLD analysis project Ga0070659, IMG submission 64666) | Corn rhizosphere microbial communities from Kellogg Biological Station, Michigan, USA - KBS C2-3 metaG | ecosystem: Host-associated > Plants > Roots > Rhizosphere > Soil ... | reverse complement strand
GCCGACATCAAGCGCGAGAACCGCGAGCGGATCAACCGCGGCGAGGAGCCCGGTTCGCTGATCGACATCCTCGCGATCGTCGAACACCCGGCATTCCAGAGCTTCTACGACGAGCTGATGTGCGAGGGCCTGGTCGGCGAGACCGGCGACGACGAGGGCAGCAGCACCGGCGACCTGATCGCCGTCGAACTGCGCGAGGACTTCGAGCAGTACGACTTCGCCATCCCGTTCATCCTGCGCGAGACCGAGGAGAACGTCGAACACCTGCCGATCGACATCGCCACGCTGCCACCATTCAGCGCGATGAGCCGCACCAAGCTGGCCGAGCTGCTGGGCAAGGGCGACACCTTCACCTCGCAGGATCTGCAGAGCAGCACGCTGTTCGGCGACTACCGCGTCGATGGCGTGGCGATGAACGTCAGCGGCTACAACGAGCTGCTCTCAAGGCTGACCCGGCGGGTGAGCCAGGCGCTGAATCATCCGCTGCCGAAGGGCAACAAGGTTTCCCCGCACCTGGATCGCCCCTACCTGCAATTGAACACCGCCGCGCTGGCCACGGCGCTGGACGACTACATCCGCGAGCGGCTGTTCGACGAACCCTTCGAGCCGTTCGAGGACGAGGGCTGGCGGCTGTTGCTGCTGCAGCCGGTGCTCGACCACATCGTGAAGATCTTCGGCCTGGCGCTGGTGCGTGCCGAGGAGCACAGCACCAGCGGCGTCACCGAGGTGCGCCACCGCCGGCTGTCGGAAGTGACGAAGCTGATGGTGCGCGAAAGCGCCTCGCTGGATGTGAGCAAGTGCATCTACACGCGGCTGCCCTACCCGACCCGCAGCGGCGGGCTGGAGCGCGCGTTCATCGAGTGGGCGCAGCTGGACGCCGGCGTCGAGGCGTTCTGCAAGATCAGCGAAAACCGCCACGACTTCGTGCGGCTGCGCTACGTGAAGGACGACGGCATGCCCGCGTTCTACATCCCGGATTTCCTGGTACGCACGGCCGAGGCGATCTACCTGGTCGAGACCAAGGCGCAGGAACAGGTCAGCCATCCGAACGTGCAGCGCAAGCTGAAGGCGGCCACCACCTGGTGCGAGCGGATCAATGCGCTGCAGCCGGAACTGCGTGGCGATCGCGCATGGCATTACGCGCTGGTCGGCGAGTCGTTGTTCCACGACTGGCGCGAGAAAGGCGCCCGGTTGGGTGAACTGCTGGCATTTTCACGCGCTCGCGCAGTGCCGACGGCGCAGTCGCAAGGTGGCTTGGCGCTGGGCGACTGACGGGCCCGGCTGTGGCCCGCATGACCTCTGCCGGGTGACAGCGGGCCGCAAACTCTGCAAATATCGCCCTCTTCCGCGCCGTCGTGGCGCTTCGCAGGAACGTCGATGTCCCAAGCCAGCCAGATCCGCCGTGACGTCGGCCCGTTCGCCCTGATGCTTACCGGCCTGGGCTCGATCATCGGTTCCGGCTGGTTGTTCGGGGCATGGCGAGCGGCGCAGATCGCCGGCCCGGGGGCGATCTGGGCGTGGGTGATCGGTGCGGCGATCATCATGACGGTGGCGCTGACCTATGCCGAGCTGGGTGCGATGTTTCCCGAATCCGGCGGCATGGTGCGCTACGGCCACTACTCGCACGGCTCGCTGGTGGGTTTCATCGCGGCGTGGGCGAACTGGATCGCGATCGTCTCGGTGATCTCGGTCGAGGCCGAGGCCTCGGCGCAGTACATGTCGTCGTGGAAGTGGCAGTGGGCGAAGGATCTGTACCACCAGGTGCCCGGCGGGCACGGCGAGCTGAGCACCAATGGCCTGCTGATCGCCGCCGCGCTGGTCGTCGTGTATTTCCTGTTCAACTTCTGGAGCGTCAAGCTGTTCGCGCGCTCGAACACGACGATCACCCTGTTCAAGCTGGTCATCCCCGCGCTCACCGCGGTGCTGCTGATGATGACCGGCTTCCATCCGGAAAACTTCAGCGTCGGCATCCACGGCGAACTGCACAAGACCGATTTCCCCTCGATCCTCACCGCGGTGGCGATCGCCGGCATCGTGTTCAGCTTCAACGGTTTCCAGAGCCCGGTGAACCTCGCCGGCGAAGCGCGCAACCCCGGCCGCAGCATCCCGTTCGCGATCGTCTGCGCGATCGCGCTGGCCACCGTGGTCTACGTGCTGCTGCAGATATCGTTCATCGGCGCGGTGCCGCGCGAGATGCTGGCCAATGTGGGCTGGCACGGCATCGACTTCAGCTCGCCGTTCGCCGATCTGGCGATCATCCTGGGTCTGCAATGGCTGGCCACGCTGCTGTTCATCGATGCGGTGATCAGCCCCAGCGGCACCGGCATGACCTATACCGCCACCACCGCACGCATGCTGTACGGCATGGAGCGCAACGGCACACTGCCGAAGATCCTCGGCCGCGTGCATCCGAAGTGGGGCGTGCCGCGGCCGGCGATGTGGGTGAACCTGGCGGTGTCGTTCCTGTTCCTGTTCTTCTTCCGCGGCTGGGGCGCCCTGGCGGCGGTGATTTCGGTGGCCACGATCATTTCGTATCTCACCGGCCCGGTCAGCGTGATGACGCTGCGACGCACCGCGCCGGAGTTGAATCGCCCGTTCCGGCTGGCCGGCCTGCCCGTGCTGGCGGGCGTGGCCTTCATCATGTCCACCGAACTGCTGTACTGGGCCAAGTGGCCGCTGACCGGCGAAATCATCCTGCTGATGGTGGTCGCGCTGCCGGTGTATTTCTATTACCAGGCCAAGGCCGGCTGGCACGACTTCGGCCGGCAGATGAGGGGCGCCTGGTGGCTGGTGTGCTACCTGCCGGCGCTGGCGCTGGTGTCGTGGGCCGGCAGCCCGATGTTCGGCGGCAAGGGCTATTTGTCCTATGGCTGGGATCTGGCGGTGGTCGCGGTGATCGGCCTGGCGTTCTACCTGTGGGGCGTGAAATCCGGCTGGCGCACGCCATCGGTGGAAGCGGCCCGACTGGAAGCGCACGTCGATCCGAATGCACCGCTGGTGCCGCCGGACGAAGAGACCGCCGAGCGCATTACCCGGCGCTGAGTCGCGCCCGGCAGCCTGAACCACGGCGCGCGGCCTGAGCCGCGCGTTGTCGTTTGCAGGCACGCGGCGTCGGGATGTCGAAAGCCCGCCTTGCCGTTCGTCGTTGCTGCATGAGGCCGCCGCCGGCGACCGACCATCATGCCAAGGAGAACGAGGATGCATGCACCGACCACCGCGCGGAACGCCCCGGAGCCTACTGTCTGCAACGGCTTGCCGGAGCAACGCCGCGGCTGCGTCATGGATCCCCGGCCAACCGGGCGACCGCAGCGGCACGCCACGAACGACGACGACGCACATGCCATCCGCCGCGTCATCCATGCGCAATCGGACGCCATCCGCAGGAAGGACGCCGACGCGGTGATGGCGTGCAACGCGCCTCGCATGCGTTCGTTCGGCATCGTCGCGCCACTGCGCAGGCTCGACGCGGCCAGCGTCAGGGAGCGGCTGCAGCACTGGTTCGCGACGTTCGCCGGGCCGCTCGGCTGCGAGGTGCGCGAAACGCAGATATCCTGCATCGGCAATACCGCCTGCGCGCGGTTCCTGCAGCGTTTCAGCGGCGTCAACGTCAGCGGCGTGCCGATCGATCTGTGGGTGCGCGTGACGATGGGCCTGCGTCGCATCGACGGTCGCTGGCTGGTCGCCCACGAGCACCTGTCCGACCCGCTCGACCCGGGCGCCATGCCGGCGCGCGACCCGAACTGACCATCCTGCACACAAGCGAGGAAAGACCCATGCCTGCCCCGATCCGTTTCCTGCTCCGCCACCTCGGCCCGATCGCACTGCTGTCGCTTGCCGGCATCGGTGCCGCCTCGGCCGCCGCGACGACCTACGCCATCGATCCCGATCACACCCACCCCAGCTTCGAGGCGGATCACCTCGGCGGCCTGTCGGTATGGCGCGGCAAGTTCAACCACACCACCGGCATGGTGACACTGGACAAAACTGCCGGCAGCGGCACGGTCGAGGTCACCGTGGACATGCACAGCGTCGACTTCGGCCAGGACGCGCTGAACAAGGTCGCCCAGGGCAAGCAGTTGTTCGAGGCGGACAAGTACCCGACCGCGCATTACACCGGCAAGCTCGCCGGCTTCGTCGACGGCGCGCCGACCGAGGTGGTGGGCAAGCTGACACTGCACGGCGTCACGCGCCCACTGACGCTGAAGATCGACAGCTTCAAGTGCATGCCGCACCCTATGCTCAAGCGCGAGGTGTGCGGCGCCGACGCGCTGGCCACGTTCAAGCGCGACGCGTTCGGCATGGACGCCGGCAAGGACTACGGCTTCAGGATGGATGTGACCTTGCGCATCCAGGTCGAGGCGATCGCGGTGCCGTCGGCTTGAGTGAGCGTCAATGCACGGGCTGGGGTGAGTCTGCTTCTCCTGCGAAAGCAGGACCCAAAGCACACCCATCCGCCTTACGTGCCGCTCCTGCGGCACGCCCTTCGGGCCGGCTTCGCCGTTCGCTTCGGCATCCTGCCTTCGCAGTCGGCACCTTGAACTGATGCCATCCATGGCATCAGCCCTTCGGGCAGCTTTGCTGCTCAAGACGGCAATCCTGCCGTCTTGTCCCCGCTTCGCGGGGGAAGGAAACATCGAGCACGCATAGGTTGGGGTGAGCGCAGCGAACCTCAACGCTCACAAGCGGAAACTCACCCCAGCGCCAGCACGTCCCCCAGCAAGGCCTGCGCGGTTACTTCCGGGCCGGCGCCGGGGCCCTGGATCACCAGCGGCTGGGTGTTGTAGCGGGTGGTGGTGAGGGCGAACTGGTTGTCGGTGCCGTACAGCCGCGCCGCCGGATGCGTGAGCGGCACTTCGGCCAGACCCACGCGGGCGTGGCCGCGCTGGTTGAGGCGGGCGAGGAAGCGCAGCACGCTACCGCGCGCGGCGGCTTCGGCGTGGCGCGCAGCGAGCGTTGCATCCAGCTCGTCGCAACGCGCCAGGAAGGTGTCCAGATCCAGCGCGCGCAAGGCTTCGGGTACCAGGCCTTCCACCTGCACCTCGTCGCTGCCCAGCGAGAAGCCGGCGTTGCGGGCGATGATCAGCAGCTTGCGCGCCACATCCTCGCCGGACAGATCCGAGCGCGGGTCGGGTTCGGTGTAGCCGAGCTGGCGCGCTTCGCGCAGCAGGTCGGAGAACGGACGGCTGCCGTCGTACTGGTTGAACAGCCACGACAGCGAACCGGAGAACACGCCCTCCAGGGTGAGCAGGCTGTCGCCGCAGGTACGCAGCCGACGCAGCGTGGACAGCACCGGCAGGCCGGCGCCGACCGTGGCCGCGTCGCCGTAGCGACCGCCGCCGGCCAGCGCCGCCTGCAGCGCGCGCCAACCGGACAGCTCGCCGCCGGCCAGCGCCTTGTTCGCGGTGACCACGTGATAGCCGCGCGCCAGCCACTCGGCGTGGCGCGCAGCCAGCGGTGCGCTGGCGGTGGCGTCGACGATCACCTTCACTGCCGCCTCGCTGGCATCGAGCGCGGCGAGCAGGCTGGCGTTGTCGCGCGGTGCGCCGTGCTGGTTCAACTGTTCGCGCAGGTTGCGCTGGGCCAGGCTGACCGGATCGGTCTGCTGGCGCCGCGAGTTCGCCGCGCCGACCAGGCGCAGCGAACGGGCCGCTCCGGTATTCAGCAGCTTCAGCAAGGCACCGCCGACCACGCCGGTGCCGAGCAGCACGATGGCCGTGGCCGGCACCGTCCCGCGGCGCGCGGCGGCGGCGCGTTCGGCCAGCACCGCGCTCATGCCGGCACCCGGCGTTTGGACGTCTGAACCGCTCCGGCGCGCGCCAGCGCGGCATCGACGTCGCGCAGCAGGTCGTCGCCATCCTCGATGCCCACCGACACCCGCAGCAGGCTGTCGGAAATGCCGGCCGTGCGGCGCGCCTCCGGCGCCATCGACGCGTGGGTCATCGTGGCCGGGTGCGCGATCAGGCTCTCCACCCCGCCCAGCGATTCGGCCAGCGAAAAGTACTGCAGGCCATCGACGAAGGCCTCGATCTCCCGCACGTCGCCTGCCAGCTCGAAGCTGAGCATGGCGCCGAAGCCCAGTTGCTGGCGCGTCGCCAGCACGTGGCCCGGGTGACTGGCCAGGCCCGGGTAGTAGACCTTGCGCACGGCGGCATGCGCGTGCAGCCGCTCGGCGAGGCGCGCGGCGCTCTCCTGGTGCTGGCGCAGGCGCACGCCGAGCGTACGCAGGCCGCGCAGGGTGAGGTAGCTGTCGAACGGTGCGCCGGCGACGCCGTTGCAGTTGGCCCACCACTTCAGCTGTTCGGCCACCGCCGCGTCGCGCGCCACCACCGCGCCGCCGACCACGTCGCTGTGGCCGTTGATGTACTTGGTGGTGGAGTGCACCACCACGTCCGCACCGAGCAGCAGCGGCTGCTGCAAGGCCGGCGACAGGAAGGTGTTGTCGACCGCCAGCAAGGCGCCGACCGCGTGCGCAGCCTGCGCCACGTGACGGATGTCGGTGATCCGCAGCAGCGGATTGGACGGCGTCTCCACCCATACCAGGGCGGGCTTGTGCGCCAGCCCCGCGGCCAGCGCCACGCTGTCGGTGAGGTCGGCGAACTCGATCTGGAAACGCCCCTTCTTCGCCCACGCATCGAGCAGCCGCCAGGTGCCGCCGTAGCAGTCGTGCGCCGCCAGCACGGTGGCGCCGGCCGGCACCAGTTCCAGTGCCAGCGCCACCGCCGACATGCCGCTGGAGGTCACCACCGCGCCGGCGCCCTGCTCCAGATCCGCCAGCGCCTCGGCCAGCAGGTCGCGGGTCGGGTTGCCGCTGCGCGAGTAGTCGTACACGCGCTTGCGCCCGAAGCCCTCGAAGCTGAAATTGGTCGACAGGTGCAGCGCCGGCACCACGGCGCCATGCTGGGTGTCGCTCTCGATCCCGGCGCGCACGGCGCGGGTACAGGGGGCGGGGGTGTCGCTCATGTGCATCTCCAGATCAATTCGTCGTGATGTTTTTGTATAGGAGCGCACCCTGTGCGCGATGCTCTTGCGGTTGCCTGGTTACCCGATGGGCGGGCGATGCCCGCCGTTCGCGCACAAGGTGCGCTCCTACACGAGAGCTTCGCGCAGCAAGGGAGCGAGTTGCTCGGGTTCCTTCAGAAAGGCGTCGTGGCCGTACGGCGACTCGACCACTTCCAGCGTGGCCGGGCCGCGCAGGCGGCGCTGCAGCTCGCACAGGTCGGCCAGCGGCACCAGCCGATCGGACGGGAAGCCGATCAGGGTGGACGGCACGGGAACCTGTTCCGGCGCCACCTCGTGCAGGTCGATCGACTCGGATAGCGCAAGGAACCGCCCGGCGTCGAAGCACTCGACGAAGCGGCGACCCTGGTGCTCCAGGTAATCCTCGACCGGGAAATGGAAGCGCTGGTCGCGCTGCTCGGGCGCACCGCCGAAGCGGCGGCCGAACTCGGCGCTGCCGCGGTAGGTGGTGATCGCCAGCTGCCGTGCCAGCGCCAGCGCCTCGTCGACCCGGCCGCTGGCCTGGCCCAGCCGCACGATGCCGCGCTGCACGCTGCGCTGCGCCGTGCTGAGCGGGTGTGGCCGGTGGGCACCGGCCAGCAGCACCAGCTTGCCGACCTGCCGCGGATGCCGCGCGCCGAACGCCAGCGCCACCATCGCCCCGTAGGAGGAGCCGACGAAGGCATGCGCCTGCGCCACGCCGAGCGCCCGCAGCAGGGCGGCCAGCGCATCGGCCTGATCCTCGCTGGACACCGCGCGAACGCCGAGCTGATCCGCATCCAGCCAGTCGATCGTCAGCACGCGCCAACGGGCGAGGTCGATCGCCGCGCCGTCGCCGACCAGGGCCTGCCACCAACCCGGCGCCTGTCCGTCCAGCGAGGTGACCTCGCGATCGGCGGAGATGCCGCCCTGCACGATCACGGTAGGTGCGCCCGCAGCGCCGCACCACGCGTAGCTGACCTCGACCTCGCGCCGGCCTTCGCCGTACTTCGGCAGCAGCGCCAGCCGCTGCGTGCCGCGCTGCATCGACAGGTCGGCGTCGGTACGCAGCAGATCGGGCATGCCGGCAAAGGCGGCATGGCGGTCTTCGGTACAAGGGGCTTGGCTGTGCAGTGTCATGAACCTTCTCCGGCAGGCATCGCCCTGCGATAGGCCGGAAAGGTCGCCGTGGCATCGGCAGCAGGCTGCTGCGCAATATTCGACGCCCATCTTCCGGCAGGTGCTTGAAGCACCACCGCAGGAGTTGGCACCGTGGCGGAAACGCTCCGCAGGTTGCCCCGGCTTCAAAGGGCCTGTCCCTCAGCCGGTCTCGATGAGTGGGCGGATGGTGACGGTTCGATCTTATGTTGTCAATAGACGTCTAAACATCTAAACGGATATATGCCGAAACGCCATGCGCGGCCTTCATGGCGATGCCGGCTCGGCCGAGTTGCACCCTGGGCAGCCGGCTTCCCTGTCACCCGGCGCCGGGCACCTGTCCGACGGGCAGGCCGGGCTCGCCGGCGCATTGGCCGACGCTGGCGATCCTGCTAACGTGACGTCCATGACCCCTCTCCCCGACCGTGCCGCCTTGCAGGCCCGCCTGCATCGCGACGGCTTTGCCTTTGTCACTGCCGACACCATGCGCCAGCTGCTGCCTTTGCAGGAGATGGGCGACTGGGCGACATTCGCCGCCAGCTGGAACGACCTGGCGCCGGATACCTACCTGGCGGCGCTGGGCCGGCGCCGGTATCGGCGCCATGCAACGTTCACCATCGAAGGCGACGGCAGCCTGCAGCGCCAGCCGCACCAGCCGCACTGGCAAAGCGCGCGGTACAACCATCTGCAGGGCGACATCCAGCGCTGGTTTCTGCCGATACGGCCGGCGCTGGCGGGAGGCGCCAGCATGCGCGGCATCCTGCACTTCGCGCATGCGCTGTTCGCGCCGATGACCGCCGGCGAGTCGCGGCGCTGGCATGTCGAAACCCACCAGTTCCGCATCGAGGCGCGCGCCGGCGAACCCGGCGAACCCACGCCCGAAGGCGTCCATCACGACGGCGTCGACTACGTGCTGGTGCTGTTGATCGACCGCCGCAACATCGAAAGCGGTACCACCACGATCCATGCCGGCGACGGCGGCCTGCTCGGCAGCTTCACGCTCGCCCATCCGCTGGATGCGGCGATGGTCGTCGACGCCCGCGTCAGCCATGGCGTCACCGCGGTGACGCCGATCGATCCGGATCTGCCCGCCCATCGCGACGTGCTGGTGGTGACGCTCAAGGAGATTGCGGGAACGGGGCAAGCCGCACCCTGATCGTCCCGATCCGCAGGGCCCGGCCATTCACGCCCGGTCGGCCCGCTCGATCGGCAAGGCCTGCGCCTTCCACGCCTCGAAGCCGCCCGCCAGCGGACGCACCCGGGTGAACCCGCGCCGTCTCGACTTGCGTGCAAGGCTGGCGGCCGTCCGTCTCGCCCTCGTCACTTTACGCGGCCGTCAGGCCAGCGCCGCCTCGCGCCCGGCCGGCTGATCCAGGCGGGGCGCCGGCGCGCGCAAGACCGCCAGCGCCTGCGTCCACTTGTAAAGCTCATCCAGCATCTGGCGGGCCGAATGATCGACCAGGTGGTTGGAGACGAACGCCCCGTCCTGATCCAGCGAGTTGGCCACCATCGGCACCGCCACGCCCTCGACCATCGGCATCATCTTCAAGGTGGTGACCAGTTGCTTGGCCATCTGCACGGAACGCAAGCCGCCGGAGACACCGCCATAGCTGGCGAATCCGCAGGCCTTGTAGTTCCATTCGCGGTAGACGTAGTTCAGTGCATTCACGAACGACGGCGGCGGCCCGAAGTTGTACTCCGGGGTCACGAACACGAATGCGTCGGCTGCCGTCACACTGGCCGCCCAGGCCTTGGTGTGCGCATGCTCGTACTTCTGCGTGGCCGGGTGGTGGGGCTCGTCGTAGATCGGCAGGTTGAAATCGGCCAGATCGACCAGCCTGGCGTCGAACTGGCCGTGCTGTCGCGCAAAGTCATGCAACCAGTTCGCCACGGCGGGGCCGACCCGGCCGGGGCGCGTGCTCGAAATCACGATGTGGAGTACGGGTTTCAATGCAGCTCTCCTTCAATACGGATCATGGGGAAAGGGGGACGGCCAGAGGCTCCGGCACAGACCCCGGAGCCCAACTGGATCAGGCGCTCAGCCGGCCAAAACGGCCGCTGTTGAAATCCGCGATCGCCTGGTAGATCTCCTGCTGGCTGTTCATCACGAACGGGCCATGGCCGACGATCGGTTCGTCGATCGGCTCGCCGCTCAGGATCAGCAGGCTGGCATCGGCATTGGCCTCGATCGACAGCGCCGTGCCGGCGCGGTCGAACTGCACCAGCTGCGCCTCGCGGGCGATCTCGCTGCCGTTGACCAGCACGGTGCCGCGCAACACCACCACCGCCAGGGTGCGGCCTTCGGCCACGCTGAAGCGCTGGGTGTGGCCCTGATTCAGGCGCACGTCCCACACGTCGATCGGGGTGAAAGTGCGCGCCGGGCCACGATGCCCGTCGAACTCGCCGGCAATCACCCGCACGCGGCCGGCACCCTGCGCCAGCGCCACGGAGGGGATGTCCCGATCCAGCAGGGTCTGGTAACCCGGCGCGGCCATCTTGTCCCTCGCCGGCAGGTTGACCCACAGCTGCACCATTTCCAGCGTGCCGCCCTGGCGGGTGAACGACTCGGAGTGGAACTCCTCATGCAGGATGCCCGAGGCCGCGGTCATCCACTGCACGTCGCCCGGGCCGATATGGCCGCCGGCGCCGGTAGAGTCGCGGTGGTCGACCTCGCCTTCGTACACGATGGTCACGGTTTCGAAGCCGCGATGCGGATGCTGGCCGACCCCGCGCGGCCGCGCCGCCGGCACAAACGCCTGTGGGCCGGCGTAGTCGAGCAGCAGGAACGGGCTCAACTCCTGGCCATGGTCGTTGTAGGAAAACAGCGAACGCACGGGAAAGCCGTCACCCACCCAGTGCGAACCCGGGGCGCTGTAGACGCCAAGAATCTTCTTCATGCTCATGCTCATCTCCGCTATTCGGGTGGCCGATTCCGATCGCCATGAACACCTTATATGCGGAACGATAAGTCCGGTAGACCCCTAAATTCTGATGAACTGTCCTATATAACGAACAATGAACTGCCTCGCCTGCACCGAAGCAGGTCGGCGGCGAGCACGAGTCGCCCGCCGCCTGCGCACGCCGGCGGCGGCGGATCCAGTCATTTGCACGGGGCAACGGCCGACTGCAACAATCGCGCGTCGGTATTCCGGTGGCCAAGCCACGAGATGCGTCACCGGCCCCATCTGCGAGCAACCCATGCCCATCGCCGCGAATATCCTGATCGCCCTGATCGCGCTGCTGCATTTCTGGTTTCTGATCCTGGAAATGTTCCTGTGGACGCGCCCCTCCGGGCGACGGGCATTCGGCCTCAGCGAGGAATTCGCCGAGCAGTCCCGGGCGCTGGCGGCCAACCAGGGGCTCTACAACGGCTTTCTTGCGGCCGGCCTGGTGTGGGGGCTTTGGCTGGGCGAGGACGGCTTCGCCATCAAGGTGTTCTTTCTCGGCTGCGTGCTGGTCGCGGGCGTTTTCGGCGGCCTCACCGCAGCGCGCAAGATCCTCTGGATCCAGGCGCTGCCGGCTGCGATCGGCTTGCTGCTGGTACTCGCATGAGCGGCGCGCCCGGCGACCACGCCGCTCGCGAGGCGGTGGGCGCGCGTTTCGATCCGGCCCTGATGCTGCGAGCCCGCAAGCGCAGCTGGGCGGCGCTGCACGCGATCCGCGACCGCATGCACCCGGGCATCAGCGAGGCCGAGGCGATGCTCGTCGCCACTGAAGTGTTCGACGCGCTGGGCAGCGAGCGACTGTGGCACCGGCCGTTGATCCGCATCGGGTCGAACACCACCAAGGCCTTTCGCGAACCCTCCGAACCCGGCGTGCGGCTGGGCGAGGACGACAGCTACTTCATCGACCTCGGACTGGTGTTCGACGGACACGAAGGCGATGTGGGCGACACCTTCGTGCTCGGCCATGCGCCGCAGCGGCAGGCCTGCGCCGATGCGGCGCGCGAACTGTTCCACGAGGTGGCCGCGTGCTGGCGCAACGAAGGCCGGAGCGGCAGCGCGTTGTACAACTTTGCGCGGGAGCGTGCCCAGGCCATGGGCTGGCTTTTCAACCACGCGATCAAGGGCCACCGGATCGGCGATTTCCCGCATGCGATCCACCACGGCGGGAACCTGGCCGACCTGGAAGGCAGCCCGGCGGACGGGCTGTGGATACTGGAGATCCAGATCGCCCATCCGGATCAGCCGTTCGGAGCCTTTTACGAGGATCTGCTCAGCGGCACGGCACCCGCCTGACGGCCAGCCCGGTCAGAAGCTGACGCATCGCGTCGCTGTCGACCGGCGGCGCGGCCCCTTCGTGCGAGCCACGGTGCGCCGTCGATGCGGGCGAGCCGTTGCTGCGCGCGGGCGCGGCGGGCAGCGGATCGTGGCGGGGCCATTGGCATCGCTCATGCATGAGTCTTGGCCAGGCAACGCGACGGCCGCTTCGGGTTCGGAGATCCGGCCGTCGCCACTACGGGGCGAGGACAGGCACATGCTGGCAACGACTGGGGATTCCGTCGGGACATCCGATCGGCACGGCGAGACCGTGCGCCGCTTTCTCGAACATGCCCGCGCGGTTGCCGCCGGCGAAGCCGAGGGCGACGTGTTCACCTGGTTTCTCGCCAGCGAATACCAGTGGGAAATGGAGGCCGCCTGCACCTGGCTGGTGGAGTCGCCGGCAAGCCGGCTCGCTGCCGGGGAAAAGGAAACCCTGCGCCATTTCCTGTCGTGCATGCCGACGATCCGCGAAGCCATTCTGAGCGGGCGCAAGGCCGCCGCGCATCGCGCCGATCGCTCGCCGGCGCCGGAATGGACCGACTGGCTGGAACTGGCCGCCCTGCCCAGCTGGAACGACTTCACCGTGCGCACCGCGATCCTGCTCAGCCAACTCGGCGAGCCGGCGCGCAACGACGCGAACTACGGCGTCAGGGCGCTGTAGATTCATCGCCGCTCTTCCTTTTTTCTCCCTGCGGGAGAAGGTGCCCGCCCCGGACTTGATCCGGGGGCGGATGAGGGTGCGGGCGGAGCATGAAACTACGGCTCACACCCGAACCCTCTCCCCAACCCCTCTCCCACCGGGAGAGGGGCTTTACCGCGTGGCGTCCACGCAACCACATGCCAGGCAGTTGTCCTTCTTCCCTCGGCGGCCGAAAGGAGTCCCCTTGCGGGTGAGAACGTGGCGCGAAGCGCCGGATGAGGGTTTCGACGCCAGTCCACACCCCGGGACGCTCTGATCCATTCGGGCAAGCCCGCTACAATGAGTGGGTTACGGGTCGGCGCCTTGTCGCGCCGGCCCATCATCCCGAATGGATCCGCATCATGGCCCGCCAGAAACCCCTGAACCGCTACCGCAACATCGGCATCATCGCGCACATCGACGCGGGCAAGACCACCACCACCGAGCGCGTGCTGTACTACACCGGCCGCAAGCACCAGATCGTCAACACGCACGAAACCAAGGACGGCAAGGGCTCCACCACCACCGACTACATGGAGCAGGAGCGCAAGCGCGGCATCACGATCCAGTCGGCGGCGGTGACCACGGAGTGGAAGGGCCACCAGATCAACGTGATCGACACGCCCGGCCACGTCGACTTCACCATCGAGGTGAACCGCTCGCTGCGCGTGCTCGACGGTGCCGTGGTGGTGTTCGACGGCGTCGCCGGCGTGGAGCCGCAGACCGAGACCAACTGGCGCCTGGCCGACCAGTACCACGTGCCGCGCGTGTGCTACGTCAACAAGATGGATCGCATCGGCGCGAATTTCGCGCACTGCGTGAAAGGCATCCGCGAACGCCTGAATGCGCCGGCCCTGCTGTGCCAGGTGCCGCTGGGCAGCAGCGACGAGTTCTGCGGCATGGCCGACCTGGTCGCCAACGTGGCCTATATCTGGCAGTCCGACGACAAGGACAGCAGCTGGGAAACCGTCTCCTTCGAGGAGGCGCAGCGCCGCCTGAAGTTCGCCGCCGCTACCGACAACGACTGGCTGGCACGGCTGACCGCGCTACGCCAGGAGACGCTGGAACATGCGCTGGCGCTGGACGACGACGCCTTCGAGCGCCTGATCGAGACCGGCGAGCACGATCCGGAGGTGCTCAAGCGCTGCATCCGCAAGGGTTGCGTCAGCGGCAAGCTGGTGCCGGTGCTGTGCGGCTCGTCGTACAAGAACAAGGGCGTGCAGCAGCTGCTCGATGCAGTGGTCGACTACATGCCCTACCCGGGCGAGAACGGCGGCATCGCGACGGTCGACGAGGACGGCCACGTGATCGGCGAGCAAGAAGTCACCGACGACGCGCCGGCGCGCGCGCTGGCGTTCAAGGTCATCAACGACCAGTTCGGCACGCTGACCTTCTGCCGCATCTACTCCGGCGTGATCAAGAAGGGCGACACCCTGCTCAACGTCACCCGCGGCAAGAAGGAGCGCGTGGGCCGCATCGTCGAGGTGCAGGCCGACCACACCCGCGAGATCGAGGAGGTGCGCGCGGGCGACATCTGCGCCTTCGTCTCGATGAAGGAAACCGAGACCGGCGATTCGCTGAGCGATCCGGCCCACCCGGCCCTGCTCGAGCGCATGCGCTTCCCCGACCCGGTGATCAGCGTGTCGGTGGAGCCGAAGAGCCGCAACGACGTCGACAAGCTGTCCACCGCGCTCTACAAGATGGTCAAGGCCGATCCCTCGCTGCGCATGGAGGTGGATCAGGAAACCGGCCAGACCGTGCTCAAGGGCATGGGCGAGCTGCACCTGGAAATCACCATCGACCGCATGCGCACCGAGCTGGGCGTGGAAGCCAGCATGGGCAAGCCCAAGGTCAGTTTCCGCGAGGCATTCGGCAAGACCGTCGAGCATACCTATACGCACAAGAAGCAGACCGGCGGCTCCGGCCAGTTCGCCGAGGTGACGATGATCTTCGAGCCCGGCGAGCCGGGCAGTGGCGTAGTGTTCGCCGACGAAGTGGTCGGCGGCCGCGTGCCGCGCGAGTACATCCCCGCGGTGGAACACTCGGTCAAGGCCGAGTCGCGGGAGGGCCAGGTCGCCGGCTACGAGGTGGTCGATTTCAAGGCGCGCCTGATCGACGGCAAGTACCACGACGTCGACTCCTCCGCGCTGGCGTTCGAGATCGCCACCCGGCAGTGCTTTCGCGAGGCACAGAAGCTCAGCAAGCCGAAGCTGCTGGAACCGATCATGAGCCTGGAAGTGGTCACCGAGGCGAGCTACCTGGGCGACGTCATCGGCGACATCAACCGCCGCCGCGGCAGCATCACCGATCAGGGTCAGAAGGGCACGTCGGCATTCGTGCAGGGCTTCGTGCCGCTGTCCGAGATGTTCGGCTACATCAACTTCCTGCGCTCGGCCACCAGCGGCCGCGGCAACTTCAGCATGATCTTCGACCACTACCAGGAAGTGCCGGCCAGCATGGTCGACAAGCTGATGGAGAAAGAGGCGAAGTAAACGCCGCCGGGGCTTCCGGCGGCTGAAGCAGGACGACACTCGACTGATGGAAACCTCGAAAAACCTCCATCGCCCCAGCGAGACGCTTCTCAACGGCGAAGCTGGTCAAGCTGGGGCCCAAGGATGCTCTGATCTATTCAGCACAGGCGTCACCGGCTCTGTCTGTTCGCAGATT
>Ga0070659_100001718_pt1 | contig 15751 bp, 15 predicted proteins | sample KBSC23metaG_FD_64666 | JGI IMG/M metagenome (GOLD analysis project Ga0070659, IMG submission 64666) | Corn rhizosphere microbial communities from Kellogg Biological Station, Michigan, USA - KBS C2-3 metaG | ecosystem: Host-associated > Plants > Roots > Rhizosphere > Soil ... | reverse complement strand
GGGCGGTTCATCGGTCATGCCGACGTTCGTTGGTTGCAAGAAGGGGGAAAGAGTATTCCGTCCGTTGGGCGCAGTCTCGCCTCGGCAATCGCGCGGACCTCTGCGGCTGTTCGCCGAGTGCCGCCGCTGGCCGTAGCCGCGTCCGTCACGCCACTGGAAGGCGGGATGCAACTCGACAAGCTGCACGACACGTTCTTACAAATGAACCGTAGCGGCATCATCTTCGTTGCCGCCCTGAACGGCTCCGCGCTCGGTCTTGGCAGCGAGCTTGCGCAGGCGTGCGACGTTCGCTTGATGGCGGATGGAGATTTCTTCATCGGCCAGCCGGAAGTCCTCCTTGGAATCAACCCGGGTGGTGGCGGCACGCAGCGATTGACGCGACTGGTCGGCGCCCACCGCGCACTCATGATGATGCTCGAAGGCCGACCGGTGTCTCCGAGCAAAGCCCTCGAAATTGGACTGGTCGACGAAGTCGTCCCCCCTGACGCGCTGATCACTCGCGCCGTTGAGCTGGCTCAGTACATGAGCTCTCGCCCCAAGGGCGCCATCGCAGCGATCAAGCGGGCGGTGTACCTCGGCGGATCGATGTCGCTCGAAGAGGGGTTGCATGTGGAGCGTACCGAGTTCATCAAGGTATCCCCGTCGGAAACGGCGCAATCGCTGATGGTCGAGTACCTCGAACGGACTGACCGAGAAGGCGATCTGCCGTTGTACGACCCTGCCATCTACCAGGAGGCCCTTGCGAGCGGCCGCTTCCCGCTGCCCACCAGCGGTTCTGAAGAATGAGGCAGATGGACATGTCACATCCCCCCTATCAATTCACTCGCCGGGACGTTCGCTTTGTTTCAGGCGAAACGTACTGTTCGGCATGGCTCTATCTGCCGATCGGCGTGGAACGGCCACCGGTCGTGGTTCTTGGGCACGGGCTCGGGGCCGTGCGTGAAATGCGCCTCGACGCGTACTCGGAACGGTTCGCCGCCGCTGGAATTGCCACATTGGCCTTCACTTATCGCTATTTCGGTGACAGTGGCGGCTTGCCCAGGCAACTGATGTCGGTCAAACGGCAGCTTGCAGATTGGGATGCGGCACTGAACTTTGTCAAAGGCTCCCGCGATGTCGATGGGACCCGCATTGCGGTCTGGGGCAGTTCTTTTGGTGGCGGCCACGCGATTCAGGTGGCCAGTCGGCATCCTGAGCTCCTGGCCGCCATCAGCCAATGTCCGTTCACAGATGGTTTGGCCTCTGCTGCCGCACTGGGCGTCAAGGCTTCACTCAGGATGACACCGGTTGTCCTGCGCGACTTCGCAGCCAAACTGTTTGGCCGACCACCTGTCATGGTGCCAATCGCCGCTGCACCTGGTCGACCAGCGTTGATGAACGCTCATGACGCGCTGTCTGGCTACATGGCATTGATGCCGCAGGGATTGCAGTTCGTCAATCACGTTGCGGCGCGCGTAATCCCGGAGATCGCAACGTATCGGCCCGGACGCGCCGCCTCGAAGGTCAAGTTTCCCATCCTGTTTTGCGTGAGCACCACAGACACAGTGACACCGGCAGAACAGACCATCGCGCTGGCACGCCGCGCCCCATACGGAGAGATCAAGCTGTACACCGCAGGACACTTTGACTTCTACCTTGGCGATCACTTCGAGCAACTGGTGTCAGACCAGACCCAGTTTTTGACCAAGCACTTGCTCCAGCCCCAAGCCAGTTGATTCAGGGCGCGCCGCCGCACTCATCCGATTTGCGAGAACAACCATGCGTTTTTCCGAACTTCCAGACCTCCGCGCGGCATCGGCACCTGATGAACCGTGCATCAAGGACGCCACGACCACGCTGTCCAACAGCGCGTTCCACAACAGAGTTCTTGAGGCCGCCGGTACGTTCGCCGATCTCGGTGTGAAGGCCGGCGATGTCGTCGCCATCATGCTGCCCAATCAGGTTGAGTTCGTGGTGGCGATGTTCGCCGCGTGGCGCCTTGGCGCGGCGGTCACCCCGGTTAAACCCAGCCTCACCAGCAAAGAGGCAACCCACCAAATCGTCGATTCGGGGGCAAAGCTGATCGTCAACGGGGCGGGCGAAGTCGTGGTCCCGGACGTGCGCTCGCTCTCGGTCGCTGCCCTGACAGGAGGGGCGCGCCACATCTGCAAGCCGGTCGATGATCCCACCGCGCTGGCGCTGTTGATCTACACCAGCGGCACTACGGGGCTGCCCAAAGGCGTGATGCTCGATCACGCCAATGTCGAAGCAATGTCGGAAATGGGACGGCATTCGCTAAGCATCACGACTCAGGACCACTGCCTTCTCGTGCTGCCGCTGTTTCACGTCAACGCGATCATCGTGAGCACGTTGATGCCGTTGTTGGCGGGTGGACGCGTCACGCTCCGAGAACGCTTTGACATTGACACATTCTTTCAGGACGTCGAGCAGCTTCGGCCGACGTACTTCTCGGCCGTACCGACCATCTATGCGCTGCTCAATGCCCTGCCAGGCGAAGTCAAACCTGATACCTCCAGCCTGAGGTACGGCATCTGCGGTGCAGCCCCCGCTTCTGCTGAGTTGTTGAAGAGCTTTGAAGCGCGCTACGGCTTTCCACTGGTGGAAGGCTACGGCCTCTCTGAAGGCACATGCGGTTCGACAATCAACCCGGTTGACGGCCTTCGCAAGGCCGGCACCGTCGGCTTGCCTTTCGTGGGGCAACGCATTGCGATCGCGGACTCGCGCGGTGTTCACTTGCCTCAGGGTGAAGCCGGCGAGGTCCTGATCCAAGGGCCCAATGTCATGCGCGGCTACCTGGGAAAGCCGGAGGAAACAGCGAAGACCATTGTGGATGGCTGGTTGCGCACAGGCGATATCGGCCGCATTGACGCAGACGGTTACCTCTCCATCGTCGGGCGCCTGAAGGAAATGATCATTCGTGGTGGGGAGAACATCTACCCCAAGGAAATTGAAGACGCACTGTCCGAATTCCCGGGTGTGCTCGAAGCCGCGGTAATAGGAGCGCCCCACGAGACGCTCGGGGAGGTCGTCATCGCCTATGTCGCGTATCGCCCCGGATTCACGAACACCGCAGCCGCGCTGCATCAGCACTGCGAAGACCGGTTGACGCGCTACAAACGGCCGGCAGCCATCAACGTCATCGACAGCCTGCCAAAAAACGCTGTGGGCAAGATTGACAAGCTGAAGCTACGGGATTTGTGGAAGCAACAGGCATCTACGAATCTCGGCGGCGGCAATCCATAGCCCCCCTTTTCACCACACATAGTTGGCGGCGCGCCTATGCGGCTCGGCCGCCGGTGCATGCCGACTATCCCCCAGGTCCATATGCCGCATAAGGGGGAGTCGACAGATGGAGGAGACAATCCAATGAAGACGCACGTCAATACGGCGCCGAACAGTCGATCAGTGCACCCGCCGATTCAGGCTCCCCTGACGGGAGCGCGCCCAGCGATCTTCGTGACCGGCGCGGCTTCGGGAATCGGCCGCGCCTGCGCTGAGCTGTTTGCACGGCAAGGTTGGTTTGTTGGTCTATACGACATCAATACAGAGGGCGTCGCCTCGATGGCTGCGGCCTTGGGCGAGGAGAACGCCATCTCTGGCGCGCTGGATGTGACGGATCCTGAAGCGTGGCAACGGGCGCTCGCGGCGTTCTGGCAGCGCAGCGGCCAGCGGCTCGACGTGCTGCTCAACAACGCGGGAATTCTCTCGTCTGGCCGCTTCGAAGAGGTGCCATTTGCCAAGCATCAGGCGATGCTCAGCGTGAATGTCCAGGGAATGATCGCGGGTTGCCACTGCGCGTTTCCGTATCTGCAAAAGACGCACGGCGCCCGCGTGATCAATATCGCCTCGGCCACTGCGATCTACGGCCAGCCTGAACTCGCGACCTATTCAGGAACCAAATTCGCCGTGCGCGGATTCACCGAAGGCCTGAACCTCGAATGGGACAAACTCGGCATTCGGGTGAGCGATATCTGGCCAAGCTTCGTCAAGACTGCAATGGCTGATGGGTTCAACCAAATCCCCAGCGCAAAGTCGCTTGGCATTCGGCTGACACCGGCCGACGTCGCTTCCACGGTATGGAAGTGCGCAACAGCAAAAGGACGCGTCCATAAAACGCATTGGACCGTCGGCATGCAGGCTGGAGTACTAGCGCTCGCCACGCGCCTGGCACCCTCGGCACTCACGCGGTGGGTCGTCCAACGCATCGCGCTATGACCACCGCCTGCGGTGGGGATCCGCGACCAGATCGCCAGCCGCCCCATCGCAGTCCGCAATTCTGAAATAGGCCCACGCGTACCGCGATGTCGGTAGAGGCGTGCCGCCGTCGATACCGCCTGAGATCGACTCAAGCACGGGCACCTGAATGCGGCGGAAAGAGGAGCAATTCATTTTGACGAATACGGCTTTTGACTTCGACTGGCTCGTGGTCGGGTCCGGCTTTGGCGGCAGCGTCTCGGCGTTGCGACTCGCAGAGAAAGGCTACCGCGTCGGGGTGCTGGAACGTGGTCGGCGCTACCGTGATGAAGACCTTCCCGAATCGGCTTGGCAGTTCGGCAAATACTTTTGGGCGCCCGCGCTCGGGCTGAAAGGCATCATGCGCATGTCGTTGTTTCGCCATGTCTTCTTTCCCAGCCAGGTGGGCGTCGGTGGTGGCAGTACGGTGTACGGCGGCGTCCTTTACCGAGCCAAGCCTGAATTCTTTGAAAACGCCCAGTGGCGAGCACTTGGCCACTGGGACAAGCTTCTGCAACCGCATTACGACATGGCCGAGCACATGCTCGGCGTCAAGCCAGTACCTTTCGATTCGCCCAATCAACAACTGGCCCGGCAGATGGCGCAGCACTTCGGGGTCGAAAGCGCCGTCTCCCGAGCGTCCTGCGGCGTGTTCTTCGGTGAACCGGGCAAAACCGTCAAGGATCCGTATTTCGGGGGCGAAGGCCCCGACCGCACCGGGTGCACGCGTTGCGGCGCGTGCATGGTGGGCTGCCGCGTGGGTGCTGTGAACTCCTTGCAAAAGAACTACCTGTGGTTTGCGGAGAAGCGCGGTGTGCAAGTCCTGGCCGAACGTGAAGTCGTGGATGTGGCGCCCCTCGGAGCCGCTGATGGCAGTGAAGGCTACCGCGTAACCACTGAGCGTCCCGGCGCCTGGTTCGCCCGCGGTCGACGGACTCATACCGCACGCGGTGTGGTCTTCGCAGGCGGGGCACTTGGCACAAATGAGTTGCTGGCTAACTGCAAGCACGGTGGCTCGCTCCCCAGAATCAGCGACCGCCTGGGAGAACTGGTTCGCACGAACAGCGAATCGATCCTCACCGTGCGCCTGCCCGAGGATCGCAAGACCTGGAACGATGTCACCGCAAGCATCAGTGTCCATATCGACCACGATACACATATCGAATTCCTCACCTATGGTCGCAACGCCGATTTCCTGAGCCTGCTTTATACGGTGTTGGTCGGCAAGGGAAACCGATTCACGCGGCCGTTGAAGTGGCTGGGCAGCATCGTTCGGCACCCTGTGCAATGGTTGAAAACGCTATGGCCGGTGGGTTGGAGCCGGCGCATGGTGATGCTGCTTGTCATGCAAGCGTTGGACAACGCCATCGCGTTGCGCGCCAAGAAACGTTGGCTCGGTCGTGGCTATCGTCTAGCCACCGAGCAGAACCGTGACAGGCCCAGCCCCACGTACATCGATGGGGGGAATCGAGCGGCCGCATGGCTGGCCAAGCGCACGGGTGGTATTGCCCAAAGCAACGTTCTCGAAGCCCTGGGCAACATTCCAACGACAGCGCACGTACTCGGTGGTGCTGTCATCGGCAGCGATGCGGCCAGTGGCGTGATCGATCGAAATCTGCAGGTGTTCGGCTACCGCAACCTGCTGGTATGCGATGGCGCTGCCATGCCTGCCAACCCCGGCGTCAACCCGGCATTGACCATCACGGCACTCGCTGAGTACGCGATGGCGCAGATTCCTTCTGCCGGTTTGAGGCAACCAGAGCCAGCTATGGAAGGCTCGACGCCGCATCAACCTGTACAGGTGATGCGCGGCGCTTCTTGCGGGGAGGTGAACTAGAGCACAGACGCAACCCACCGTGCTGTCGCGTTCCGGCTGACATCGAACCAGCGTCGCCATCATTCGATGCCCCGCTCGATAGATGCGCTGACACCACCACGGAGCACGACTGCGCGTACACAAACGTATCGACTACAGCCGTAAAAACGGAGGAGACAAGATGTTGCAGAAACGCGTGTTTGCTGGCGCAGTCGCGCTACTGATGAGCGCAGGCGCTCAAGCACAGAGCGCCGGAGATTTCATCGTCAACATGGGCTGGTTTCATTTTGCGCCGCAGGATTCCAGCCAACCCCTTACGGTCAATGCACTTGGGAATAGCGCGAGCATGGCGGGTACAGGCGCATCGATCGACAATGCAGACACGGCGGGATTTACCGCCACGTACTTCATCACGGATCATATTGTCGCCGCCGCCGCGCTTGGCATACCACCGAAGTTCAGACTGACGGGCACCGGCGCCCTGAGCGCACTCGGGCGGGTCGGATCTGCATACGAGTGGAGTCCGGCGCTGTTGATGAAGTACTACTTCAACGACAGCAAGAGCAACTTTCGCCCCTACCTTGGTGCTGGTGCGTCTTACGTCTGGTTTAGCGGAGTGAAGTTGGAGCCGGCAAGCGCCAGCGGCGCATTCCTGTATTCGCCAGTGTTTGGGAGTGCCTTGGAGGGCCCGACGACGGCCAAGCTGAGCAGCTCGTTAGCACCCGTCGTCAACACGGGGCTCGCCTACAACATTGACGAACATTGGTCCGTTGACGTCTCACTCTCTTACATGTGGCTCTCGACGCGAGCAACCCTCACGACCCGATCGGCACTGGGAACCGTGACCAGCACGACGAAACTCAAGATCAACCCCGTTGTGTCATTTGTCTCAGTCGGGTATCGGTTCTAACGCCACGCTACTGCCCGACTACGGCGCCACCCACCCTCATCGTTATTGTCATCGCATCGCCGAGCGGCTGGTACCGCTCGGCGATGCCTTATTGGCATCAGTTGGGGCGACCAACAGCTTCATTTCACTTTGATAACGACCTTCCCTTTCGCACGCCCCGCTTCCACGTAGGCCAAGGCCTCATTGGCAGACGCAAATGGGAAGACGCGATCAACAATCGGCCGGATAACGCCAGACTCAAGCAGTTCCGTGATCTTGCGCAGCTGAACACCATCGGCCCGCATAAACAGGAATGCATATTTCCCGTTCAGACGCTTGGCCTTCCTTCTCGCGCCAAAACTCAACAACCAGAGAATGGCCTTTAGAAACCAAGCCGCCCCGATTTCATCTGCGAAATTCGGATCGGGAGGACCGGAAATGGAGATGAGATGGCCGCCTGGCTTCAGAACACCAAAGGACTTGTCGAGCGTCTTTGCGTCCTGGCTGTTCAGCACCAGGTCGTAGCCATGCAACTTTGTGCCGAAGTCTTCCTTCTTGTAGTCCACAACGATGTCAGCACCAAGACTCCTGACCAGTGCAATATTGCTGGTGCCGGCGGTAGTGGCCACTTTGGCACCGAGATACTTGGCCAGTTGAATGGCAAATGTTCCCACGCCACCTGATCCCGCCTGAATGAATACCTTCTGCCCTTTCTTCAGGTTGGCTTTCTCGACCAGGGCTTGCCACGCTGTCAAACCGACCAGCGGAATCGATGCCGCCTCCTCCATGGTGAGGTTCTTGGGCTTGGGTGCAACATCGAGTTCATTCACGGCAATCAACTCCGCAAGCGTGCCGATGCGATGATCCGCTACCCGCGCATAGACTTCGTCACCAACTTTGAACTGGCGAACGCGTGAGCCAACCCGAGTCACGACGCCGGCGACGTCATGACCGAGCACAAGCGGCAAGCGGTAAGGGAGGATCATTTTGAACTCACCGCTCTTGATCTTGGCGTCCAGCACGTTCAAACCTGCAGCGTGCACCTCGATCAGTACATCTTCGTCACGAACCTTGGGCTCTGGCATTTCGCCAAGCCGCATCTGATCTTTCTTGCTGTACCGATCAATGAGGAATGCCTTCATGGTGCTTTCTCTTTGGTAGATGGGTCGAGTAAACGAATGCGCTTACTCTTGACGTTCCCAGGTTTGCGAACGGCCCAGCATCGGCACACCGATGTAGCCGCGCACCTTGAGCTTGCTGCCGTCGTTGATGAGTTGAGCCTTGCTCTGATAGGTATTGCCGCTGTCCGGATCGAGAATTTTTCCTCCCACATATTCGTCGCCGTCCTTTTTCAGGCCGGTCAGGATGACCATGCCAATCACTGGCATCCCCTTGAGGGCGCCATCACATTTCTCGCACTTAGGATTCTGATCTTCGTTCGGAGCCAAGAAGATTTTTTCGATCTTGCCCTGCAAGGTTCCATTCGATTCGGTGATGCGGATCAGCGATCTCGGCTTGCCGCTGACATCATCAATGTTCTTCCAGACACCCACGGGCGAAGCGCCATCGGCGTGGGCAATGGGTGACAAGAGTGTTCCTGCCATAGCGAGTACGAGAATGCCCGGGTGCTTCAAGGTATGCATGCGATAGTCTCCATATCAGATAAAAAGTCGAACTGACCGCTCCAGAGCCGGACCGCTCTGTGGGCCACAGCCGCGCCACCAATGTCCCGATGATTTGGGCGTCGGCTTACGGCCGCACTACAACCTTGCTGGTGGTTTCACGGCCCTCCAACAGGCGACGGACTTCATCTGCTTGGAAAAGCGGCAAGACCGTTCCCGTTTGAATCCCGTCACGCGTTCACATCGACCACCGTGCGACCACGGACCTTCCCTTCCAACATGCGCTCCACGACAACTGGAACTTCAGCCAAGCCCACAACCTGCGTCGTGCGTGCAAGCTTGCTCAGATCCAGATCCTTGGCCAGTCGCGTCCAAGCCTGCTCCCGGGCTTCCGATGGGGCATTGACCGAGTCGATACCGGCAAGCGTGACGCTTCGCAGAATGAAGGGCAGAACCGATGCAGGAAGATCCATGCCCTGAGCAAGACCGCAGGCAGCCACCACGCCGCGATACTTGGTCTGCGCCAGTACATTGGCCAACGTATGACTGCCGACCGAATCCACTGCGCCCGCCCATCGCTCGCTTGCAATCGGTGCGCCTCGCTCCGAAAGCGTCCGCCGATCAATGATCTCCGCAGCCCCAAGACTGCGTAGATACTCGCTTTCATCTTGACGCCCGGTCGACGCGACAACGCGATAACCGAGATCCGATAGCAACGCGATGGCAATGGAGCCCACGCCACCATTGGCGCCAGTCACAACAACGTCGCCACGTTCTGGGGCGAGCCCCCCATGTTCGAGTGCAAGTACGGACAACATCGCGGTGTAGCCGGCAGTGCCGATCGCCATCGCATCCTTTGTCGAAAATGCTGCCGGAATCTTGACCAGCCACGCCCCTGGGACGCGTGCTTTCTGTGCGTAGCCGCCATGATGGGTCTGACTCAGCCCCCAACCGTTGGCGACAACGCGGTCGCCAACGTCTATCCCGGGATAGGACGAGGCCTCGACGACGCCAGCGAAATCGATCCCGGCAACCAATGGGAATCGACGGATGACATCTGCGCGGCCTGTGATGGCCAGTGCATCCTTGTAGTTCACGGTCGAGTAGTCGACCCTGACGGTAACGTCGCCCGGCATGAGCTCATGCTCGTGCATGTCCACCAGACCACAGGAAATCTTGTCGTCTGTCTTGCTTGCGCGTAGTGCCTTGAATGTCATCGTCGTCTCCTTCTGTTCGTTTCCATTGGTAGATCATTCGGCCATCGTCTGGTGCGGGGGCGGCCCGCTCAGCAGCCCAGCGCATGTGGCGCGTTATCACGTGCGCCAACGTTCTGGCTACCCAATCCTTTCATCTTCATCGAGAACCTTTTCAGGGGCGTTGGTAATGAACTCGATTGCCGCGACAACAACCGCAGGGTCGCCCAGGATTCGACGATGACCAAGTCCTTCGACGCGCATGTGGCGAGCGCCCGGCCAAGCGGCGGCGCTATCCAAGCTGTCTTCGATGGGGACCACCTCGTCGTCGCCCGAATGAATAAAGAGCGCCGGTTGGCGTAAGTTCGGCGCGCGCTGCGGCAGAGAAATCTCAGTTACGTCGATGCCGATCATGATGCGCAGCAAGCCCAACATCGCATCGATACCCTCTGCGTCGAGCCCCGCTGCAGCAGCGAAACTGCGCGCATAGCGCTCGTAGCGCGCTGGGGCAGCGATCAATATCACCCGTTGGGCCGCCAACCCCGCGTGCAGTGCCTCGGCCAACACCGCCGAACCCATCGAGTGCGCGATCACGGCATGAAACGGCCCCAGGGCCTCACCGCCCGCAATCAGCGCGCGAGCCAATTGCGGAATGGACGTCTGCCGTCCGGCAGAGGCCCCATGCGCAGGCAGGTCCATTGTGAGCACGCTGAATCCGGCAATAAGAAGCGGCGACACGAAGGAGGCGAGATCCGACGCCTGCCCCTCCCAGCCATGCAGCAACAAAACGGTCGGGCCTCTACCAGTGCGTTGCAACGCGACCTCGCCTTCAGGCGTTGCGACACGCAGTGCCTCGCCACCCTCAAACACGAGTTCGCGAGCTTGCTTGGGCGCACGCGGTGTCAAAAAGGCGTGAGCGACTTGCTCAGGGTCCGTGTGAATCGTGTTCGCTGTATCCCTCACCGCCGCCTCCCGCATAAATGATGATCATCATATTCATTGGCAAATTATCACGCCGGCGCAATCACAGCCAGCCTTAGGCTTCGGCGGTAAGGTGCTTCAGCGCGGCCTTGCGCAGCGCTTCGGAGAGTTTGGGATCATCGACCGCACGGGCGAGCATCAGCGCGCCGACCATCGTGGCCACGGTCACGAGCGCCTGCTCATGCGCACCCGGACGCCCCCAGTTTGGCGACTGCCGCGCGACGAGGTCGATCATTTCCTTGATGCGAAGCGTGGACGCATGGCGGACTTCGGTTGCTTGGCGTGGCATTTCCGAGCCGAGCGCGACAACAGGACAGCCCCTTTCAGCATTCTCCACGTGTTCCTTCGATAGATAAGCCTCCAGCAGCGCCTGCAAGGCTTTCTCCGCCGGTACCGCCGCAGCGATGCTCGCCGATGCAGCGACCGCTTCTGCACCGGCTCGATCGGCAGCTTCGGCGAGCATGGCCTCACGCGAATCAAAATGCGCGTAGAAGCCGCCGTGCGTCAGACCGGCTTCCTTCATGATGTCTGCGACACCGGTGCCGTGGTAGCCACTGCGCCGAATAGCGCGCGCAGCCGCGTCAACGATGCGCTCGTGCGTAATTTCCTTGCGGGTAGGGGCGATTCGCTTCATGATTCCGGAACGATGTATGATGCTCATCATACTTCAGTTTGGACTGACGTGTCCAGAAGGCGGCAGGCCTTGCCTTCGCTTCATCCATGCCCCAGTGGGCCAGCAGCCTTGAGAGGAGATCCTCATGAGTAAAGATGTTGTCATCTGCTCACTTGTTCGCAGTGCAATCGGAAGCTTTGGCGGCTCGTTGAAAGATACGCCCACGAACGCAGTCGGCGCCCATGCCATCGCCGCTACGCCCCCTCTTTGATCAACCCGGTCGTAATGGGCAATGTTGTCCAGGCTGGCAATGGCATGAACATCGCGCGGCAAGCCGTGATCCAGGGCGGGCTCCCGGTTGAAGTGCCCGCGATGACGGTCAACCGGGTGTGTGGATCGGGGGCTCAGGCGTCGCCCGGAGAGGTCGCAGTGTTCTCCGAATTGGTTTACCCGGACTTCACGTTGGGGCCTTCGCCCAATACGCTCACCTGCCACCGAACAACGGTGTGCGTTTCTCGACGAAAGCGCGCACACCGCATTCGAAATCGGCCTCCATCGCACACTGGGCAAAGCTCTCCAACTCCGCCTGCAGCTGTTCGACGAGGGTCCGATTGAGCGATTCGTTGAGCAGGCGCTTGGTTCGGCCAAGCGCCTGCGTCGGTCCTGCAGCAAGACGCATCGCCAGTGAGCGGGTGGTATCGGCCAGCGCCGTCGCCGGTACGACGCGATTGACCAGACCGAATTCATGCGCTTGCCGCGCGTTGAAACGCTCACCCAACAGGGCAATCTCCATGGCGCGCCTCAGACCGACAATCCGCGGCAGGCCATAGGTACCACTGCCATCGGGGCTGGTGCCGATGTTGCAGTACGCCATCGTGAAATAGGCGTCTTCGGCGGCGACCGCCAGATCGCAACTGTTCATCAACGAAAACCCGAAGCCAGCAACGGCGCCGCGCACACTAGCGAGCACCGGCTTCTCCATGTACCGAATCCGGAGAATCGATTCGTGCGCGCTGGCGATGAGCTGTTCGAACCATTGCGAGCGGTCGACCGGTGCCTGCTCCAGGGCGGCGTGAAAGCGCCTGACGTCACCACCGGCCATGAAATGCAGCCCCGCGCCTTGCAAGACGACGGCACGTACGTGGCGGTCGGATTCCACCTGGCCTAATGCGTCGCGTAGATACGCGCAGAGCGCCTCATCAAGCACGTTGAGGGCCTCGGGCCGGTTGAGCGTAATGGTGGCAATGCCGATCGCGGTATCGATATCGAGCAAGACAGGATTCTGCGGCATCTCACGCCCCCCCCATCAGCCAACGATACGTGCCAGGCGGCCGCTAATGATCTCGGTCGCCTCTTGCACGATGCGATCAACGAGCTCCTTCACCGTCGGGATGTCTTTGATCAGACCGACAACCAGACCGCACGACCAGGCGCCTGCATCGAGCGCACCGTCTTTCATGATCTTCGGATACACACCGGCGACCTCGTCGACGATATCGTCGAACTTGATGCCGGCACCCAGCGCGCGCTCTTTTTCCAGGATGCGGTCGACCGCGGCATTGCGCAGCACACGCTCGGTATTGCGCAGCGGACGCATGACCAGACGCGTGTCCAGTTCAGTGGCCGCCACCAGCGCCTGTTTCACGTTCTCGTGCACCGGCGCCTCCTGCGTGGCCACAAAGCGCGTGCCCATGTTGATGCCGTCCGCACCGAACGAGAGTGCGGCAGCCAGCGACCGGCCATCCGCCATGCCGCCGGATGCCACGAACGGAATCTTGAGCGCTTCGGCGGCACGCGGCAGCAGGATGAAGTTGGGAATATCGTCCTCGCCCCGGGTGCCCTCCGCACTCAAATCCATCCACGCTGACGGCGTCGCAACCGATGGACTCGGCCTTGAGCGCATGACGCACCGACGTGCATTTGTGGATCACCTTGATGCCCGCCTCCTTGAGCGAAGCAAGGTAGGGCTGCGGATTGTTGCCGGCGGTTTCCACCACCTTGACCCCGCCTTCGACGATGGCACGGATATAGCCGGGATAGTCAGGCGAATTGACCGTCGGAAGGTCAGATTCACGCCGAACGGCTTGTCGGTCATCTCGCGGCAGCGCTGGATCTCTGCAGCCAGATCCTGCGGCGTTCTCTGCGTGAGGCCCGTGATGATGCCGAGCCCACCGGCATTGGAGACCGCCGACGCCAACTCGGCGAGCCCGACGTGGTGCATGCCGCCTTGGATGATCGGGTACTGGATGCCGAGCAGTTCAGTGATCCTGGTTTTCATGATGTTCTCGGTTGACGTGGGTGTAGAGGTACTTCGAGCTTGCAAGCGTTGCGCGCCTCACCGACTGTCGAGGTGCTTGGTGCCTGGTGTCGCACAGAGGATTTCTACATGAGATGCACGTGCCAACGCCGGTGCATGCGCGTAGTTTCCTTGCGGGCCCACTTTGTGTACATTGGCGAAACCGACACAAGTCTTGCGATTTACGACATCCATGCCCCGCGCCGCCATCCTTGCGTATGACGATTGCTACGCTTCCAGCCTGGGGGGATTTGCCGACATCTTGCAGATCGCGAATTCGCACTTGCGACAACAGTTGGGCACCGGAAGCCCTCAGTTTGAGTGGCGCTTCGTTTCACCTGCAGGGAGCCCGGTCAGGGCAAGTAACGGACTGCAGCTGAACACGGAATGCATTCGGCCTCGCGAGAAGTTCGATCTGGTCTTTATCCCGAGCGCTCATTACGCAAGCAGCAAGGCATTCGACCGGTTGTTGGTGCAGCAGTCTTCTGCATGCGACTGGCTCGTGTCCCAGTGGGATTCCGGCGCACGCCTCGCGGCGAACTGTACAGGCACGTTCATTCTTGCCAAAACCGGGCTGTTGGACGGAAGGCCCGCAACGACCACCTGGTGGTTGGCAGAACAATTTCGCCACCGGTTTCCGCGAGTCGATCTTCAACTCGAGCCGGTCATTACGGAGGCCGATCGGCTGGTTTGTGCTGGCGCGTTGGCTTCCTATCTCTTGCAAGCCATCCACATCATCGAGAGTTTCTGCGGGCCGGTCATTGCCTCGCAGTGTGCGAAGAGCATGCTGATTGATGTGAGCCAGACCAAACAGACGCCCTACCTGCCGTTATTGACCGACAAGGCGCATGCCGATTGCCTCGTCCACCGTGCGCAGCACTGGCTACAAAAGCACATGGCAAAGGAAGTGAGGATGTCAGAGATGGCGCACGACTTGGGTGTCAGCGAGCGGACGATCATTCGGCGGTTTCAGGCTGCGCTGAACCAACCGCCCCTGCGCTACTTGCAAAGCCTGCGCATCGAGGCTGCACGAAGCCTGCTGGAAGCCGGAGACATGAACCTCGAGATGATCGCTGCTCAGGTGGGATACAACGACACCAGTTCCTTCTGTCGCCTCTTCAAGGAGAGAGTCGGGCTCAGTCCGGGAGCGTATCGCAGCCGCTTACGCCCGTCTGTGGATGGAGTGGGCAACACCTCTCGGACACTGCGTTAATTTTTTGTTCTACAGCAGCGATTGGCATTCAGGGCTATCTCCGTCGCCTCGCTCGACTGCACGAGCTCAGCCTCTTCAATGAGGGATTGACCAAAATATCGACACAGCCTGCGTACCGGTAGGGCACTTCAGTGCTCTGGGAGGCAGTACTAGATATCCACGATAAATCTGGCGTCGAAAGACTCATTCTCTGAACCCCGTCCCTTAGGGGCGTAGCCCCGTGGGTTACAGACGACCCGACACTCCCCCACGGTGTAGTCAAAACTGTCGTGCATATGACCATGGATCCACAGATCCGCTAGTTGGACAACGCTCTCCATACGACTGGCGTACGCCGGCGTGAGCGGGTCATCCTGGTACTGGGGCGCTACGCTTTGCCTCGATGGCGCATGGTGGGTGATAACAACGCGCTTACGCTGCGTAGGAGCCATCAGTTCATTGCTCAACCATTGTCGCGCCGCAATGTGCATCTGAATCGTGTCCCGCGGCTGGAGCTTTCGGAACACGCCTCGCGTCTCGAACCGGATTGCACCGGTGAAATCAGTCATGCCTCTAGCTGCATAACTCTCGGCTGTAAGTGCGCGTTGCTCTCCCCCACGATAAAGAGCAAAGTCTGTCCAGAGCGTTGCGCCAAGGAATTCCACGTCCCCAATCGTGATCTTGTCCATATCGAGCAGGTGAATGTTCGACGTCGCCGCGCACGCCACACGCAGATCGCGAAGCACTCGGCTGTGCTCGCCTTTGTAGAACTCATGGTTGCCGGGCACATAGATGACAGGCAGGCCTTTGCTCTGAGCTTCAATCCACGGGATACCTCGGTTACCTAGGTGAATGTCGCCGGCAAACGACAAAGCGCCCGCCGGAAACAGCGGGCGCTTTTCTTTGGGCTTACGCC
>Ga0070659_100001716_pt1 | contig 15767 bp, 13 predicted proteins | sample KBSC23metaG_FD_64666 | JGI IMG/M metagenome (GOLD analysis project Ga0070659, IMG submission 64666) | Corn rhizosphere microbial communities from Kellogg Biological Station, Michigan, USA - KBS C2-3 metaG | ecosystem: Host-associated > Plants > Roots > Rhizosphere > Soil ... | reverse complement strand
ACATTCGAATCAGGCTGAGGCCCTCGCCTTTGCCTTGAGCCACAGCCCGAAATCTTTCATCACCTGGACCACCGGCTTGAGGCGCTCGCCATCGATCGTCAGTTGATAGTCGACGCTGATGGGCGCCGTCGGATGCACGGTACGCCTCACGAGACCCGCTTCTTCGAGCGCTCGGAGGTCCAGGGAGTGGGGGCAAGCGCCTTGGCTGGAGTCGGTCTACAAGGCGGACATCCACTTTGACGGCCTGGAGAACCTCGAGACCTGGTATGAACGGATGCGTGCGAGGCCGGCCGTGCGCACGTCGCTCCACAGGGAAGGCCTCAGCTGACCGTTCAATCCGGAGGCGGACAAGACGTCGTCGAACTTCACCAGCCGGCCCCGCCACAATCCATGCGCAGGTACACCCGCAGCTCGCTGGTGCCGGCCGGAAGGGCGTTGGTCGCGTCCCTACTTGATCGCGCGCATGATGCGGGCACCGCCGCCGGTGCGCAGCCCGTCCTTGCGCCGCGCGAAATAGCGCGGGTTGAGATCGTCCGGCGTCACGCTTTGCGCGGAACTGAAACCCATTTCGAGCAGTTGGCCCTGCAACTGAGCCGGATCAAAGGTCGAAAGCCATGGCTCACCAAGCGCGGCAATCTGGGCCTCGATGGTTTCAGTGATCACCCGCTCGATCGGATTGAGCATGGTTGCCGGAACGCGGTAGTCGAAGCACAGGCAGCTGCCCTCCGCAAAGTCAGCCACCGTGCGGAGTGTTCTCAGCACCGAGTCGGCCGTCAGGTACATCGTCACGCCCATCCAGCTGACGCAAGCGGCCTGGTCTGCCCGAAACCCCATCTGCCGCAACGCACCACCCAGATCGTCGCGCTCGAAATCGACGGGCACGAACGTCAGGGACGACGGCACGTGGATGCCGGCCTCGGCCAGGAGTTGCTGCTTCCAGCGCTGGGTGCCCGGGTGGTCCACCTCGAACACCTGCAGGCCCTCATTCCGGTATTGATTGCGATACGCGAAGGTATCGAGGCCGGCGCCCAGGACGACGTACTGGCGCACTCCACTCGCCACGCAACGCGAGAGCTCGTCCTCGACGAACCGGCTGCGCACGACCAATGCAGCGCGAAGGCCCCGTGACAGGGGATCGTTCAGCGCGAACGGATCTTCTCGCAGCGCGGCCTCGGTGGACGCGCCCAGCAGCGGCAGCGCAATCGGATCCGGCAGCACGAGCGGCTCGTCCAGCAACTGGTGCACGGCACGCAATGAAGCGACTCTGAAAGCCGAACGGCTGGGCTCGCCTTGGCGAACGATGTTGGTGGGAAAAGTGGACATCACGTGACCTCCTTGTGCAGGGACGATATCCCATCGTTCACTCTCACGTTGCGTCAAGGTGAAAGGTCGGGGCTCGCCGCAAGAAGCGCCTCAGCCCAGCTGCTCGGCGAGCGCGACGATGATGCCCTCAGGCCCCCGGATGTAGGCCAGCCGGTAGGTGTCTGCATGCTGCATTTCGCCGATGACCTCGGCCCCGTGAGCGCGCATGCGTGCAACGACAGCATCGATGTGATCGACGGCGAACATGATGCGACGGATGCCCAGCGTGTTGACGGGCGCGTCCACAGGCCCGAACCTGATCGCGTCGGGCGTGTGGAACTTGTCCAGTTCAATGCCTTGTCCATCGGGAGTGCGCATCATCGCGAGGGTGGCCCGCACGTTCTTCAACCCGATCAGGCTTCCGATGGCAGGGCCTTCGACCACCGTCTCGCCCTCGAGCTTGAGGCCCAGTTCCATGAAGAACGACTTGACGGCCTCGAGATCGTCCACAACGATGAGGACGTTGTCCATCCGTTTGAGCGTCATGTTCGTTCCTTTCCTCGCTTGACTGATGATGCCCTGCAGCGCCGGAAGCCGGTCGAATCACTGAGCGCATCGAGCTCAATGCCCTTCGGCAGCGGGCAAGACGCTCTTGCCCGGCACCGGGCAGGCCAACGCCGGATTGCTGTCAATGTAGCGCGCACGCAGCGCCTCGGCCTGAGCCTCCTGCGCGGTCGACAGCGGCTCGTACATGCGCCCGTATGGCCAGCCATAGCCCCAGCGGTAGGGCGTGAAGAAGTAGGGGGCGCCGCCCGCCCGCACACCGGCGAACATGACTTCGGCCAGCGGGGCGCTGTCGGAAGCGGCTGCCACGCAGCGCCTGAATTCCTGGTCGGCGGCGAGCCGCTCGTCAGCCGTACCGCCGCGCCAATAGGCGAGGTCATGCAGCAGGCAGCACCGGCACCAATCCGCCTTGCCCACCGGTGCGCGATCAGGAAACATGCTGCAGCCGTCCGTGGAGAAAGGCTGCATGGACTCCGCGGCGCTGGGGCCGGTGAACGAAAGCAGCGTCGCAGCCAGGATCAGGCAGGCTGGAGGGAATCGAAAGGCCGCGGTCACTTTGAAACGACAGCCTTTACGCCAACGTGTCCAGCGTCCATCCCAGCGCCAGCAACGCGGCGCCGGCCACGAGTGCTGGCATGGCGAGACCTCGCTTGCGGTAGTTCACGCCGTACGCCGCGATCAGCGCCCTGCTCTGCTGCTGTCCCGCGATGAAGTACCACACCACGGTGACGAGCGACAAGAGCCAGCTGCCGCGGAACGCCGCCAACGGCCCCGGGTTCCAGCGATGCACCACAACGATGACAGCCGCGCTGACACTCGCCAGCACGAACAGCCAGATCCACAGGCCGAGCCGGCGCCGGGAAGGCCCCAGGGCCGAGGCATTGGCCAGGTGAATGGCCGCGCCGAACACCGGCGTCAGCACAAAGCTCAGCAGCACCGCCCGGTCCGCATTGAAGGCCGGTGACGGTTGCACCTGGAAGGATGGGGCGGTGGAGGCCTCGCCTTCCAGTTCGAACGCGCCGGCATGGAACGACGCGATGGCCTTGTGTGCTTCCTCGACCTGCGAGGCGGGCACCAGAACCCGCACGCCTCCCGCCGCGGTGGTCATCCAGCCGTGCGCCTGCAGGAAATGGGCGTCTGCAACCCGGGGCGTCAGGCCCGCCGATTGCAGAACGCCGCTCAACAGGTGCGCCTCGGTCGGTGTGTGGCATGTCGCCACGCGCACGAAGTCGTCCGACCCCGCTTCCTCATTTGGCCCGATCTGCATCGCCTCTTCCCCTTTTCGATTCATCGTGGGTCACACCATGGCGTTGTCCGTGCCTGGAATCTCATGCGCACCGATGCGCTTGCGTGTCAGGCGATACAGCAGTTTGGACATCCACCCCGTTCCCTGCAGGAAGGCCTCGGTCTCTTTGACATAGTCGTCATCAGGGGCGATGGCCTGGGCGCCCATGAGCCAGCGGACGCTTTCACGCTGGTTGTAGAGCTCCTTGTCTTCGTAGGTTCCGAGCATGCTGGCCCAGGCCGCCATCGCGATGGCATGGCCTTCGTCGGCATGCTTCTTGACCCACGCCATGTGCTCGTGGCGGACGCGAACCAGCCGGGCCCAGGCGACGTATTTGAAGCTGGTGTCGAGCGCCTTGTCGTTCTCCAGTTCGTGGGCGCGGATCGCCGCCACGATGGCCGCACCTTCATGATGCGCCAGCTCCTCATCGGTGGATGCCGATTGGGCCCTCACCCGGTGCAGCCAGGCCACCTCCAGCGCGGAATAGGCGTCCCCCTGTTCCATCGCCTCCTGGTGGAAGCGCATGGCCTTGTCACTGTCGGCCTCGACATGAATGCCCTGCTCGTACACATCCCCGAGGACCTGACAGCACCTCGGGCTGCCGTGGTCATGGCCCATGTGCCAGATGTCAACCGCCTCCCGCAACATGCGGACGTGGTAGAAGTTGCCGCCGATCTCGCGGAAGTGGTCCCCCTTCGGGCTGGCCCGGTGCGCGGCATCGAGCCAGGCCTTGCCGATGTCCTGGTCGCAGACGAAGCCCTGCAGGCCTCGCAGCGCGAAGTAGCCATACAGGAGCCGTGCCGAAGCGGTGTGCCCACCCTCGGCGCTGCGGCACACGGCCTGTGCGATCCATGTCGACTCGGGCTCGTACTTGATCGACAGACAGTGGGCGATCTGCATGACGATCTCGCTGTCGATGGGATGCTCCGCCTCGGCGCGTTTCAGAAACTCGAGCGCCTCTGTCTCGCGGTCGAGAAAATTGTGGCTGCGCGCGAGCCACACCAGCACCTCGTACCGATGGTAAGGATGCAGCGCTTCGGCCGCCCGCCGCCTGGCCGCATCCATGGCCTGCGCCGCATACCCGGGCTCGCTTTCCTTGTCGACGTGGTCTCCCAGGTGATCGTCGCGCCAGATCTCATGCAGCAGCCGGTCTTTTTCAACGGCATCAAGGTGCGCGCAGTGCTCGGACGCCACGAAGGCGCGCACACGCTCATGGCTGCCGCCCCAGCGCGGCTGAAGGAACCAGACGTACTGGCGCAGGAAAACAAAGAGCCGCGGATGGATGTGAAAGGCGGCCTCCATCCAGTAGTGGTGCAACTTGCTCCGCTTCTTGCCCTGCATGGGGGCAGGCAGCGCGGCAGGACGCTCAGCCGGCACCTGAAGCCTGTCATCTGGCGCCATGCCGGACTGGGCCAGCAGGCTGGCCAGTGGCGCCGGCACGGCCGCATCCTCACTCGCAAACGCGTATGCCACGGATGTCACCTTGCTTCGGCCCGTGAGCATCAGGTCGGTCAGCCAGCCCGGTTCCCGGAAGGCGGCAACGCCTTTCATCATGATGACGGGAGCGGCCCACAGGCGGGCATCGAGCGCCAGCGCCCGCAGCACGGCCACGCACAGGTTGGCCACTGCCGCATGCGCGCACGCCCAGCCTTCGTCCGTCACGGAGCTGGCCCATCCGCTGCCGCGGTACACATAGGCCCAGTGGTACCAGTAGTGGGCTTCGATCAGGTACGCGTGACCGGACGTGGGAAGCGCCGCCTGCCAGGCCCTGATCCGGGCCAGGTCCGTCGCGTCGTCCTGGTCGAGCGAATGGTCGAAGTCGTTGAGGCGATCGATGTAGAACGCCTCTTTCTCGCGGCTTGCGAAGCTCTCCTCGCAGGCCACGCGCAAGGCCTGGTCGAGCTCCTGGTAGCGTCGCTCGCGCAGCCCCCTGCTGATGTCGCAGGGGTGGGCCGCCGGAGCGGGTACGGGAACGGGCTGGTACGGCACCGGAAAAGAACGCATGGCGGGATGAAGGCGTTGCACGGGCGGGGATGGGTTCAAACCATGGCGTTGTCCGCGCCAGGAATCTCATGCGCACGGATGCGCTTGCGTGTCAGGCCGTACAGGAATCTGGAGACCCAGCCCGTTCCCCGCAGGAATGCTTCGGTTTCCTGGACGTAGGCATCCTCCGGCGCAATCGCCTGGGCGCCCATCAGCCAGCGGACGCTCTCACGCTGGTTGTAGAGCTCCTTGTCTTCATACGTTCCGAGCATGCCGGCCCACGCCGCCATCGCCAAGGGATGCCCCTCGTCGGCATGCTTCTTCACCCAGTCCTTGTGCTCATGGCGAATGCGGATGAGGGTGGCCTTGGCGATGTAGCGGAAGGTCTTGTCGAGCGCCCGGTCGTCGTCGAGCTCGTGGGCGCGCAGTGTGGCGGTGATGGCCCCGCGCTCATGGTGAGCCAGCTCTTCGTCACTGGAGGCCGATCGGGCCAACTCGTTGTGCAGCCACCCGACCATCAGGGCGGAGTAGCTGTCGTCCTTGTCCATCTCCTCCTGGTAGTACTGCAGGGCCTTGAGCGCGTCCGGCTCGACATGCTGGCCGGCTTCGTACATATCCCCCAGGATCTGGGCGGACTTCGGGGCGCCGAGATCGTACCCGGCCTGGCAGATGTCGAAGGCTTCACGGAACATCCCGATCAGCCGGAAGTGCTGGGCGATCTCGCGGAAATGCATCGCCTTCGGCGCGTCGCGATGACCCGATTCCATCCAGGCCTTGCCGATGGCCGGGTCGCAGGCAAAGCCTTGCATGCCGCGCAACGCGAAGTAGCCATACAGGATTTGCGCCGTATCGGTGTAGCCGCCTTCGGCGCTGCGACAGACCGCTTGCGCGAGCCAGGTCGACTCCGGCTCGTACTTCAGCGCCAGATACTGGGCACAGTACATGACGATTTCGTCGTCGATGGGGTACTCCGCCTCGGCGCGCTTGAGGCACTCCAGCGCTTCCGTCTCGCGATCGAGCATGTTGAGGCTGCGGGCCAGCCATGCCAGCGTTTCGTACCGGTGGTAGAAGTGCAATGCCTCGGCGGCCCGCCGCCGGGTGGCCTGGATGGCCTGCTCCGCGTCAGCGGGGTCGGTCGCCTTGTCGACAAAGCTGTTGAGGTGATCGTCTCGCCAGATCTCATGCAGCAGCCGGTCTTTCTCCACGGCATCGAGGTGCGCGCAATGCGCCGATGCCACGAAGCTGCGGATGCGGTCGTGGCTGCCGCCCCAGCGAGGTTGCAGGAACCAGATGTATTGGCGCAGGAAGAGGAAAAGGCGCGGATGGATGTGCAACGCAGCTTCCATCCAGTAGTGATGCGACTTGCTCCTTTTCTTGCCGTTCACGGGAGCAGGCAGCGCGGCGGGGCGCTGCTCAGGCAACTGCAGGCGGTCATCGGGTGCCATGCCGGCCCTGGCCAGCATGGTGATCAGTTGCTGCTGTGTCGCCTCGTCCACATCGGGCATCGAATAGCCCGCCGACGCCTCCTTCGATCGGCCGGTCAGCAGCAGCGCCGTCAGCCAGTCCGGCTCGCCGAAGGCCGCAACGCCATGCATCATGATGACGGGCGCAGCCCACAGGCGTGGATCGAGCGCCACGGCGCGCAAGGCCGCGACGCACAGGTTCGCGATGGCCGCATGGGCGCACACCCATCCTTCGTTCGTCACCGTGCTGGCCCAGCCACTGCCGCGGTACACGTAGGACCAATGGAACCAGTAGTGCGCTTCCATCAGATGGGCGTGTCCGGAGCCGGGCGAGGCCGCCTGCCACGCACGGATCTGCGCCAGGCTCGGCCCGCCTTCGCGATGAAGCGCACGGTCGAAGTTTTCCAGCCGGTCCGTATAGAAGGTCTCCCCCTCCCGATTCGCGAAGGTGTTGTCGACCGCCTCGTTCAACGCCTTGTCCAGGTCCTCGTAGCGCTGCGCGCTCAGCAAGCCGCTGATGTCGCAGGGATCGGCCGCCGGAACGGGGACCGGGAGAGGCTGGTACGGCACCGGGAAAGAACGCGCCGCGGCGGTGGATGCGATTGAAGTCATTGGCGGGTCAGGGAGACGGGGACGGCGTTTGAGGCGCCAGGGGCTGCGGATCGAAGATGCGGTAGGCCGACCACGGCAAGGTGCACCAATTGCTGCGCGGGTCGGCCAGGTATTGCGCCACCTCGAGGCGGGCCCGCTGGCTGGTGGTGGCGCCCTCGCGGCTGGTCAGCCATTCGGCGCGCGCGCGGGCGTAGGCATCACCGAAGTCCTGCCAGCTCTGGAAGGTGTCTTGCGCGCGCTGGGCATTGAGCAGGAGCACCATCCACGCCCGTTGTTCATCGCACAACTGCAAGGCCGCCGCGCAGCGCACCAGGAAGGCCACCCGGGCGACCTGGAACGCGATCGCATCGCGCACCTTGCCCTCGACGGCCATGCGGTAGTGGAATTCCTGGTCCTCCGGCCGGGCCCCCTGGGGCCATGCGCGCAAGGCGCGCAGCACCTGGTGCCGGGCGGCCGCGTCATCGAGCTTCGGCGAGATGCCGAATTCATTCAGCACGGCCTCGCGCAGGGACTTGCGGCGCTCGGCCGTCAATGCCATGGGCAAGGCGTCCGAATCACAGGGCAGGTCATTGCGCCGAAGGAGGATGTCCGCGAGCGCCAAGGCCCACCGGCGCCGGGCCGGCTTGATGGGCGCCTCGGCCTCGTTGCCGCCGCGGCGCCCCTTGCCCCACGTCCACCACAGCACAAGCCACACCAGGGGCACGAGCATCCGCGGGAGCTCCATGCCCCGCATGACGACATGCAGGGCGATGTAGAGCAGGATCCAGACGATGAACCGAATCATGACGCGGCGTCCGCGTCCAGCCAGCGCCCGTGGGCGGGAAGCTCGATGCCTTCGATGTGGTAGGCCGGGGCCGGGCGGTGCCGCGGGCTCATCCACCACGGGCTGCCGTTCGCGCCGTTTTCATCATCGGACAACAAGGCATGGGCAGCAGCCCGCACCGCATCGTCAGCCTGATGCAGGGCCTGCAACCTGTCCGCCCCCATGCCCAGCATCAGCCACTGCAGCGATGCGGGAGGCTGCGGGAAATGGGCGACGAGGTCGGGATGGAGTGCCAGGACGCTGAGCATGAGCTCCTGGTCGCGCACGTCGGCAATGAAGGTCCAGCCACCGCCTTCTCCGCCCTCGGCCTCCTGATGGATCAGGCCCATGCTGTCGCAGTCGGCATGCCGCTCGGGCACCGGCTGAACCCAACGCAGGAACTGCAGCGTGTCTTGCACGTACTTGTGCACGGGCGGGCGGTTCTGCTTGCCCTTGATCTGATCGATGTGCAGCGAACTGCCGTCGACACGCAGACTGATGGTGACGTGGGGCAGGTTGTCCGCACCGCGGAGCGTGAAGAGCCGGAGCCGGCCAAGCTGCGCGGCCTCCACATACTGTTCGCCATATCCGCCCATCAAGCGCTTGCGATCGGCGAACTGCCCGAGGCAATGCTGCATGTGGTAGCTCTCGAAGGCCATTTCCTCGCGCAAATGGGCATCCGTCCCGGCGAATTCGAAGAAGGCGCCGTGGGCGGTGCGCAGGCATTCGCGAAGCGCCTTGCCGCTGCTGGGCACCCAACCTTTGCCGCGCCGGGCCTGCATGCGGCGGTGCTCGCGCTCCCACATCTCGAAGGCCAGGTTGCAGGTGATGCGCTGCAGCTTGTCGGCCAGCCGGGTGCCTCTTCGGGCATGGAGGAACTCCACCAGCATGCGCTCTTTCTCGATGAGAAACGCATGCTCGGGATCGATGTAGTAGCACTCCGGCAGCCCCGAGGTTCGAGCCTGCTTGACCAGCCATGCCGGCGGTTCCTCCCCGGGGCCGAGCAGGGCCGCGCAGTCGTCGATCGAGCGGACGCGCACGGCCGATTCGAAACTGCCGATCAGCCAGCGAAAGAAGTGGTTGGCCAGCCAGGCCGCCACCGGCGCGTCATCCCCGCGGGCGGCGCTGCGCCTGGCGATGGATGCCTTGATGGCCGGCGCGTTGACGACGTTGCGAGGGAGGTAATCGGTGCCCGGTTTGCCTTTGGCGGCCATGGCCGGCTGCAACGGGCCGGGAGACGTCGGAACAGGTGCCGGATCGGACATGAAAACAGGAAAGCGTGGAACGGGGACGGCCCGGCGCCGTGGCAGGTGGGTTGCCGCCTGACGGACACGGATTCTCGCTCGACCAACGGGCATCGGCATCGCCCCAAACGGGGGGGCGACATCTGCATGGTCCTCACCCCGAGGCCCACTGCGGCCGGTGGGTACCGACTTTCGTCGGTATGACAAGGGGTGGGTGTGCTCGTTACCCTGGCGCAAGCCGGCGCCCACTGCAGCAAACCGCTTCAGCCCATGTCGTTGGACACCGCGCGGTTCTCACCCCGAAGCTCACAGCGACCAGTGGGTACCGACTTTCGTCGGTATGACAAGGGGTGGGGTGTAGTCGTGACCCCGGCGCAGGCCGGGGCCCACTGCACCCAGCCGCTTCAGCCGTTGGCCAACATAAAGACCCGCCGCGGCACCCGCAGGTGCCCGGCCGGCCATGCTGCCCGCCGCCCGGGCGGACAGCGTTCGAGCTATCTCCACTCCCAGAGCAACCCCCTCGTGTTGCCCTCGCCATCCACCTCGTATTCGAAGATCACTGCAATGCTGTTCAGCTTCAACCAGGCCGGGGAGGTGCTTTGGTAGAAGCACGCACCTCGGTAGCTGATCGTGCCGTTCTTCTTCATCGTGCCGACGCCCTGGCCGGTCCAGGTGGCTGCCTCGCCCCCATGCCCCAGCAACACGCCGTGGCCGTCACCGTACAGCGTGCCATCGGCCCGCATGGTGGCGACGTAGGTGCCTGTTTCGTTGATGTCCACACCGTAGATGGAGCCAGTGGCCTGGAACGACGTCTCCATCCTCGGTGCACCGTTGAGGGCAGGCAGCACCCGCTGAGAGGTCACCTTGCCCACGTCTTCGCCAATTCGATCGCCCAACATGGCATGCTCCTTTCCGACCACGCGGGTCATGTGTTCGACCGCGCGGGCACCGAACCGGGAGCCAGCCCTCACGCCTTCACGTCATGGCGTGACCCGACGCCTCGGCGCCGCGTATGTTGAACTTAGTCCTGGTGGCGGCGAACTGCAATGCGCTGCGGCAAAAAAAGGGCGTGCATCGACATGATTCAAGAGCCAATGAAAAATCGCCCCGGAAGGGAAGCAACATGATCAGACGTCAGGCGCTTGCCGCCCTGCTGGCCGGGCTTTGTGCCGGGGCTCATGCCCAACAACTGGTGGCCGGTGAACTCGCCCGTTTCGAATACCACCCGTCCGGCTTTTTCCAGGGCAAGACGGTGCCGGTTTACCACTACAAGGCGCAGACGGCGCGGCAAGATGCCCGGGTGCTCTTCGTCATCCACGGCGTCGAGCGCGATGCCAGAACGACCTGCTCGAACTGGATTGCGGCCGCCGAGAAGTACGGCCTCGTGCTGGTCGCCCCCGAGTTCGGCAGCGCCGACTTTCCCCAGGCACTGTTCCAGCTGGGCGGGTTGACCGCATCAGACGAAAGCCATTGGACTTACAACCTGATCGAGTCTCTGTTCGACTTGATCAGGGAGAGCAACGGCTTGACTGCAACGGGCTACCATCTGTTCGGTCATTCCGCCGGAGGGCAGTTCGCGCATCGCTTGGCCTTGATGGCCCGGCAACCGCGCATTCTGGGTGTCGTCGCGGCCAATGCCGGCACCTATACGATGCCGACCTACGGCGGCTGGACCGATACGCCGTTTCCCTACACGCTGAGCAAACAAGCAATCTCGGAAGAGCGCCTCGGGGCCGCGTTCCGGCGCCCCTTGACAGTCATTCTCGGGGAGTCGGACACGGACGCCAGCGGCGCGAATTTGCCGAACTCCAAGGCCGCTCAGTCCCAAGGTCCACACCGCTTCGCGCGGGGCCAGCGCTTCTATGCGCTGCACAGGAGCAAAGCCAGCGGCTGGGCGTCCCACTGGCCTGGAAGCTGGTCACCGTGCCCGGCGTGGGTCACAGCTCCAAGGCCACCGGCCGGGTTGCAGCGCCCTTGCTCTTCGAGCCGTCTTCGCCGCCGAGATAACTTGCCAGACCGTCCCACTTGCCAATTCCGATCCGAACCGACCGACACGCCATGAACCTGCCCCGCCTGCTCGCATCCACTGCCCTTTGCCTCCTGAGCACCCTCGCCCAGGCTGCCGGCCTCGCCTTCATCGACGTGCCGGCCGATCAGAACGGGCCGGCGCTGCGCGGCACCGTGTGGACGCCCTGCGAGGCGCCCGCGGGCCCGATCGTGCTGGAACCCCTTGTCCTGCGCGGCGTGAGGGACTGCCCGATCGCAGGAACGCAACTGCCCTTGATCATCGTGTCGCACGGCACGGGCGGCTCCTCGCTGGGGCACCATGACACGGCGGCCGCCTTGGCCGACGCGGGCTTTGTCGTCGCAGCCATCAACCATCCTGGCGACAATTTCCGGGACCTCAGCCGGCAGGGCCACCTGTCGGCCTTCGGCACGCGGCCGGTCGACATGAAACGGCTGCTCGACCATCTGCTGGGTGCCTGGCCAGGCCGCTCCAGCCTGGACGCCGGACGCGTCGGCATCTTCGGCTTCTCGCGGGGCGGCTACACCGCTCTGGCAACCATCGGGGCCGTACCCGATTTCACGACGCGCGAGGACCTCTGCCCGCCCGCCACCACGCTGCCGCTCTGCGGAGAGATCAAGCGCCGCAACATGCCGCCTGCGCCGCAGCGTGATGCTCGCATCCGGGCCGCCGTGGTCGTGGACCCCTTGAGCTTCTTCAGTGCCGAAGGCCTCTCGGGGGTCACTGTTCCGGTGCAATTGTGGGCGTCGGCCCATGGCGGCGACGGCGTGACGCCTGAAAGTGTGACGGCACTTCGCCGCCACCTGCCCACGCCACCCGACTGGCATGTGGCGGCGAACGCCGGGCATTTCGCGTTCCTCGCACCCTGCACACCGGCGATGACACAAGCCCTGCCGGAGCTCTGCCGCGACCGTCCCGGCTTCGAGCGGGCGGACTTTCACGCGCTGTTCAATGGGGAGGTGGTGGCCTTCTTCAAACAGACTCTTGCCTCCGGGCGTGGCGAGGTGGCATCGAAAAAGCAATGAGTGACGACGACAGTCCCGGGAAAATGTATTGACAATGTACACACAGGGACGGCATCATGGCACTCAGCGCTCCAGCTTTCTGCACCCCGCCCCGAGGGCTTCCCATCATGCAATCGGCGACCACCATCAACGTTCGCGCCCCTGCCGAGGTGAGAGACCTCATTGATCAGGCCGCCCGCGCCCAAGGAAAAACGCGCACTGATTTCATTCTGGAATCCTCCATGGAGGCAGCGCAACGGGTGTTGCTCGATCAAGCGTTCTTCCAGGTGAGCGAGGCTCAGTTGAAGAGCTTCCATGCCGTGATGGAGCAACCCATTGAGCACAACAGGGCCCTGCAAGGTTTGCTGGGGACGAAATCGCCTTGGGAGCGGTGAAGTCCTCATTGCTCAAGCCGCCTGCCATCATCACCGCCGAGCATGACTGCTCGGCTTTTACATGCCGGCACAGAACGCTCGCGGAATGGTTGCAAAAGCGTGCCTTGGCCAACCAGGCCAGTGGGGGCTCGAGAACTTACGTTGCTTGCTCCACCAGCGGCCAGGTCGTGGGCTATTACGCATTGGCCCCGGGTGCCATTGCGCCACAGGAGGCCACTGGTGCGGTGCGCCGCAACATGCCAAACCCTGTGCCGGTCTTCGTTCTCGGCCGCCTGGCCGTCGATGAGGCCTGGAGTGGCATGGGAATCGGCTCCGGGCTTTTTAAAGACGCCCTCGTGCGTTGCGCTCGAGCTGCCCACATCATCGGAGGAAGGGCTCTCCTCTGCCACGCCATTGATGACCATGCCAGGCAGTTCTACCTCAAGCATGGCTTTCAGCCATCTCCCATCGCGCCTTTGACTGTCATGCTGGGACTGAAAGACGTCATCAGACTCTTGCAGGACACCGCCTCTCCGTAGGAAGCCTCGCCAGTTCGGCGCCAGTAAGGCGGCGATGGCGCTGAACCGAGGAACGGCAGGCCCCATGACCAGCGCTGCTGAGGGTCTGCCGCACTCCCGTGACTCCGCGGCGTGCGCAATTTCACGTCCTGTTCCATACCGGCGCAATCGCCTTCTTCAAGAAGCACCTTGCGGCACGCCGCCACGTGCAAACGCTGCACCAGAGGCTGACTTCGAAGCCCACGGGGTCGCTGCCCGGAGAAACCCCAGGAAGGCTCAATGACCGCGCAGGGCGCGCGCTTCCCGCGCAATCGGCGCGAACAAGCCGGCACGCCGAAGTCGGGCTGTCGTATCTTGGTGCCGCGGCCTGCACCAAGGGCGAGCAACCGAAAGGAAGTACCCATGCCACTGTCTCGAATCCTCACCGTTTTCGCGTTCGGCCTCGTCGTGTCGGCCCCCGTGCGGGCAGACATCACACTGGCCGGCATCACCGAAACCCAGGGCAGCGGCGCCATCGCCGGCACGGCGTTCCGCAACGGGTACCAGTTGGCGATCGACGAGATCAACGCCGCAGGCGGCGTGCTCGGCCAACGGCTGACGATGACGCAGTTCGACATCGACAGCACCCCTGCAGCGGCAGCGGACGCCGCCAAGTCCGCCGTGGCCACGAAGCCCTTCGCCATCCTGGGGCCCGTTTTCTCGGGGCTGACGCTTGCCACGATGCCGGCAACCCAGTCGACGGGCATTCCACATTTCACGGGCAGCGAAGCCGCATCCATCTCACGGAAATACCATCCGACGATTGTCCGCACCTCGCTGAGCCAGCATGGATCGATACCGCGCCTGGCCGCCTTGGCCACGTACGGGCTCGCGGCGAAACGCATCGCCTTGCTTTGCGCTGACAACGAGTTCGGCCGCGACGCCCGAGCGCTGCTCACGGAGGAGTTGACCCGCAGAGGCGCCACCCTGGCATTTGCAGGCACGGTGCAGCCGGGACAGAAGGACGTCGACGCCCTCGTCCGGCAGGTGCAGGAAGCACAGCCCGATGCGGTGGTTCTTTACCTGAACGAAGGCGAGGCGGCCACCGCCCTGCAGGCATTGAGGAATCAGGCTTACCGCGGTCTGATCATCGGAGAGGGGCCTCTCGTTTCGGCACAAGTCCTCGCGGCCGCCGGGAGCGCGGCGGAGGGCGTGATCGCCCACACTGGCATCTCGGTCGAGTTGCCATCTCCGCGCATGCGGGCATTCGTCGCCGACTACACCCGGCGCTTCGGCGCAAAGCCCGAACACAATGCGGTCAAGGGTTACTTCGCCGTGCAAGTCATCAAGGCCGGGCTTTTGCGCCTGGGCAAGATCGACGCGGCGGAGTTCATGGGCCTCATCAAGAACACCCGTCTCGAAGGCCGCACGCATCCCGACTTGATGACCTCGGTGCGGTATGACTTCTTCGGGCACCTCAACCGCGACAGCTACCTGGTGCAGGTGCGAGGCGGCGCCACGGAGATCCTGGCCACGATGAGTTCGCTCGATACGCCATTCGTCGAATTGGCCAACGGCAAATCCTGGGCACTCAACTCCAATGAGCTTCGGCGGGAGCTGGCCGCGGCCATGGCCCGTCCTGCCGCCTCGGCAGCGGCGCCGCCGACCCGGACTGCCTCCCGATAGGTACAAACCGGATGCACATGTCTTGAGCCGTCATTGACGCCGGAACAGCGCCCTGGCCGCTCCATGCCAAGGTTGCCCCTCGTCACGTTCCCACGGTCGCGCCGATACCGCAATGGCGCGAGAACAATTGCAGGTGCTGCCCATGAGTCTCTTTCCCAAAACCATCACCGGCCGGCTCGGACTCGGATACGCGGCCATGGCAGCGTTCATGGCAGCAACCATCACGATGGCCTGGGTGGAGCTGCAAAGCCTGGGCGACCTCTCGCGCCACTTGACCCGTGAACTCGCATCCCGCGAACGGGAAGCGCGCCAATGGCAGGCCCTGCTCGGGCGCGATGCGCTGACGGCCCACTCCATGCTGGTCACGAGCGACCCGGACAAACTCAAGCCGCTGGCCGCCGAGATGAAGGCCGACACCGCCCGGCTCCAGGAACTGCACACGGAGTTCGCGGGGCGAACCACCGCATCGGTCGACACAGGCCGGTTGAAGCAGTCCCATGAGCGCTACCTCGCTGCGACACGCGACTTCATGCAGGCGCTCGACAGCGGCTCGAGCGACTTCGCCCGCACCGAATTCAATGACAAATTCCTGCCCTCGTCCCGCGAATACCAGGGCTTGCTGGAGCAACTCGCGCAACGTCAGCAAGCCAACATGGACCAGAGCCGGGACAAGGCCGAGGCGCAGTCGGCGGCCGGCTTCCGGCTCATGCTGGCCGTCGGGATCTCGGGCCTGGTCATCGCCGTTGTCCTGGCCTGGCGACTGGCCGTGGGCATTCGCCGCGCACTCACCGAAGCGATCCGGATGGCCAACGCCGTCTCGGATGGCGACCTGGCCGCGCGCAGCACCATCGCGGTGGAAGGCGAGCTGGCCGAGCTCTTCGGCGCGCAACAACGCATGTGCGAGCGGCTGCAAGACACGGTGGCG
>Ga0070659_100001715_pt1 | contig 15768 bp, 12 predicted proteins | sample KBSC23metaG_FD_64666 | JGI IMG/M metagenome (GOLD analysis project Ga0070659, IMG submission 64666) | Corn rhizosphere microbial communities from Kellogg Biological Station, Michigan, USA - KBS C2-3 metaG | ecosystem: Host-associated > Plants > Roots > Rhizosphere > Soil ... | reverse complement strand
ACGCCGCTGTGGGCGGGCATCTACATGCTGCCGCTGACGATCGGGATGCTGCTCGCGGGCCCCACGTCGGGCTATCTATCCGACCGCTTCGGCGCGCGCCCGTTCGCCACCGGCGGCATGCTCGCCACCGCGCTCAGCTTCGGCTTGCTGCTGCTCCTACCTGTCGATTTCGCCTATCCGATGTTCGCGCTCGTTCTGTTCATGATCGGCGTGTCGATGGGCCTGTTCGCGTCGCCCAACCGGGCAGCCGTGATGAACAGCCTGCCGCGCGGCGATCGCGGCGCGGGCGGCGCGATGAATCAGACCTTCCAGAACTCCGCGCAGGTGCTGTCGATCGGCGTGTTCTTCACGCTGATGATCCTCGGGCTGTCGGCCACGCTGCCGCACGCGATGTCGAGCGGCCTGGAGGCGCACGGGGTGAACGCGGCCACCGCGCACCACGTGGCCAGCCTGCCGCCGGTGTCGATCCTGTTCGCCGCGTTTCTCGGTTACAACCCGATCCAGCACCTGGTCGGCCCGCACGCGCTCGCCGCGCTGAGCGCCTCCGACCGCGCGACGATCACCGGCCACACCTTCTTCCCCCACCTGATCGCCGCGCCGTTCCGCACCGGGCTGCACGAGGCGTTCGCGTTCGCCATTGTCGCGTGCGTGATCGCCGCGCTGGCGTCGCTCATGCGCGGCGGCCGCTACGAGCACGACGACTCCGTGGCGCCGGTCCCGAGCCGCGCCCTACGCACACCCCTACCCGAGGAGCAGCATGCAAGTTGAGTGGTACGGCCAGTCGGCCTTCCGTCTGAGCGCCGGCGAGACGACCGTGTTCATCGACCCGTTCGGCGACATGTCGAGCCTGCTCGGCGCGGGCGGGATGGAGTGGAACTACCCGCCGATCTCGGGCGTGGACGCGAACCTTTTGCTCGTCACCCACGAGCACCGCGACCACAACGTGGTGGAGGCGATCGGCGGCGATCCGGTGGTGCTGCGCTCGACCGCCGGCAAGCTCGAGTCGCCGATCGGGGAGGTCCTGGCCGTGGCCTCGGAGCACGACACCGCCGCGGGCACCGAGCGCGGGCCGAACACGATCTTCGTGTTCTCGCTCGACGGTGTGCGCGTGGCTCACTTCGGTGACTTCGGCCAGACCGAGCTGCGCCCCGAGCAGCGCGAGGCGATCGGCCAGGTCGACCTGGTGTTCCTGCCGGTGGGCGCGGGGCCGACGATCGGCGACGAGCAGGCCGCCAAGATCGCCGACCAGATCGACGCGAAGTGGATCGTGCCGATGCACTACCGCACCGAGAAGATCGGCTTCCTCGAGCCGGCCGACGCGTTCCTCGACCGCATCGAGAACGTGCAGCAGGTCGCTTCGCCCGTGTTCGACACCGCCGATCTGCCCGAGGACACGCCTCTCGCCGTGGTGCCGGCAGCTCCGTAAGGGGTGCCTGCGGCCAGGTAAGGGGTCGAGGGCGCAAAGTCGCTCCTTACCCCCGATGTGGGATCGGGCTCCTTAGTCCAGCATTGATTCCAGCGATGGAACTACCTGGGAGAGGAACCAAGATGAACCCGTTTATGAGCAAGGAAATGGCGACAGAGCACATCCGCGATCTGCACGAGGCCGCACGCGGTGCCCGCAATCCGGAGGCGACCCCGGACCGCACTGACGACGTGGTGATCCGGCGCTTTGCCGAGCGCGACATCGACGCGATCCGGCGGCTCGCGGCCCTCGACTCGAAGCCGGAGCCGAGTGGGGGCGTGCTCGTGGCCGAGCGCGCCGGCGAGCTCGTGGCGGCGCTGCCGCTCGACGGCGGCGCCGCGCTTGCCGATCCGTTCAAGCGCACCGCCGACGTGGTAACGCTGCTCAAGCGGCGCGCGCCCGAGTTCCGCCCGCAGGCGAGCCCGCGCTTCACCCGGTTCGGCCGGGTGCATCTGCCCCGCGGTCGCTTCGCCGCCTAGGTCAGCCGCGGCTCAGCGCGCGTACCCCGGCCACAGTGCCGAGGTACGCGTTGCCATTCGGCCCGAGCGCCAGCCCCGCGTAGTTGTTGTTCCCGAGCAACCCCTCGCCGGCCGGGACCTTGAATCGCAGGCGCCCGGTCCGCGCGCTCAACCCGATCCACGACCACGTCTGGCCACCCATCGGATTCGGATCCTGCGTGTAGGCGTAGATCGTCTGAGTCTTGGCCGAGAGCTTCGGCACCACGCTCGGGGCGTGCTCGGTCTTGTTGGTCCAGACCACTCGGCAGCCGTCGCCTCGCTTGTCGATGTCCACGCGAGCGAAGCCGGGCGCCGTGATCGCGCCCGCAAGCGGGCCAAATGGATCCTGATAGCCGTAGTTGTTCTCCGCGATCAGCGACCGGCCCGATCCGATCAGCGAGTTCTCGGTGGCGCTTGCGCCGCGCCGGAACACAGGCACCTGGCACACCACGCGCCTCTGTCCGCGGCGCAGGTGGAGCGCCGTGCGGTAGACGACCACGTCCATCGGATCCGCGTTGTCGGTGATCGCGACGAAGCCGCCGGGGAGGATCGTGGGTGTGGTGCCGGAGCCCGCGTCGGCCTGGCCAGGCTTGTGGATGCCGGAGTTCCTGTACGTGGACTTCCAGTCCACGCGCGGACGCCCGCGGCGGTCGGCCCGGAAGCGGTAGAGCCGCTTATCGGACACGATGTAGACCGCTCCGCGGTCGACCGCAAACGAGTTCTCGATCTCCTCGCCGGTCCTGATCAGGCGGATGCGCCGCGTGCGCGTGTCGAGGACCCCCACCTTCCCGTCCTTCTTCGTCACGAACCAGATGCGCCCCTGGAAGTCGGGTAGTGCCGAGGTGATCCGCTCGTCGCCCCGGACCGCCGAGCTGAGGTCGTAGTCGGCCATCTTGCGAAAGCTCCTGCCGCCGCGGGCTTCGGCCAGCACGAACAGATGGTTGTCCTTGGTCGCACTCCACACCCGGTCGTGCCGGTCGAGAAAGAAGTAGCCGCCACCCGTGTAGTTCTGAAACTCGGGTGTGCCAGGCGGTGTGGGAAGGCCGGCGGGCAGCCGGTACTCGGCGAGCACCGCGAGCGTGCGCGGATCGATCAGGCGCAGGACAGGAGGCGCGACCGTGGACGGGCACACGCTCACGATCCGTCCCTTGCGATCGAACGTGAGCGAGCCACAGAGGGACGGCGGCATGGTGCCGAGCCGCGAGGTGAGGTGCGCGCCTGCGGGACCAGCCCGCCGGTAGGCGTCGGTCATCCAGGTGTCGTTGTGGATGTTGTTGCCCGGATCGCCCGCGAGGTACGGATTCTGCGGCGCGCGCGGTGGCGAAATCGCGGGCGCGGCTGCGGCGCTCGCCGGTAAGGCCAGCACCGCAAGTAGAACTGCCGACGACGCCCGCAACACGGACGCGACGTTACCTGGATCTGCAGACCTTGTAGCGCCGGCGCAGCTTCACGCGCTTGCCGTGCTTGTTGACCCCGCGGATGTGCAGGGTCACCCGGCGCGCCCCGGCCTTGGGATGCACGAGCACCACCAGCCGATGGCGCCGGTGCCGCACCCGCAGCCGGTGACCCGCCATCGTCACGCGCGCGCGACGCAGGCTCTTCGGCAGGCGCACGGTCAGCCGCTTCACGCAGCGCGCGCGGCGCGCCGCCGGGCAGTTCGACACGCACGGCAGCCGCGTGCTCACCAGCAGCTGCGACGGATGGTCGCGATCGTGGAAGAACAGATCGCGGCCCGCGACCGGCAGCGGCTCATGCGTTGGCGTATCCGACGAGCTCAGCCAGAGCCTGAGCCGGTGGCCCGGCTGCAGCGTGTAGGCGATGTCCCAGATGTCCATCCGATACTCGGTGTTGAGGCCGATGGTCACCGGCAGCTCGTGGTCGTCCGGCAGGTACGGCGCGCCCGGGCGCGAGCGCGCGGGGTCCACGTAGCGGAAGCTTGCGCGGAGCCAGCCCTGCTGTATCAGCCGCGTGGAGCCGTCCGGCGCGACGTCGATCAGGCGGCCGACGAACGCCATGTCGCTCGCCTCGGTGATCGCCCAGAAGCGGAGCTCGGACGGTCCGGCCAGCGGCAGGGGCTTCGCGAGCGCTGGCGTCGTGTAGGTGAGACCCTGCGGCTCGTCCAGCCGCTGGTCGAGCGGCGCGTAGGGCAGGAAGCCGTCAGGCCCGTCCTTGCCCATCGGCACCGACACCCCCGCCGCGGGGTCGTAGACGTAGGACTCCTGGTAGGAGTCGCGCCCGGTCGGCACGGAGTTCGCGAGCGTGCCGTCGTTGGGTGAGAGGGTGGCCGACCCGCTCTTGGCCGCCGACAGGTAGAACGGCACGAGCCGCGTGCTCACCGAGCGCCACGTCTTGGCGCTGTGCCACGTGCCGTCGCCCAGGTCGAGGTAGCGCACGCGCGGCTTGTTCTCGATCCCGTTCTGCTCGCCCTTCACGAAGCGATTGAGCCACGCCAGGTCCTCGTGGTCCGGCGGCGTGGAGTTGAGGCTGCCCGCATTCTCGAGCTGCTGCTGGGGCGAGCCGCCGTACGGCGCGCCCACCTCGCCGGCCTCGCCGGTGCCGTGGTGGGTGCTCGCGTCGATCACGAGCAGCTTGTTCTTCGACGCGAGGCCGTCGATCAGGCGAAGGTCGCCGCGGCTGTACATGTCCTCCCAGCCGCTGAAGATGTACACGGGCACGGTGATCCGGCTCATCTTCGCCAGCACCGAGCGCTCCTCGTACAAGGGCCCGTAGTCCGGGATCAGCCGCGTCTCGACGGCGAACTGCTGCTGGGCGCGGTCGAGCACCTGCGGCTGCGGTCCGATGCCGATCGACTGTGCCGCGGTCTGGCCGGCGAACCACTGGCCGACGAAGCCCTGGTCGTAGAGGCCGTTGTGCCAGAGCACGTCGCGATACGGGTCGGTGGGCGGATGGCCGACCACCACGGCGTCGAGGTGCGGCGGCTGCAGCGCGGCGCCGAGCAGCGACGTGATCGCCGAGTACGAGTAGCCGTACAGCGCCACGTGGCCGTTGCTCCACGGCTGGCGCGCGACCCACTCCACGACGTCGTACACGTCCTGCTGCTCGCGCGTGCAGAGAAGGCACAGGGCGCCGCCGCTCTTGCCGCTTCCGCGCACGTCCGTGTTCACGCGCGCGTAGCCGCTGCTCACGTAGTCCGTGGATGTCGAGCGCCCGTACGGCTCCATGTCGATCACGGCTGGGTACTTGCCGGTGCCCGTCCCCGGCAGGTACACGTCGCCCGACAGATTCACGCCGTCGCTGGCGGGAATCGTCACGTCGGCGAGCTTGGTGTCAGCCGCCGCGGAGCTGGTCAGAGCAAGGAAAAGCGCGAGCACGAAGCAAGCGCACGCAAGGCGCACAACTTTCAAGAGAAACCCCCACACGATCGCCGGCGCCCGAAGGCGCCCCCCTGTCAGCCGGGCACCTTACAAACGCGAGCTTGCACGTTGCGCCGGTTCGTAAGCCGGCCGGGTTTCCGCCGTCGATCGGTCGGTTGTACCGGCTATAGGCGGCACAAGCGACCAATCGACCTGGGGGGCGCCCCAGCACGGGGCGCCCCCATGACCGTTGCGGAACTACCGGCGCAGGAACTCGCCGAGCCAGTCGCCGCGGCCCAGCCGCGGAGCTGCGCTCTTACGAGCACTGTGCGCACGGCGGTGCTTGGCCTTCGCCGCGCGCGACTTCGCGCTGTCTGCGATCGCGCCGCGCGTGTTCGCGAGCGTGAACAACGTGTCAGCCGCCGCGTTCTTCATCTCCTTGAACGCCTGGTGGTTGAGGTTGTTGATCGTGTCGCAGGCCTGGTGGTAGCAGTGGTCGAAGGCGACACCTGCAACTCCACCGAAGATCGCCTGCTGCGCAGGCGTCTTGATCACCTCGGCACCGGTGAACAGGCCACCGGCCGGGATGCCCGCGTCCGTGAACGCCACGTAGTCGGAGCGCCCGTCGAACGGGATCGGCTCGTGGGCCTGGCCCTGGCTATCGAAGAAACTGTTGAACAGGCTCTCGATGAACCCGGAACCGTCCGGCCCGGAGACGTCCGACCCGAAGGTCGAGCCGTCGCCGTCGTAGACCTGGCGGTCGTAGTTGGGCGACGCGACCATGTCGAAGTCGAGCATCGCGATGATCTGCGACTTCTGCGCGTCGGTCAGTGAGTCGACGTAGTGCTGCGACCCGAGCAGGCCCTCCTCCTCGGCGCCGACCCAGAGGAAGCGCACGTGGTTGCGCGGCTTCTTGCCCTTCAGGCCGAGGTTCTTGGCGAGCTCGAGGTCCATCGACGTGCCCGACCCGTCGTCGTTGATGCCCGGACCGGCATCCACCGAGTCGTTGTGAGCGCTGACCACGACGGTGCGGTTGGGATCGCCCCACGGCGAGTCCGCGATCACGTTGAACGTCTGGCGCGTCTCGTTGAGGGTCTTCGTTGCGATGTGGAACTGCACGGTCGCGCCGCCATTGATGCGGTTGACCGTGTCCTCGCCGAGCGCGTAGGTGGCGCCCAGCACCGGGATGTTCAGCACGTGGCCCAGCGTTCCTGCGAGCGCGTCGGTGCGGCCCTCCTGACCCTCGTTGAAGATCACGACCGCTGAGGCCCCGGCGGTTTGGGCGTTCTCCGCCTTCACGCCGAAGTCGCACGTGCCGCGCTGAACCAACGCGATGTTCCCCGCTGGGAAACTCGCGAAGTCGGCCGCATCGCAGCCCGACGCGGTCGTGCCTGGCTCGGTGTTCCCGATCGGCACGTTCAGCGGGCCGACTGGCGTGACCGGCGCGGTCACGTCACCCGTGCCCGAGAACTCCATGGTGGCGAAGTCCGTGCCCTCCGCGAACGTCGCCGGGTCCGGGGCGGTCCGTGCGAACACCGGATCCGCCGTCTCCTGGAAGAACGGGAAGTCGAACTGCTGCTTGTGCACCGTCCACTTCGTCCGCCGCATCGTGCCGGCGATGTAGTCGGTGGTCTGATCGTTGCCTGAGCTGCCCGCGACGCGGGTGCCGTTGTTGGCGTCAGCGATGTTCTGAAGCGCCTGCTCGTGCTTCAGCATGTTCTTCAGCGTGACGCTCTTGCGGTACTGCTTCGATGCGTCGGAGTGGTTCTTGGCCTGCGCGGCCACCGGTACGACAAGCAAGGCGCAGGCAAGCGCGGCCAAAAAGAGGCCTCGTCTCATAGGTACTCCCCTCAAAGGTCAGCCCTGACCGTGAGGCGGCAGATTTCCCTAGCGCCGCCTGGGCTCTTGCGACGAAGGGTCCCTACCCAGATCGAGACGTTTCCGTCGCCAGACGCCAGAAAGCGGCAACAACAAGCAAGAAATGCTCCATGGGTGCTCCCGCTGAGCTCAGGCCGCGTTCAGCGCTGCGACCGAGGAACGGCTGCCGGCGTCGTAGTGCTCGCGGGCGGACTCGATCTCGTCCATATTTGCGTACGCCCAGCTTCGGATCGCGCCTACCGTCTCGCCGAGGCTGCGGCCCAGGTCCGTGAGGCGGTACTCGACCGTGACCGGAACCGTCGGGTAGACGGTTCGGGTGACGAGGCCATCGCGCTCGAGTCCGCGCAGAGTCTGAGTCAGCATCTTCTGGCTGATCCCCTCGATCTGCCGGCGGATCTCGGAGAAGCGCAGCTTCTCGTCCTCGGATAGCAGCGTGATCACGAGCATCGTCCACTTGTCGGCGATGCGGGTGAGGACCTGACGAGTCGGGCACTGCTGCTTGAGCATGTCCCAGCGGGGGGTTTCCATGAGGTACCTATACCACATGTAGGTGCCATCTTCCCAATCGGCTCTTGGTCACCTAGGGTGACCTCAAGCCCATGAAGGAGACGAAGATGCAGGCACTGATCCCCGACGAAGGCACTGTCAAGCTCGGTGCCGTCGACGAACCCCGGCCACACGCCGACGAGGCGCTGATCGAGGTCAAGGCGATCTCGGTAAATCGCGGCGAGACCTACCAGCTCCAGCATCCTCGGGCCGGCTGGCGCCCAGGAAAGGACGTGGCCGGCGTCGTCATCCGCGCAGCGGCCGACGGCACCGGGCCCAGCGAGGGCCAGCGCGTGGTGGGCCACGCCGACGAGTCCGGCTGGGCCGAGCGGGCGGCGGTCCCGACCGCCCGGCTCGCGACGGTGCCCGATGGCATCGATTTCCAGAGTGCGGCCGCGCTTCCGCTCGCGGGCCTGACCGCCCTGCGCCTGACCCGCGTCGCGGGCCCGCTTGCGAGCCGTCGCGTGCTGCTGACAGGAGGGTCCGGCGGAGTCGGCCATTACTTCACCGAGCTGGCGGCCGCCCAGGGCGCGCGTGTAACGGCGATCAGCCGCCGCGGCGAGCGTCTGCGGGAACTCGGCGCGGTGGAGGTCCTACCGGCAGTCGAGGCGGCGCAGGGCCCGTTCGATATCGCGATTGAGTCGGTCGGCGGCGCGGAGACGGTCGCCGCCTGGCACCGGCTCCATCAGCACGGGCTGCTGATCTGGCTCGGCCAGGCCAGTCGTGAGCGACTGCAGCTCGACTACTTCGACTGGGACGGCGCCATGAGCGTGTCGATCCGGAAGTTCGACTACCTGGACTCCACGGCTACCGAGGCCGAGGACCTTGCGACGCTCGTGTGGCTCGTCGAGCGCGGGCATCTTCATCCCGAGCTCGGACTTGTGGACGACTGGTCGAACGCCGTCGCGGGCATCGATGCTCTGGTCGGTCGCCAGATCCGCGGCAACCTCGTTCTCACGATCGGCGATCCGGCTCCGGCGGTCGTCGCGACGGACGGCAAAGCGGTCATCGAGCGCTACGTCGCGGCGCTCAACGCCGGCGATGGTGCGGCGGTAGCCGACAGCTTCGCCGAGGACGCGGTCTGGGAGCTCGACGGGGACCTCCCCATCTCCGGGACCTGGGACGGACGCGACGCGATCTTGAACGGCTTCTTCCCGACGGCCGGCACGCTTCTCGATCCCGACTCGACCCGGGTCGAGGTCACGCGGACGCTCGCCGAAGGCGATGACGTGGTGATCGAGTGGACCAGCCGCGCCCGCACACGCCGCGGGGACCCTTACGAGAACCACTGCATCGGCGTGTTCACGATCGCCCACGGGAAGATCAAGGCCGTCCGCGAGTACATGGACACCGGCTACGCGCAGCAGAGGCTAGGGGCGCTGGTCGGAAGCTAGCCGTCGGATCAAGGACAAGGGCCGATGACGCAGCAGGACGACGGTTTGCAGCCGTCTAAGCGCGAGCGACCGGACTCGAACCGGCGACCTCCGGCGTGACAGGCCGGCGTTCTAACCAACTGAACTACGCCCGCTTCGGGGGAAAGACTAGCGGAAGGCCCGCAGCCTCTTCCTGCCCTGTTTTCGGCTGAATTCACTGGTCCTTTACACCGCCCACATGTGCCGCTGCGAGGATCGGCCGCGCACGAGTTCCCTCCTCGTGGCTGCGCGTGGCCCCGGCACTCCCCGACGGGGCCGCGCGGCGTTTTGGCCCCCACTGAGCGGGAATCGGACGCGGTCATTTGGCTGTGTCCGATTCCCGCCAGATTTCGGCCTCCGGACGTGCCAAGCTGCAACCCATGCACTTGGACATCGAGAACTGCCACCGGGCCTGCGAGGCCAAGGACGCGCGCTTCGACGGCTGGTTCTTCGCCGGCATCACCTCGACGGGCATCTATTGCCGCCCGAGCTGCCCGGCCAAGACCCCCAAGCGCGAGAACCGCCGCTTCTACGCCACCGCGGCGGCCGCCCAGACCGCCGGCTTCCGCGCCTGCAAGCGCTGCCGCCCGGACGCGTCTCCCGGCTCACCGGAGTGGGACGCCCGCGCGGACCTTGTCGGTCGGCTGATGCGCCTCATCGGCGACGGCGTGGTGGATCGTGAGGGCGTGACCGGCCTGGCCGCGCGCGTGGGGTTCAGCGAACGTCACGTGCACCGCTGCCTGGTGGACGCCGTGGGGGCCGGCCCGCTCGCGCTGGCCCGCGCGCAGCGCGCCCAGGCGGCGCGCATCTTGATCGAGACCACCGACCTGCGCATGGCGCCGCTCGCACTGGCCGCCGGCTTCGCCAGCGTGCGCCAGTTCAACGACACGGTGCGCGAGGTGTTCGCCAGCACGCCCAGCGAGCTGCGCCGTCGCGCCAAGCGCGGCGACTCAAAGCAGGCGAATGGCATCGAGCTGCGCCTCCCGTACCGCGCCCCACTGGAGGCGGACGAGCTGATCGCCTTCCTCGGCAAGCGGGCCGTGCCGGGAGTCGAGGAGCTGACGGGCAACACCTACCGCCGCAGCCTGCGCCTGCCGCACGGCCAGGGCATCGCGGAGCTGACGCCCGCCGAGGGACACGTGAAGGCCACTCTCCACCTTGACGACCTGCGCGACCTCGGCCCCGCCGTGCAGCGCTGCCGGAAGCTACTCGACCTGGACTCGGATCCGCAGGCGATCGCCGACCACCTCCAGAACGACCCGCTGATCGGAGACCTCGTAAAGGCAGCGCCCGGCCGCCGCGTGCCCGGCCACGTGGACGCGCACGAGCTCGCCATCCGCGCGGTGCTCGGCCAGCAGGTGTCGCTGGCGGGAGCAGCCACGCTGGCGGGCCGGCTCGCACATGCGCTCGGCGAGCCGCTCGAGCGGCCACTCGGCACGGTCACGCATCTCTTCCCGTCCGCGGAACGGCTGGCGGCCGCGGACTTCGGCGGCATGCCCGCCACGAGGCGCGATGCGATCAAGACCGTGGCCCGCGCCCTCGCGAGCGGCGAACTCGACCTGGGCGCCGGCGCCGACCGCGCCAAGGCCCAGCAGCAGCTGCTCGCGCTGCCGGGCATCGGCCCCTGGACCGTGTCCTACATCGCGATGCGGGCCCTAAGAGACCCAGACGCGTACCTGCCCACCGACCTCGGCATCAAGCACGCGCTGACGAGGCTCGGTCAGGACAGCAGCCCGGCCGGCGCCTTGAAGCTCGCCGAGCGCTGGCGCCCCTACCGCGCCGCGGCAAGCCAGCACCTCTGGAGCCTGCTCACAAAACCGGAGACCCCGAGCGTTCAACTAGCAGCATGAACATCACCTTCCACACACAGATCGCAAGCCCCATCGGTCGCCTGCAGCTCATCGGAAACGGCGAGGCGCTGCAGGGCCTTTACATGCACACCTACAACCCGCCGGACGACTGGCGCGAGTCAGCCGAACCGTTCGCGGACGCGATCGCCCAGCTGAACGAGTACTTCGCGGGCGAGCGCACTGAGTTCGACCTCAAGCTCGACGTGCGCGGCACGCAGTTCCAGAAGGACGTCTGGAACGCTCTGCTCACGATCCCGTACGGGGAGACCCGAAGCTACGGCGAGATCGCGAAGCAGATCGGCCGGCCGGACCGGGCACGCGCAGTCGGCTCGGCGAACGGCAGCAATCCGATCAGCATCATCGTGCCGTGCCACCGCGTGATCGGCGCGGACGGCAGCCTCGTGGGCTACGGCGGCGGCCTCGACCGCAAGCGCTTCCTGCTCGACCACGAGGCCGGCGTGGGCTCGCTGCTCACAGCCTGAACAGCGGCACGAGCCGCTTCTCGTGCTCGGCCTCGATCTGGGCCACGACCTCCACGTGGTCCTCGAGGCCCGAGCCGCGCAGCTTGGTGGCGAGCAGCTCGTCGATCTGGAAGATGCCCGACGAGTTGTTCATGTCGATCTCGATGCGCACGGCCTTGTCCTCGCCCGCGTCGATCCGCACCTCGTCGATGGCCGCCGCCGACAGCGAGTGGATGTTCATCCGCCCCGCCTCGAAGGGCACGCGCGAGCGGCCCTTGGCCATGTCGAGAGCGTCGGCCACACGCACGATGCCGGCCTCGATCGTCAGAGGATCGCCGCGCCGGCGGTGCGCGATGATCGCGTGCATCGCCTCGGCGCCGACGATCGACCGTTCCGGCTCGTCGTATACGCCGGCGAGCAGGGAGTCGAGCTTGTCGGCCGCGAGAAAGAGCGAGTACGTCTCGTGGTCGGTGCGGTGGATCGCCATGCCCACGCAATGCAGCAGAGCCGCTGCCGCGACGACCACCTCCGAGTCGCGCGCGTCCATCCCGTAGTCGCGCACCAGGCCCGGCTCGACTCCGCGCCGAACGAGCAGACGCAACAGCCGCAGCGCGATGTTGGCCACGATCTGGATGTGCACCCACGAGTGGTCCGACATCCCGAGCCGCTCGGCGTTGACCTGCGCCACGCGCCACCAGGCCTTCAGCTGCTCGTCCGCGTTGGCCGCCTCGAGCAGGCGTTCGAGCTTGCGGTTGCCGCGGGTGGGGAAGCGGATCCGCGGCTCGTCGCGGCTGTCAGGCTCGTCGGTCACGGGCTGGAAAACTAACCGGATCAGGGTGACGCGGAGGGTGGGACTTGCCAACGCTGAGAGAATCCCTGAGGTTCTCGCATGGCTCCGCACCGGCTCAACGGATCTCGCGCGCCATCGTCCTTTGAGTGGACGACGCGTGAGCGCATCCTCGCCGAGCTCCTGTCGCACGGCATAACGGTTCCCGACCTGGGCCCGTCGGCGCGCTTCGTGGCGATTGCCCGGCTCACCGCCGACTACCGCGCGCTCGCCCGGCCGTTCCAGAGCCTCGACGCCGCGCTGCGCTGGCTGCAGCAGACCGAGAGCCAGCACGCGATCGTCGACGTGATCGTGGATCTGGGCGCGCCGGCGGTCGAGACGGCCGTGATCCGTCCCTTCCACGTGCTCACGACGGATAGCGCGCGCGAGCCGCTCGACCTCGGCTCGGAGTCGCTCTCGCCGCAGGCGGCGCTGGCCGCCGCGCGGCCGCCCGGGCGCAACGGGCCCCTTCGCCGCCGCGGAAGCATCCCGCGCGTGATCGACTGATCGGCCTCTTAGCTGCCTAGGAGGCGTCGGCCTCGCGCGCGGCGGCTGCCCTCAGGGCGCGCTCCATCAGGTCTTCCTGCGCCGAGCGGGTGCGGCCGGTCCGGCGTGACCAGTTGCCGTCGGCGCCCAGCTCCCACGCGAAGGTGTCGTCGGCCAGGCAGGTCTCGAGTGTCTCGTCCAGCTCGGCGCGCAAGTTCTCGTTCTCAACCGGCACGAGCAGCTCCACACGGTTGTCGAGGTTGCGCGGCATCAGATCGGCGGAGCCCATGTAGTAGCGGCGCTCGCCGTTGCGCCGGAACGCATACACACGCGAGTGCTCGAGGAAGCGCCCGACGATCGAGACCACGCGGATGTTGTCGAGGTCAGGGATCAGGCAGCAGATGCCGCGCACGATCAGGTCCACCTGCACGCCGGCGGCCGCCGCCGCGTGGAGCGCGTCGATGCACGGGCGATCCACCAGCGAGTTCATCTTCATCACGATGCGCGCGTCCTGCCCGGCGCGGGCGGCGTCGGCCGTGGCCACGATTTGGGCGAGCAGCTGCTCGCGCATGTGCCCGGGCGCGACGAGCACCTTGCGGTGGTGGCGCGGGCGCGCGTAGCCGGTGAGCGAATTGAACAGGTCGGCGACGTCGGCCGTGATCGCCGGCTCCGTCGTGAAAAGGCCGAAGTCCTCGTAGATGCGCGCGGTCACGCCGTTGTAGTTGCCCGTCCCGATGTGCACGTAGTGGCGCACGCCGTCCGCCTCGCGGCGCACGATCAGGAGCGCCTTGGCGTGTGTCTTGAGCCCGGGCAGGCCGTGCACCACGTGCGCGCCCGCCTCTTCCAAGGCGCGGGCCCAGCCGATGTTGCGCCGCTCGTCGAAGCGCGCCTTAAGCTCCACGAGGCAGACCGCCTGCTTGCCGCGCTCGGCGGCCTCGATCAGCGCGGGCACCAGGTTCGAGTCGTCGGAGGTGCGGTACACGGTGAGCTTGATCGCGAGGACGTCGGGGTCTGTCACCGCCTGAGAGACGAAGCGCTCCACCGTCCCCGCGAATGAGTGGTACGGGTGGTGGACGAGCATGTCGCCCGCGTGGATCGCGGCGAACATGTCGGGCTGGTCCGACTCGTCGTCGGTCAGAGCCGGATGCGGCATCGGGGTCCAGGGCGCGTCGCGCAGCTCGGGGTGGCCGTCGAGCCCGTGGATCTGCCACAGGTCGCTCATGTCGGGCAGGCTGCCCAGGTCGTAGACCTGCCGTTCCTCCACGTCGAGCCAGCTGATCAGGCGCGCGCGCAGGTCCGGATCCATGTCGGCGCCGAGCTCGAGCCGCACCACCTCGCCGAAGCGGCGGCGGCGCAGCTCGTCCTCAACCGCGCGCAGGAGATCGTCGGCCTCGTCCGACACGGTGAAGTCGGCGTCGCGCGTGACGCGGAAGGTGCTGTGGCGGAGCACCTCCATGCCGGGGAAGAGGTCGCCCAGGTGGCGCGCGATCAGGTCCTCGAGCGGCACCAGCGTCGAATGCCCCACCGAGATGAAGCGCGGCAGCACCTCCTTCGGCACCTTCACGCGCGCGAAGGTCTCCGCGTTCGTCACCGGGTCGCGCAGCCACACCGCGAGGCTGAGCGAGAGGTTCGAGATGTACGGGAACGGCCGGCCGGGGCCGACCGCCAGCGGCGTGAGCACGGGGAAGATCTCCTCGTGGAACATGCGGTCGAGCTCCGTCAGCTCGTCCTCCTGGCACTCGCCGCAGGTGCGGATGTGGATGCCGTTCTCGGACAGCTCCGGTAGCAGGCCCTCGAAGCAGCGCACCCGCCGTTCTTCCAGCTCGGTCACGCGCTGGGCGATGAGGTCGATCACCTGGCCCGGGCTCAGCCCGTCCTTGCCGCGCACGTCCACGCCGGCGTCCACCTGGTCGTGCAGGCCGGCCACGCGGATCATGAAGAAGTCGTCGAGGTTGACGGTGTAGATCGCGAGGAACTTGATCCGCTCGAGCAGCGGCACGCGCGAGTCCTCCGCGAGCTGAAGCACGCGCTCGTTGAAGTCCACCCACGAGAGCTCGCGGTTGGCGTAGCGAACCTGCGGCTCTACGGCCGCAACGTCACGCCACTCAGTCGTCGTGTCGGCAGCCTGTTCCATCATCAGAAACGAGGTCCCTCCTCGGGCCGCCGGGTTGTTCCATCCTACAGCGCATCGGTCAGGCGCTCGCGACCAGATCCGGGCTGAGGAGATCGAGGATCACGCCCTCGCGCACCCCGCCCCGGCCGACCGACAGCGGCAAGCCGAGCAGCCGCGACAGCTCTTCGAAGAGCAGGACTCCGGCCGGCAGCACGCGCACGCGCTCGGGGTCGAGCTCGAAGCGCTTGGCCACCTGCGCGATGGGCGTCGAGCCGAGAATGCGGATCGCGCGTTCCAGCGTCTCGTAGACGAGCTCGGCGCCGACCAGGCGTCGCAACGCGTTGGCGCTGCCGCCGGTGGCCACGGCGTGGACCGCTGACGGCACCCGCAGACCCTCGAACACGCCGCCCACGTGGGCGCGCACGGACTCGAGCTCCGCCACGCTCGGTGGGTCGCTGCGCAGGTACGAGTCCGCGAGAAAGCCTGAGCCGATCCGGAAGGACTCCTCCCAGGTGGCGCCCTCGGCAAGCGTGCCGAATACCAGCTCGGTCGAGCCGCCGCCGACGTCGACCACGGCGATGGAGCCGTCGAGCGGGCCGCTGAAGGTACGCGTGGCGCCGAGAAACGCGAGCCGCGCCTCCTCGTGCCCGGAGAGCACGCGGACGGGCAGGCCGGACTCCGCCTCCACCGCGGCGCCGAACTCCTCGCGGTTCTTCGCGGCGCGAACGGCCGCGGTTGCCACCACGGCGATGTCCTCGGCGCCCAGCTCGCGGGCCAGTCGTGCTTGGGTCGCAACCACCTCTGCCGTCTCTTCGATCTTCTCTTCCGGAATCCGGCCTTTGGTCGTCGCCTTGCCGAGCGTCGTGAAGGCGCGCTGAGTCATCAGCTCGCGCAGCCGGCCGTCCGACGGCTCCGCCACG
>Ga0070659_100001714_pt1 | contig 15769 bp, 14 predicted proteins | sample KBSC23metaG_FD_64666 | JGI IMG/M metagenome (GOLD analysis project Ga0070659, IMG submission 64666) | Corn rhizosphere microbial communities from Kellogg Biological Station, Michigan, USA - KBS C2-3 metaG | ecosystem: Host-associated > Plants > Roots > Rhizosphere > Soil ... | reverse complement strand
CGGTCACGGCCAGCAGCTCGAGGTTCCGCTCGATGCGGTCGGCAATCTTGAGCAGGATCAGCGAGCGGTCTTGTACCGAGGTGCGGCCCCAGGCGTCAGCAGCAGCATGCGCGGCGTCGAGCGCGCGATCGATGTCTTCAGCGGTCGAACGCGGGAATTCGGCAATCACCTCGCCCGTCACCGGCGTGGTGTTGGTGAAGTACTGACCCTTGACCGGCGGCACGAATTCGCCACCGATGAAGTTGCCGTAGCGCGACTTGAACGAAACGATGGCGCCGGGTGTGCCGGGATGAGCATATGCGGGCATGGGTTGTCTCCTGATGTATGAGTGATGACGTCAGCGTCGTGGTTCGCGCTGTGTCCGATCATCATCTGCAAAAGGCGGGCCATGCCCTGCGACGGAGGTTTCAACCCGACTAGTTCAGGCGACTGCTCCAGAATGGAACAGCGGGTGTTGCAAAGCTCAACGCACCGTCGTCTGAACACGCAACGCACTCGCATGCGGGCACACACGGCGCATGGCATGACTTTCGCAATGCCAGCCCTTCATCCGAACCCGCAAGGCAAATGATGAGAACGGCCCCACTCCATGCCGCCGCCGCGCTGGTTGTTGCGTGCCTGTCCTGGCCCGCATGGGCTGACGCGAACACCGACCCCGCAGGCTCGCCGCTGTGGCCGGCGATCCGTCAGGCGTTGTGGGGCGACGCGCCAGCCACCTTCGACAGCCGCATCAAGATCACCGGGCCGGCGTTTGCGGAAGACCCGATGCAGGTGCCCATTGCTTTCGATGCGACAGCGCTGGGCAAGGTCGATCGCGTGGTCGTTGTCGTGGACCGCAACCCCATCCGCAAGGTGCTGGAGTTCGAACCGATGCAAGCGCGCCCGGCGCTGTCGTTCCGGTTCAAGCTGCAGGAGGCGTCACCGGTGCGTGTGGCGGCGCGCACGGAGGACGGCGTCTGGCACGTCGGCACGTTGCAGGTGGATGCCACCGGCGGCGGATGCACGCTGCCCGGCGCAACACGCAAGAACGAAACCTGGAGCGTCACGCTCAACCAGGTCGAGTCGCGCGTGTTTCCCGGCTTCAATGGGTCAGGCAGCCGCATCCGCCTGCGCGTGATGCACCCGATGGACACCGGCCTGGTGGCAGGCATCCCCGCCTTCCATATCGAACGGCTCGATCTGCTCGATGCGCGGCGCCAGCCCATGCTTCGGCTGTCGCTGTATGAGCCTGTGGCAGAAAACCCGATCTTCTCCTTTGACTTGGTTGGCCCCGTCGAACACAGCATCAGCGTGGCCGGCGTCGACAACAACGGCAACCGCATCCGCGCACAGGTGACACGATGAGCCGACGGTTCCAACGGTTACGCGTGCTGCTGTGTCTGACGCTATGGACGGCCATCGCACACGCACAGGGGCTCGACTACCACCTCGTGCCGCGCGCGGTGGCGCCCGACGTCTGGGTGCTGGAAGGCGCCAATGCGGATTTCTCGGCGCGCAACGGCTGCAACATCATCAACACCGGGTTCATTGATACCGGCGACGGCGTGCTCGTCATCAACACGGGGCCGTCTGTGCTGTACGGCGAGCAGCAACGCCGGGCCATCCGCCAAGTTACGCAAGCACCCGTGCGCTGGGTCTTCAACCTGAACCTGCACCCCGATTACTTCTTCGGCAACCAGGCCTATGCGGATGTCGTTGCCCAGGCGCTGCCGGGCACCATCGCAGGCGCGCAACGTGAGGGCGCGGCCTACGCCGACAACCTCTATCGCCTCTGCGGCGATTGGATGCAGAACACCGTATCAACGCCGCCCACCCAACCCATGACGCCGGGGTCGCGCACCCTCGGCCGCCATCGCATCGACCTCATCCGGCTCGATGGGCATACCGACGACGACCTTGTGCTGGTGGACCTCACCAGCGGCGTTGTCTTCGCGGGTGGCGTGGCCTTTCGCGACCGCATTCCCACCACACCGCACGCCAACATGGCGCATTGGCTGACCAGTCTCGACCAGCTTCAGAAGATCGTTGCCGAGCACGGTGCGCGCGTCCTGATCCCCAGCCACGGCCCGGCACTCGGCCACGCAGACGCCATCGCCCAGACGCGTGCGTACCTGCGCTGGCTGGATACACGCATGCGCCGTGCAGCGGAAGACGGACGCGATCTGGCCGAAGTGATTGCGATGCCCGTGGACGCGCCATATGCGCACTGGGGTGGCATGCCTGCGGAGTACGTGCGCAACGTGACGCGTTTCTATCCACGCTATGAGAACGCCGCGCTGGCGCCCTGACATGGCCCCAGACCCTGCCCGGCGACGCTGGATGCGGATGATGCTCGCGACCATGATCCACCCCACGTTGGCAGCGTCTGCGGAACCCGCGCGCATCACGCTATTGCGCCTGCAGGACGGGCTGTACGCCGCACGTGCCGCCAACGCCGAGGCCTCGCGCGCCAACGCCGGCGAAGTCGTGCCCACGCTGGTGCACGTCACGGGCAACGGCGTGCTGGTGGTCGACCCTGGCCCGCATGCGCGATGGGGCGAGCGCCTGATCGCGGCGATCCGGCACGTCACCGCTGAACCGATTCGCTGGGTGGTCAACACGCACGCGCATCCGGAACACGTGCTGGCCAATGCGGCCTTCGCGCAATTGCAGCCGCGCCCCGCCTTTCTGGCGTCGACCGCCACCGCCAACCTGATGCAGCAGCGCTGCGAAGCCTGCCTTGCAAGGCTGACCGCCATGCTGGGTGAGCGCGTCATGAGGGAAACGCAGCTCGTCTATCCCGAACCCGCATTGCGCGATGGCGATCGGCTGCACACCGGCAAGACCGCATGGCAAGTCCACGTCTACGCAGCGGCGCATAGCGCGTCGGACACGGTGCTGTACGCGCCGCAGCGTGGCGTGCTCTGCGTGGGTGGTCTCGCCTATCGGCAACGCGTTCCAGATTTGCAGGAAGGCTCGTTGCGCGGGTGGCAGCACGCGCTGCACGCGCTGATCCAACGCCCTGCCGCCATCGTTGTTGGCACGGCCATCGGCACGCCGGCACAGATGCTTCGCCCCACGCTGTCCTATCTCGACACGCTCGACAGCGCCATCACCTGCGCCATCGAAGCCGGCATCGACGCAGCTCATGCGCTCGACTACGTGCCCGGCGACGCCTATCGCGACTGGCGCAACTTCCATCCGCGACACGCATTCAACGTCGCGCGTGCGTGGCGTGAGCTGGAAAACCGCTGGATGCAGCGCGCGCCCATGGCCTGACGCGGCTGCTCCAGCGCTGAACAAAACATTGGATGGGTGTTGCACCAACTGTCCCGCGACGCCACAGCGCGCATGCCGGCGCCGCTGACCGCAAACGTTATTCAACTGTCTGCAACTCCGTGCAATGCGCCGCGAACGGCCATTCTTGCCGTGGTACGCATATTGCAAAGCCCCGCCGGCGTTAAAAGTGCGAGCCGCGCAATTGACGCCTCACCACACAAAGACAATACGGAGACAACATGCAGAACAAACGCTTTCGACAATGCGCCCTGACAGCAGTGGCAACCACCCTGGGCTGCGCCGCGAGTGGCGCCATCGCACAATCGTCCGTTACGATCTACGGCACGGTCGATGCCGGGCTGCAGTACCAGAACCGAAGCGCCGCCGGCGGCAGCATCACCGAGCTGCACTCAGGCGGCATCAGCCCGAGCATCTGGGGCCTTAAGGGCGTCGAAGACCTGGGCAACGGCCTGAAGGCCAATTTCAATCTCGAAGGGCATTTCAGCAGCGACACGGGCACGCTCACAACCGGCCCCGGTTTCAGCTCGGAACTCTTCCGCCGGCAAGCGAACGTCGGCCTCAGCGGCAACTGGGGCGCGATCACGCTGGGTCGGCAGTACAGCCCGGCGCTCATTGGCACCATCGGCACCGAAGCGCGCGGCTTCAAGGAGCAGTTCTCCAATCTGTTCGGCTGGGCCTACAACCAGCTCGCGGCGCCCGCCAACGCCATGGGCGCCGGCACCAACCCCGGCAACGATATCGGCGTGTTCACGGGCAACGCGGTGCAGTACGCGAACAACTTCGGCCCCGTGTGGCTGGGGGTAGCCTATTCACTGGGTGAGGCCGCGGGCAGCTTCAAGAAAGGCAACGAGATCTCGTTGGGTGCCACGTACACCGGACCTGTGATCGTCGGCCTCGGCTATCAGTCGATGGCGGACAGTGGCACGGCCGAGACCCTGAGCCGGCTGTGGAGCGCAGGCGTCGCTGTGCCGTTCGGCGCCTTCACGGGCAAGGTGAACTACATCGGGGTGACCAACAACGCGCCCACCGGGGCACGCGTGTCCGACGTCAAGTCGATCGGCGCTGGGCTCGACTACAGGTGGAGCCCGGCCAATACTGCCACGCTGGCCGGCTACTACAGCAAGTACGAAAGCAGCGCGCACAACAGCGCCACCAAATCGGTGGTACTGAGCAACGATTACGCGTTCTCCAAACGCACGACGCTGTATGCGCAACTGGTGTACGTGGACGCGGGTGCGGTGGGCACGGTTGATCCGCTGGAAGGCATCAAGACCTCGATCGTTGCCGGCGGCACGGCGCCCGGTGCGAAGACGGTGCTGGCGGGCGTGGGGCTGAAGCATTCGTTCTAAGCAGGACCACGTCTTGCCTCGCTAGTGGAAGGTCTCCGGCAAGGGCCGCCCCGCCGGAGACCGATAAGCAGACCCAACACGCCCGCAGACATAAAGTAGGAATCCTGATGCAACGCATGGTCTCGGCGCGCGATCCGGGCTACCCTCGCGTATCCTCAACATCACGATTCACGTCTGCCCCAATCACCCGGCAGGCTCTCACTGGAGGTGCCGTTGATACGCGTCCTGCCCGCCTTTGTATTGGGCACACTCAGCCTGATCCTGCTGGCGCTGAACACCCTGTTCTGGAGCACCCCGCTGTTTGTGCTCTCCGCGTTCAAGCTGCTGGTGCCAGCCGCAGCCGTACGCCGGCGGATCGACCCCGTGCTCAACTGGGTCGCCACGTGCTGGATCAGCTGCAACGACGTCTGGATCGGCCTGCTGCAACGCGAGCCGTGGAGCGTGGAAGGCGCCGACAACCTGCGCTACGCTGGCTGGTATCTGGTCAACTGCAACCACCGCTCGTGGGTCGACATCTTCGTGCTGCAACGGGTGCTGAATCGGCGCATCCCGCTGTTGAAGTTCTTCCTCAAGCAGCAACTGATCTACGTGCCGGTGATCGGCCTGGCGTGGTGGGCGCTGGATTTTCCGTTCATGCGGCGGCATTCCAAGGCGGCGCTGCGCAAGCACCCCGAGTTGCGCAATCAAGACCGCGAGACCACGCGACGCGCCTGCGCCAAGTTCGCCCACGTGCCGACCAGCGTCATGAACTTTGCCGAAGGCACGCGCTACACCCCTGCCAAACACAAGGCGCAGTCATCCCCCTATCGTCACCTGCTCAAGCCGAAAGCCGGCGCCCTGGCGCTGACACTCAACGCCATGGGCGGGCGGTTCCAGTCATTGCTGGATATCAGCATTGCCTATCCGGACGGCACGCCCAGTTTCTGGCAGCTTGCCAGCGGCCAATCCGGCCGGGTGATGGTGCATATCCGAGAACTGCCGATCCCGCCAGATTTCTGCACCAGCGACTACAGCACCGATAAAGTCTTCCGCAGCGACTTCCATCGTTGGCTCGCCCAACTCTGGGACGAAAAGGATCAGCGGATCGAAGCCATGCTGGCGCAGGCCGCGAGTCAGGCAATGGACATAGGGCGCTGAAACGGGGTTTCCTGCGGATTCTCGGCTCGCAAGGAGATCCGCCGCTCGGACGTGACGCCCCCTGCGCGGAAGGTCAGGCGAAAGTAGAAGACGCCGTGGCGTGATTTGGTGAGGGGTGAGGTGCGAAGGCAGGTGCACGATGGTGATCCACAAAAAGTGGGACACCGGTCTGTGACACCTGTCGCGTGAACCAAAGAAAAAAGCCCTTGAAGAATCAAGGGCTTTTTCAGTACTGCTGGCGGAGAGGGTGGGATTCGAACCCACGGTACCGTCGCCGGTACGCCTGATTTCGAGTCAGGTACATTCGACCACTCTGCCACCTCTCCGGTAACTGGGTCGCGTGAATCGCGAAACCGCGACTATAACAGAGTTTCGCCGGCCCGATCAAGAGGGTCGGCGCAACTCCATCAAACTGCTGGTTTCAGCACGTCCTGGCCGCCCAGGTACGGGCGCAGCACCGTCGGCACCGTCACCGAGCCATCGGCGTTCTGGTAATTCTCGAGCACGGCCACTAGCGTACGGCCCACGGCGAGGCCCGAGCCGTTCAACGTGTGCACCAACTCAGGCTTGCCCTGCGCGTTGCGGAAACGTGCCTGCATGCGGCGCGCCTGGAAGTCGCCCATGTTCGAGCATGAGCTGATTTCGCGGTACGTGTTCTGCGCCGGGACCCACACCTCGATGTCGTACGTCTTGGTGCTGCCGAAGCCCATGTCGCCGGTGCACAGTATGACGGTGCGGAACGGCAGCTCCAGCTTGCGCAGGATGTTTTCCGCACAGTGGGTCATCGCATCCAGGGCGTCGGCCGACGTGTCAGGCTGCACGATTTGCACCATCTCGACCTTGTCGAACTGGTGCTGGCGGATCATGCCGCGCGTGTCCTTGCCGTACGAACCCGCTTCGGAACGGAAGCACGGCGAATGCGCGGCAAACATCATCGGTAGCGCGTCACCGGCGATGATCTCGTCGCGCACGAGGTTCGTGAGCGGCACCTCGGCGGTCGGGATCAGGTAGAAGTTTTCAACGCGCTCACCGGCCTCGCCTTCCGCACCCTCAACGCTATGCCCCATCTTGCGCGGCACGCGGAACAGGTCTTCCTCGAACTTCGGCAATTGGCCCGTACCACGCATCGACGCAGCGTTGACGATGTACGGCACGTACGCCTCGGTATAGCCGTGCTCCAGCGTGTGCGTGTCGAGCATGAACTGCGCGAGCGCGCGATGCAGGCGCGCCACCTGCCCCTTGAGCACCGTGAAGCGCGAGCCCGACAGCTTGGCGCCGGCGTCAAAGTCCAGACCCAGCGCGGCGCCCAAGTCGACGTGATCCTTGATCGGGAAATCGAATGCGCGCGGCGTACCTTCGCGTCGCACTTCCACGTTCTGCGTTTCGTCGCGGCCGGCCGGCACGCTCTCGTGCGGCACGTTCGGGATCGACAGCATCAGGTCCTGCAGTCTCGCCTGCACCACGTCGAGCTGCGCGGCAGACGCCTTCAACTCGTCGCCGATGCCGGACACCTCGGCCATCACGCCCGACGCATCTTCGCCCTTGCCCTTGAGCATGCCGATCTGCTTGGACAGGCTGTTGCGGCGAGCCTGCAGCTCTTCGGTGCGGGTCTGGATGGCCTTGCGTTCCGCTTCGAGCGCGGCAAAGCCGGCCACGTCGAGCACGTAACCGCGGTCTTTGAGGCGCGCGGCAACGGCGTCGATGTCTTTGCGCAGCAGTTGGATATCAAGCATGGTGGGAGAAAACCGAGGATTGCGAACGATCCGAATGATCGGAAAAGGCCGATTTTATCGCACCGGCCCGTTGGTCTTACTTGTCGGAGGATTTGTTCTTCTGCTGTGCCAGCCACTGCGCATCCAGCTCACGCAAGTGCCGCAGCTTGTCGCCGATCTTGCCTTCCAGGCCACGCGGTGTCGGTACGTACCAGTTCTGCGCGGGCAGATCGTCGGGGAAGTAGGTTTCGCCGGCGGCGTAGGCCTCGGGCTCGTCGTGCGCGTAGCGATACGCATGCCCGTAGCCAAGCTCCTTCATCAGCTTGGTCGGCGCGTTGCGCAGGTGCACGGGCACGGTGCGCGACTTGTCCTGGCTGACGAAGGCACGCGCGGCGTTGTAGGCGTTGTAGCCCGCGTTGGACTTGGGCGCGATGGCCAAGTAGATCAGGGCCTGGGCCAGCGCCAGCTCGCCTTCTGGAGAACCGAGCCGCTCGTAGGTTTCCGCCGCATCCAGCGTGATGCGCCCGGCGCGCGGGTCGGCCAGGCCGATGTCTTCCCACGCCATGCGCACGATTCGGCGCGCGAGGTAGCGCGGGTCGGCCCCACCGTCGATCATGCGGCAGAACCAGTACAGCGCGGCGTCCGGATCAGAGCCGCGCACAGATTTATGCAGCGCGCTGATCTGATCGTAGAACGCATCGCCGCCCTTGTCGAAGCGGCGCAGGTTTTCCGACAGCGCGGACGCCAGCAGCGCCTCGTCGACAGTTGGCGCAGCATCGCCCTCGGCCTGCGAACGTGCGGCGCGGGTGACGATCTCGATGTTGTTGAGCAGCTTGCGGCCATCGCCATCAGCAGAGGCGACGATGGCGTCGAGCGCGGCGGGCGTCCATTCCAAACCGCCCAATTCTTGGCCCGCGCGTTCGGCCAACTGCTTGAGCTCATCGTCCGACAGGCTTTTGAGCACATATACGGCGGCACGCGAGAGCAACGCCCCGTTCACCTCGAACGACGGGTTCTCGGTCGTCGCGCCGATGAAGGTGAACAGGCCGCTTTCCACGTGCGGCAGGAAGGCGTCCTGCTGGCTCTTGTTGAAGCGATGCACCTCGTCGACGAAGACGAGCGTGCGACGGCCGTTGGCGCGAAACTGCTCGGCGCGTTCGACCGCCTCACGGATGTCCTTTACGCCCGACAACACGGCAGACAGCGCGATGAACTCCGCGTCGAAGGCGTTGGCCATCAGTCGCGCCAGCGTGGTTTTGCCGACGCCGGGCGGGCCCCACAGGATCATCGAATGCGGCTCGCCGGAAGCGAATGCCACGCGCAGCGGTTTGCCCGGCCCCAGCAGATGCTGCTGGCCGATCACCTCGTCGACGGAATGCGGGCGGAGGCGCTCGGCCAGCGGCATATGGGCGGGCGCGTCCGGGAAGAGAGAAGCAGAAGCGTTCATGCGGGGATTGTCGCAGAAACCGGACGCTGCCCTGGTGCCCCGCGATGCGCTCAGCTCGACGCGCGCTCCACCAGCCCCATGAACGCCTTGGCCGGCAGCGGCCCATGGCATGACTGCGCGCCGCTGGGCGAGCGCAGCAGCAGCCAGACGTTCTCGCTGGCGGGCGGCTGGATCACGAATGGCTGACGGGCGGAGGCTTCCGGCAAGCGCGGATCAGCCTGCGCCTTGATCGGCACCACCTGCCCGGCATGGCCCTTCACCAGCGCGCTGCATTCAGCGCTGGGCAGCTCGGTCGCGTGCAGGAAATCCTTGTTGACCAAGGCCTCGGCCAGCACGGTATCGGGCGCCGTGAGGAAGGAATCGACGTCAAAACGGGATGCACCCGTGGAGGCGCATCCCGCAAACACCACCGTCGCCGAAGCTACGACGGCAATGGCGGCTGCACGTTGCAGCGATATGGTGAACGGCAAAGGCATGGTCGGTCTCCTGATCGAAAACCGGCATCAGCGCATTACTGCTTCATCACGTCAGCGCCCTTGGGTGGCACGAAGCGGAATGCATTGGCCGGCAGTTGCGGATTCTTCTGGATGTTCGAAAACGTCAGCAGGGTGGTGTTCCCGAAGGCGTCGCGCAGTTCCATCCCCTGCAGCTCGCCGCTGCGAAAACCGATGGCGATGCGCTCGAACTGCGTGTCCTTGGCCTTGGGCGTGAGTTCGACCCAATCGATGCCGTCCTTGGTGCCGCCTTCCTTGAGCGTGAAGTTCTTGGCCAGATCGTTGCTGCCGAATAGGATGGCTGCCGGACTGGAACCCAGCGACGCATCGAGCTTGCGCTCCGTGACCTGGTTCAGGTCCTTGTCGAAGATGTAGAGCGTCCGGCCGTCCGCCGAGAGCTGCTGTTCATACGGCTTCACATAGCGCCAGACGAAGCGGCCCGGGCGCGAGAAGACGAAGTCGCCACTGGACGTGCCGGCCACACGCAGCGGGTTGCCGTTGGTGCCACCCTTCACTTGCCGCTGCACGAACTCGCCGCGTGCGGTGCTGACGTTGCTCACAAAGGCGTTGAGCTGCTCAACCGCGCCCGCATAGGCGCCGGCCGACCACGCCGCCAGCGACACCAGCCCAGCGGCCATCAGGTGACGTGCTTTCAACACAAACATAGGAATCCCGGTTTTCAGTTGATCTTGTTGTTAGTGGCCGGCCGCGCCGGAACATTCCACCGACGCGGTAACGCGATGTAACGGCGACGTCATTCCTCTTCGACGACGTTGCCGTTGCGGTTGGGCGCCAGAATTTCGCGGTTGCCGTTGCCGGACATGGCAGAGACGAGCCCCGCCTTTTCCATGTCTTCGAGCAGGCGCGCGGCGCGGTTGTAGCCGATGCGCAGGTGACGCTGCACCAGCGAGATCGACGCGCGGCGGTTCTTGAGCACGACGTCGACGGCCTGGTCGTACAGCGGATCGGCCTCGCCGCCGGTGCCGACAAGGCCTGCGCCGCCTCCAAAGCCGTCGCTACCGCCCTCACCGTCAACTACGCCACCTTCGAGAATGCCCTCGATGTAGTTCGGCTCGCCCTGCGATTTGAGGTTATCGACGATACGGTGCACCTCTTCATCCGACACAAAGGCGCCATGCACGCGCACCGGCAAGCCGGTACCGGGCGCGAGGTACAGCATGTCGCCCATGCCCAGCAGCGCCTCAGCGCCCTGCTGATCGAGAATCGTGCGCGAGTCGATCTTGCTGCTGACCTGGAAGGCAATCCGCGTCGGCACGTTGGCCTTGATGAGGCCGGTGATCACGTCCACGGACGGACGCTGTGTCGCCAGCACCAGATGGATGCCCGCTGCCCGCGCCTTCTGCGCAATCCGCGCGATCAGCTCTTCGACCTTCTTGCCGACCACCATCATCAGGTCGGCCAGTTCGTCGATCACGATGACGATCATCGGCAACTTGTCGAGCGGCTCCGGCGCGTCGGGCGTCAGGCTGAACGGGTTGGGAATCTTCTCTTCGCGCGCGGCGGCTTCGTCGATCTTCTTATTGAAGCCCGCCAGGTTGCGCACACCCATCTTGCTCATGAGCTTGTAGCGACGCTCCATCTCGCCCACGGCCCAGTTCAGGGCATGGCCGGCTTGGCGCATGTCGGTCACCACCGGGCACAGCAGGTGCGGAATGCCTTCGTAGATGCTCAGTTCCAGCATCTTCGGGTCGATCAGGATCAGGCGTACCGCATCGGCCTTGGCCTTGTACAGCAGCGACAGGATCATCGCGTTGATCCCGACCGACTTACCCGAGCCCGTGGTACCGGCCACCATGCAGTGCGGCATCTTCGCCAGATCGGCCACCACCGGCTTGCCGGCGATGTCCTTGCCGAGCGCCAGCGTGAGCTGCGAAGCGCTTTCGTTGTAGACCTGCGAGCCGAGAATCTCCGACAGGCGCACCGCCTGCCGCTTCGGATTCGGCAGCTCCAGGCCCATGTAGTTCTTGCCTGGAATCGTCTCCACCACGCGGATGGACACCAGCGACAGCGAACGCGCCAGGTCCTTGGCGAGGTTGACGATCTGGCTGCCCTTCACGCCCGTGGCCGGCTCGATCTCGTAGCGCGTGATGACCGGGCCCGGATAGGCCGCCACCACCTGTACTTCCACGCCAAAGTCCTTGAGCTTCTTTTCGATCAGGCGCGAGGTGAATTCCAGCGTCTCGGCGCTGACGGTTTCCACAACGGGCGGAATCGGGTCGAGCAGCGCCAGCGGCGGCAGATCGGAGTCGTGGATGTCGACAAACAGCGGCTGCTGCTTCTCGCGCTCCACGCGCTCGCTCTTGACCACGGCGGTGGGCCGCACGATCTGCACCGGCGGCGCTTCTTCAATGCGCACGCGGCGGGTTTCGACCACCTCTTCGCGCTCGACCTTGGCTGCCTCGCCAATGGCGCGGTCTTGCTTGTTCTCGCGGCGCGTCTTGAAGCCGACGAACAACATCTCGACGCCGGCGCCGATCTGCTCGGCCAGGTTCAACCACGAGAAATGGAAGAACAGCGACAGCCCGACCAGGAACGTGAACAGCAGCGCCAGCGTGCCGCCGGTAAAGCCCAGCGAGTGCTGCATCGCCCCGCCGATCACATCGCCCAGCACGCCGCCGGGTGCACGCGGCAGTTTCATGTGCAGTGAGTACATGCGAATCGCTTCCAGGCCCATGCTGGAAGCCAGAACCAGCGCAAAGCCGATCCAGGTAACGCTGGCGTCCACACGCGGCATGGCAGCGCGGGGCAGGCGCTCATCGGACATCAGCTCACGCCAGCCGCGCCAGACACGGCGCACCAGCAGCACCGCCCACCAGTAGGCGGAGGCACCAAAAACAAACAGCAGCAGATCGGCCAGCCATGCACCCACGCGGCCGCCCAGGTTGCGGATCTCGTCGACCTGGCTGGCGTGGGTGAAACCGGGGTCGGCCCGGTTATAGGAAAGCAGGATGATCAGGAAGGCGATGGTCACCGCCAGCAACAGGAACCAGCGGACCTCCCCCAGCAGCCGCCCAATGCGGGATGGCAGTGCGGCGGGATCGGTACGGGTTGTCGGAGTGGTGGAAGCTCGAGCCATTCGGGAGACGCGGGGAGACGGATATGCCGCTTGGCATGAGGGCCAAACGGCTTGGGACAGCACAAATACGATGGCAACGATTGTAACGCGGCCCTATCACCGCCATTGGAATTTACAACCGGGCGGACGAGGGGGTGCCACTTTATAATGGCGGCCGTCACCCTCACCTAGCCTGCACGGCGGCAGTTTCACCCTCGTGCCGCGCACACACCGAACGCATCATGGCAAAACACGCAAAAGTGCTGATCCTCGGCTCCGGCCCCGCTGGCTACACGGCCGCCATCTACGCCGCCCGGGCCAACCTGAACCCCGTGCTGGTCACCGGTCTGGCCCAAGGCGGCCAGCTCATGACCACCACCGACGTGGAAAACTGGCCCGCCGACAAGGAACACCTGCAAGGCCCCGAACTGATGCAGCGCTTCCTGGAGCACGCCGAGCGCTTCAAGACCGAAGTGCTGTTCGACCACATCCACACCGCGCACCTGAATGAAAAGCCGATCCGCCTGATTGGTGATTCGGGCGAGTACACGGCCGACGCGCTGATCATCTCGACCGGCGCCTCGGCCCAATACCTGGGCCTGCCATCGGAAGAGACCTTTGCCGGCCGCGGCGTGTCGGCCTGCGCCACGTGCGACGGCTTCTTCTACAAGGGCCAGGAAGTGGCCGTGGTGGGCGGCGGCAACACCGCCGTGGAAGAAGCGCTGTACCTGGCCAACATTGCCAGCAAGGTCACGCTCGTCCACCGCCGCGACAAGTTCCGTGCCGAGCCGATCCTGATCGACCGCCTGCATGAGCAGGAGAAGAAGGGCAAGATCGAGATCAAGACCAACATGGTGCTCGACGAGATCCTGGGCGATGACTCCGGCGTGACGGGCGCTCGCCTGAAGGGCACGAATGAGAACGAAGGCAAGACAGAAGAGCTTAAGGTGGCCGGCGTGTTCATCGCCATCGGCCACAAGCCGAACACCGATATCTTCCGCGGCCAGCTGGAGATGAACGACACGGGCTACATCCGCACGAAGAGCGGCCTGGACGGCATGGCCACCGCCACCAACATCCCGGGCGTGTTCGCTGCCGGCGACGTGCAGGACCACATCTACCGCCAGGCCATCACCAGCGCCGGTACGGGCTGCATGGCCGCGCTGGATGCCCAGCGCTACCTGGAAAGCCTGGAATAAGCGAGGCGCCTTACCCGCCAAGGCAACGGCCGATGGGAAACCATCGGCCGTTTTGCCATGGGCGCTGCGTTCGTATAATCGACGCACGCTCCCCATCCTGATGTGCCCTTCGCCATGAAACGCGCCCAAACCCCCGCTTCCAAGATCAGCCTGACCGACCTGGGCAAGCTGCGCGACCAGCTCAAGCATGAGACCGAGGCGCGCGAGGCCGAACGCCAGCGTGCCGAAGCCGCCGCACGCAAGGCAGAAGAAGAAGCCAACGTGTTCCGCGCCAGCATCGGCGCGGTCAGCGCGCTGCGCCAGAACAAGCGCGTCGAGCATCCACGCAATCCGCCCGCACCCGACCCGGTGCATTCGCGCGCAGAGGAGCAAACCGTGCTGCGCGATTCGCTGTCGGACGAATTCGACGTCGACAACCTGCTCGACACCGACGACACGCTCTCCTACCGCCGCCCCGGCATCGGCGACGACGTGCTCAAGAAACTGCGCCGCGGCGAGTGGGCCACGCAAGACCAGATCGACCTGCACGGCCTGCGTCGAGAGGAAGCTCGCGAGGCGCTGGCCGCCTTCCTGCGCCGAGCGGTGCAGCGCGGCATCCGCTGCGTGCGCGTGATCCACGGCAAGGGTCTCGGCTCGCCCGACAAGACACCCGTGCTCAAGGGCAAGGTGCGCTCGTGGCTGGTGCAGAAGGAAGAAGTCATCGCCTTTGTCGAGCCGCGCAACACGGCCGGCGGTGCGGGCGCAGTGCTGGTGCTGCTGCGCCAGCCTCACGGCTCCTGACGCGCAAATTCACCCCAATTCGAACAACAAGAACCTCATGCACGTCGGTCGGCTGCAGTTAGTCATGCACTGGATGGAGATCGTTGCGGTCTTCTCGTTTGCCATCTCGGGGCTCGCCGAGGCAAAGCGGCGTCGGCTCGACGCCGTGGGCGCGTTCATCGTCGCGTTTCTGACCGCGTTTGGCGGGGGCACGCTGCGCGACCTGCTGCTCGATCGCCGGCCGCTCTACTGGGTCGAGCACGAGAACTACCTGCTCGCCTTGTTCGTCATGAGCCTGTTCGCCAACTGGGTGATCCGGCTGGTAAGCCAGCTCGTGTCCGACCGCGTGCTGATCGTGGCCGACGCCATCGGCATGGGCCTGTTTGGCGTGCTGGGCACGCAACTGGCGCTGGATGCGGGCATGCCGACCTTTGTGTCGGTGATGATGGGCGTGATCACGGCGGCCTTTGGCGGCCTGCTGCGCGATGTGGTCTGCAATGAGGTGCCCATGCTGCTGCGGGACAACCACCCATACGCGACCTGCGCGTTTGTCGGGTGCTTCTTCTACGTTGGGCTGACGCACACGGACTTACTGCCGAGCGTGTCCGTGGTGATCGCTACGCTGGCGATCGTGATCGGGCGGCTGGTGACGCTGCGCTGGAACATCACCCTGCCTCGTTGATCAACGCTGGCCAGCGCGGGCGCGCCGGCCAAAAAACCGCTGACTTAAACGGCGGCTTCGTCCTTCTCGCCGGTACGGATGCGGATCACCTGCTCCACCGGCATCACGAAGATCTTGCCGTCGCCGATCTTGCCCGTCTTGGCGGCCTTCACGATGGTGTCGATCACGTTCTCGACCTGGATCTCGGCCACGACCACCTCAATCTTGATCTTCGGCAGGAAGTCGACCACATATTCCGCACCGCGATACAGCTCGGTGTGGCCCTTCTGGCGGCCAAAGCCCTTGACCTCGGTGACGGTCAGGCCGGTCACCCCCACGTCGGCGAGCGACTCGCGCACTTCGTCCAGTTTGAAGGGCTTGATGATGGCGGTGATCTGTTTCATGGGTGTCTCGCTGACTAGTTGGTGAGGTATTCAAGCGTCCAATAATACTGGAGGCGATTGACGCGCACATCGCGGGCGATGCCGGCCACCGTCTGCAGCAGTGTCGGATCGTCGGGAAAGTTCTTCAGTACGTCGTGCTCGGTGCCGTCCTGCAGGGGACGACGCTGCCACGTGTTGCCATGTTCGTCGTTGTAGGCCACAGGCGTGCTGGAGCCGAACACATACTGGTTATCAAACCACAGCACACGCACG
>Ga0070659_100001712_pt1 | contig 15775 bp, 14 predicted proteins | sample KBSC23metaG_FD_64666 | JGI IMG/M metagenome (GOLD analysis project Ga0070659, IMG submission 64666) | Corn rhizosphere microbial communities from Kellogg Biological Station, Michigan, USA - KBS C2-3 metaG | ecosystem: Host-associated > Plants > Roots > Rhizosphere > Soil ... | reverse complement strand
CCAGCGTGCCTTCCGCGTGAAATCCCTGATCGGTCGGCCGCATGCCCGGGCAACACAATGCAACCACCCGAGGAGAGGGCTAACACACCGCTGCGGCGACGGCCGGTGTCTGCCCGTGATGTATGCCTCATTCATCGCCGCGAGGGAGGTCCAGTGATCATGAAGAAGTTCACCTTGTTGTGCGCCCTCTGGGCCGGCTTGTGCAATTCCTCGTGGGCCGACATCAAGATCGGTCAGACCGCCGGTCAGACCGGCGCCGTGGCGGCGGCCGTGCTCGAGGCCACCCAAGGTGCCAAGCTCTACTTCGATGCCGTCAATGCCCGCGGCGGCATCCAGGGCGAGAAGATCCAGCTGATCTCGCTCGACGACAAGTTCGACCCGAAATTGGCCGTGGAAAACGCAAAGCAACTGATCGACCAGGGTGTCGTCGCGCTCTTCCTCAATCGCGGCACGCCGCACACCCAGGCCATCATGCCGCTGCTGACGGAGCACAAGATTCCCCTCGTGGGGCCTTCCACGGGCTCCATGGTGCTGCATGAACCGGTCCACCCCTGGCTGTTCAACGTGCGTGCCCCCTACCGCCGCGAAGCCGAACGTGCCATTGCCCACCTGAGCCTGATCGGCGTGGACCGCATCGCCATCGTGCAGGTGGATGACACCTTCGGTGCCGATGCGGTGGCCGGTGCGCTCAAAGGCCTCGCGGCAGTCAACAAGCAAGCGCTCGCGCTCGAGAAGTACGACCGCAGCAAACCCGATTTCGGCCCCATCATGCCGAAGATCATCGCCACCGATCCGCAAGCCGTGATGTTCATCGGATCGGGCACGGCCATCGTCGACGGCATGAAAGCGTTGCGGGCGGCGGGTTCACGAGCGCAGATGGTCACGCTGTCGAACAACGCATCCTCCGGCTTCATCAAGGACCTGGGCGACCTGGCCCGCGGCGTCGTGGTCAGCCAGGTGTACCCCTACGAGCGCTCCATCGCCACGCCGGTGGTGAAGGAGGCCGGCGAGCTGGCCAAGGCGGCCAAAGTCGAGCTGACGCCGACCGTGCTGGAAGGATATGTGTCGGCCAAAGTGCTCGTCGAGGGCCTGCGCCGCGCTGGTGCGCAACCCACCCGCGACAAGCTCAGGCGCGCGCTGGAAACCTTGAGCCACTTCGATGTGGGCGGGCTGGAGGTGAGCTACAGCCCCACGGACCACACCGGCCTGGACTATGCCGACCTGTCCATCGTGGCGGCAGACGGACGCTTCCGGCGGTAAGCGCAACGAAAAAGCCGCCCTCTGCCGCGGCTCACCAGCAATCAGTGTGGTGTTGCGTGCAACCCCACGCTAGATCGCCATGTCGATGACCCGCCAGGCAATGACGCAGCACACCGCCAGGCCGGACAGGTACGCCAGGGCGCGCCAAGGCTGCAGGCCCAGCAGGAAAGCGCCCGTGTGCGCAAAACGAAGGGCCACGTAGGCCCCGAACAGCAGCTGCGCCGCCCCAGCCGGCCCGCCGAGCAAGGTGTACGCGAACGCGAGCGCGAGGAACAGCGGCAGGTTCTCGGTGTCGTTGCGCCACACATTGGCGCAACGCTGCACGAACGGAGCTTCGGCCAGGGCAGGCGAGCGGCGCATCAGCCGGGCATCCTCGGGGATCGGGAACACGCCGGCGCGCACGCGGCTCGCCACCTGCAGCAGGCTGGTCAGCGTCGTCTTCGCAAACAGCGCCACGAGGCTCAGGGCGAGTGCAGGCAATGCGGGAAGGTCGGTCGTGAGAAGCATCGGGGCGTCCTGTGGTGAAGTGGCCTCAGTGTGGCGGCGAACATGCCGGGACGCGATCGTCGGAATCGACCATTTCATGGTTGAATCCGCCAATGCCCTCCTCTGCCCGCATCATCCATGTCGGCGTGCTCGTGTTTCCGAACTGTGTGCGCAGCAGCGCGGTGGCGCCGCACGACGTCGTGCGTGTGGCCAATCAGTTGCTGCAAGCCCGGCCGGCCCGCACGCGGCTGCGCTTCGAAGCCCATTGGGTCGCCGCGCGGCGCGCGCGCTCCATCAGCGTCGACGGACTCACGTTCCAGACGGTGGACCCGGCTTCGCTGCCGCTGGACGCCATGATCGTCCCCGGCATCGACCACGAGGCCAACGGGCACCCCGGCCGCCAGCTCGCCGCACTGGACGCCGAGCGGGCCGCACTCCGCGCCTTTGCGGCCACCGGCGGCCTGGTGCTGTCGGGTTGCACGGGCACGAGCCTCGTGGCCTCGGCCGGCCTGCTCGACGGTCACCGTGCGACGATCAGCTGGTGGCTCGCCGAATCGTGGCAGACGCGGTTTCCCGGCGTCCACCTGGAGCCCGATGCCTTGCTGCTGCACGACGGCCGCTTCATCACGGCTGCAGGCGTGGCCGCGGCCATCGACCTGGCGCTCTGGCTCGTCGGCCACTTCGCCGGCGATGACCTGCGGCAGCTGGCCGCCAAGGTGCTGGTCACCGACAGCCGGCGCGAAAGCCAGGCCCCCTACGTGGCGCAGGCCCTCCAGGATGGGGCCGGCCCGGTGGTGCTCGAACGGGCGCGCCGCTGGTTGCGCGCCCGCCTCGACGAGCCGTGGTCCGTGGCCGAACTGGCCCGTCACTGCCGCACCAGCGAGCGCACCCTGCTGCGCCGTTTCCAGGCGGCATGGGGCATGTCGCCGGTGCAGTACGTGCAGCAGCAGCGCGTGGAACGCGCCAAGGCGCTGCTCGAATCCACCCGGCTGTCCCTTGCCGACATCACCGGCCGCTGCGGGTACCAGGACGTCTCCACTTTCAGCAAGGTGTTCAAGCGCTGGGCAGCGGCCACGCCGCGCGAGTACCGCGCCCGTTTCGGAATGCGAGGGTGATGCACGGCATGCACAATGGCTCACACCCCCAGCCATCCTCGAGGCCCCGATGAACCCATTGCCCACCGTCACGGAACTCGTCAACGCGCTCGCCAACGGCACGGCCACCGCCACGGATCTGTGCGAGGCCGCCATCGAACGCATCGAACGGCTCGACCCCGCGATCAATGCGGTGGTCGTGCGCGATTTCGATCGCGCCCGCGAGCAGGCACGCAGCGCTGACGCCGCACTCGCTCGGGGCGAACGCCGCCCGCTGCTCGGGCTGCCGATGACGGTGAAGGAATCGTTCAACATCGCCGGCCTGCCTACCACGTGGGGCTTTCCGCACGGGCTGGGCATCCCCGTCACGGAAGATGCCGTGGCGGTGCAGCGCCTGAAGGCGGCCGGCGCAGTGATCCTCGGCAAGACGAACGTGCCGGTGGCCCTGGGCGACTGGCAGACGTTCAACCCGGTCTACGGCCGCACGGTGCATCCGCTCGACGCGGCCCGCACGCCGGGTGGCTCATCTGGCGGAGCCGCAGCCGCATTGGTCACCGGCATGGTGGCGCTCGAGCTCGGCTCCGACATCGGCGGCTCGATCCGCGTGCCGGCTGCGTTCTGTGGCCTCTTCGGACACAAGCCCACGCACGGCCTGGTGCCCACGCGCGGCCACGACTTCCCCGGCTACATCGGCGCCCCCGACACCCTGTCCGTCGCAGGGCCCCTGGCGCGAAGCGCCGCAGATTTGGAACGCGCGCTCGGCGTCCTCGCCGGACCGGACGATGATGCCGAAGGCTGGACGCTGGCATTGCCTCCCAGGCGGCATTCGCGCATCGCGGACCATCGGGTGCTCGTCCTGACCACCCACCCGTGCGCCGCCACCGCAAGCGATGTCTCGTCCGCCGTGGAGCATGTGGCCGCCCGGCTTGCCGATGCCGGCGCCCACGTGGCGCACCGAAGCGATCTGCTGCCGGACCTGGCCGACATGCAAGACACCTACATGCAGCTGTTGATCGCCATCGCAACACGCGGCAACCCGAACGCCCCGAAGCCCATTTCGGCGCATGCCTGGCTCGATCTGGTGGACCGGCGGCACCGGCTCCGCGCGCAATGGCGCCGATTTTTCGACTCCTTCGACGCGGTGCTCACGCCCGCCTTCGGCACCGTGGCCTTCCCGCACGACGACGAAGCGAATCCCGGGGCACGATCGCTGCAGGTGGACGGCCAGCCCACGCCGGCCGCAAGCCAGGTCGCATGGCCCGGCGTGGCCTCACTGCCCGGCCTGCCCGCCACGGCCCTGCCCACCGGCTTGCAGAGCGAAGGCATGCCGATCGGCGTGCAGCTCATCGGTCCGGCGTTCGGCGACCTGACGACCATCGGGCTGGCCGGCGCACTTGCTGGCGCCTAGACAGTGGTGCCGATCGGCCCAACACGGATGCGGGGTACGCATGACCGATGCCGACCGGTACACCCCGCACGAATGGGAAGCCCGGCTCGCGGAGATCGACCTCGAGATCGCCCGCCAGGCGGTCATCTGCAAGGTGCGGCTGTTCGACCCCGGGGTGGTCGAGCGGGTGCTCGCCAATGACCCGCAGGTCTGCGGCGCTGCGCATCCGGTCGCCTTCATGACCCTGCGCGCCCTTCTGGTGATGCACTACGCCGAGGGCCTGCACCTCGCGCAAGCCTTGAGCCCTGAACAAGCCGGCGCCATTGCGCATGAGGTGCGCGATGCATTGCGCCGGCGCATCGGTCGCCAACTGGGGGGCGCCGGCACCTGAACAGAGGTGTCAGCTGTGCCGGAACACCGGCGCGCGCTTGTTGAGAAACGCGTCCATGCCTTCCTTTTGATCCTGGGTGGCGAACAGCGCATGAAAGAGGCGCCGCTCGAACAGGACGCCGTCGGACAGCCCGCTCTCGAACGCGCGGTTGACCGCCTCCTTGGCCGCCATCACCGACAAACGGCCGAACCCGCAGATCACGAGGGCCGCCGCAAGCGCCTCGTCGGCCAGCTTCTCGTACGGCACCACGCGGCTGACCAGCCCCGCACGCTCTGCCTCGGCCGCATCCATCATGCGCCCCGTGAGCACCATGTCCATCGCCTTGCTTTTGCCCACCGCGCGGGGCAGGCGCTGGGTTCCACCGGAGCCCGGGATCACGCCCAGCTTGATCTCGGGCTGGCCGAACCTCGCGTTGTCCGCGGCGATGATGAAGTCGCTCATCATCGCGAGCTCGCACCCACCACCGAGCGCGAAGCCCGACACTGCGGCAATCACGGGCTTGCGGATCGAACGAATCGTTTCCCAGTTGCGGGTGATGAAGTCACCCTGATAGACATCGGCAAACGTGTAGTGGGCCATCGCGGCGATGTCAGCGCCGGCGGCGAACGCCCGCTCACTGCCCGTGATGATCAGGCAGCCGATCGACTCATCGGCGTCGAAGGCCTTCAGCGCCAGGCCCAGTTCGTTCATCAGCGTGTCATTCAGCGCGTTGAGCGCCTTCGGCCGGTTCAGCGTGATGATGCCGACCTGGCCGGCTTCCACTCGGGTCTCGATGGTCTCGTAAGTCATGGTGCTTTCCAGAAGATGGGGATGAGGCAAGACGGCGGTCACGCCATTGTCAGCGCCCTCAGGCAAGGCCTGCGAGCCGCGCCGGCAAGTCCCCGCGCGGCCGAAGGTGGTCCGAGATCAAGGCCGGCGTGACATCCTCGAGCGTGGCCGGGCTCCAGCGCGGCCGACGGTCCTTGTCGATCAGCAGCGCCCGAATACCTTCGGCGAAATCCGAATGCGCGCAACAACCGAGCGCAGCCCAATACTCGAGGCGAAACACGTCGGCCAGCGACAGGCTGCTGCCGCGCTGCCACAGTTCGAACGCCAGCGCCGCCGATGTGGGCGAGCCCGTTCCGAATGCCGCGCCGGCGGCCTGAAGCCAAGGATCGGCACTGTGCGACAGCGCGCGCAGCCGCGTGGCGATGGCCCGAAGGTCATCCCCTGAAACCAACGCCTCGATTTCATCGGCATGGCGCTGCACCAGCGACGGCGGCGGCGCGGCATCTCCCGCGGCGAGAGCCAACAATTCCTTCAGGGCCGCACCGTCCGAAGCAGGTTCCCCGGCCCAAGGGGTCGAAGCAATGGCTGCGAACACCTGTGGCTTGCGGTCGTGCGGCATGAAGACGTCGGCCAACCGGCAGTGAACCGCATCGGCAGCATTCAAAGGCGCGGCGGTGAGCGCGAGGAACAATCCGGTGCGCCCGGGCATGCGTGGCAAGAACCAGCTGCCGCCCACATCCGGAAAGAGGCCGATACCGATCTCGGGCATCGCAAGCCGCGTGCGTTCGGTGACGACACGATGCGAGGCGCCGGCCATCAGGCCCACGCCACCCCCCATCACGATGCCATGGCCCCAGGCCAGCACCGGCTTCGGGAACGTATGGATCAAATGGTCGAGTTCGTATTCCTCGCTGAAAAAACGCTCGGCATAAGGGTTTCGGTCGGCACCATGTTGGCGGATCGACGTATGCAGCTGCCTGAGATCGCCCCCCGCGCAGAAGGCCTTGTCTCCGGCCGCATGGAGCACGATGCCTGCGACGGCCGGATCTTCGGCCCAGGCGCGCAGCTGGGGCGTCAGCAGGCGCACCATGTCGGCCGACAGCGCATTGAGTGCCGCAGGCATATTCAGCGTGGCGACGCCGAAGCCGCGTCCGCCGGGCGCGGCAATTTCTCGGAAAAGCACGGTGGCATCGGTCATGGGAAACGTCGCGATGGTGGCATCGGGCAGCATCAACCGCCCGTGAGTGCATGAACGAAACGATCGCAGGTGTGCGGCTTTGCGCAATCAATGACCAAATGCCCAGCAAGGTCTTGCAGAGCGGCACGTGCCCCTCAGGGGCTGACTTGGTTTTGGAGTTCTTCGCCGAACACCTGCAGGCATTGATTGTTTACCTCCAGGGTGTATCAAAATCAAACTTCCAGACACAGCTGCCTAGGGATTCCTTTTTTCAGCAAATCGTTTTTCAACATTTGTACGGCCGCTTTCCTGGCGCGGGCTCGACTGGTGCCCACATACACCTGCTGCCATCATTGATTTGAACGATTACAAAGGAAACGATCTGAAGCGCACCTGGCCCGGGTGGAACAAGAATTCCTGCGGGGATTTCATTCCGTTCGGGAGCAGCCATGCGGCGCATTCGCCAGCCACTCGTCACCTTCAGCACGAACCACCACCTCCTTGCCCGGCGGCATGCCTCTGCCGGAAGTGGAGAACCTGCGGCCCCGATCAATGCCATCGCTGGCGACGCCTTGAGAGGCTGGCTGTCATGAACATCATCGTCATTGCGCTGGGATCGACGGCCGACGTGCATCCGGTGCTCGGTATCGCCAGCACGCTCGCCGCACGCGGGCACCCTGTCAGCGTTCTTGCCAACCCGGTGTTCCAGCCGCTCGTCGAGCGCTGCGAGGCCGAGTTCGTGCCTGTGGGCACCACCGCCGGCTACGTGCATGCGATGCGCGATCCCGAGCTCTGGCATCCCCGCACATCCCTCAGGCGTTTGTGGACCCTGCTGTCCGGTCAGTTGCGCCCGGTCTTCGATCTCGTGTCCGCGCGCCTGGACAGCCACACGGTCATCGTCGGCTCGCCCTGGGCATTCAGTGGCCGCCTGGCGCAAGAGAAGTTCGGTGTGCCGTACGTGAGCGTGCAGACATCGGCATCGAACATCCTGAGCGCCCACGCCCCGCCGGTGCACCATGGCCGGCTGTGGGGCCGCTGGCCTTCCGTCATTCAATCCGGTGCCGTCCTCCTCGCAGAACGCCTGGTGACCGACCGGCTCATGGGACCCGAACTCAACGCCGTGCGGCGCAACCTGGGCCTGCCTCCCATCAAGCGCATCCTTGGCAGGTGGTCGCATTCGCCCGACGGTGTGCTGGGCTTGTTTCCCGACTGGTTCGCCCCCCCTCAGACCGACTGGCCTGCCGGTGTGCACCTCACCGGTTTTCCGCTGTTCGACATCGGCCACGAACGGCCCGTGGACGATGAGCTCAAGGATTTCCTGAACCGTGGCGATGCGCCCGTTGTCATCACGCCAGGATCCAATACCAGCGACGTGCATGCGTTTGTGGCGGCGAGCCTCGCCGCAGTGGCGCACGCCGGTCGGCGTGCCGTGCTGCTGGGCATCGGACCGGAGAATCGCCTCGGATTGCCCAATCAGGTTCTCGCCAGACGGTGTGTACCGCTGCGCGACCTGTTGCCCCATGCGGCGGCCGTGGTGCATCATGCAGGCATCGGGATGAGCGCGCTGGCCCTGGCCGCCGGCGTACCGCAGCTGGTGGCGCCATCGGCCCATGGCCAGTTCGACAACGCCGACCGCCTGCTCCGCCTCGGTGTGGCGAAATGCTGGCAACGGTCCTGCGGATCCGAGCCGCTCGGCCGCAGCCTGCAGTCACTGTGCAACGACGGCACGATCCGCCAGCGCTGCGCCGTGCTGCGCGGCCTCGTGGATGCGCCGCAGCGTGCACGCGGCCGAGCCGCCGATGCCGTCGAGCGCATCGCCAATGCGCGCGCTTTCCAGCGGACGCTTCCGTTTCCGATGCAGGCGAGTCCGGCCGCGGCCTGATGCACCAGCAGCGGGCCACTCGTGGCAGATTGGCGGTTCGGGCGACGCACCCAGTGTGGTGCTGCACGCCCGCGTCCTGCCACCGAACCACCTTTCAAAGGAGTGCACCATGTCATCGTCGACAACTTCCGAATCCGCGGTCCACGAGCTTGTCATCACGCGCTTGATCGACCTGCCGCGCGACAAGCTGTTCCGTTGCTGGACTGAACCTGCGCTCATCACCCAATGGTTCACGCCCCCACCCTGGAAGACCATCGCCGCCGAGGTGGACTTGCGCGCCGGGGGCAGCAGCATGGTCGTCATGCAAGGCCCGGATGGGACGGAGGTGCCCAACCGTGGCGTGTACCTCGAGGTCGTTCCGAACGAACGCCTGGTGTTCACCGATGCCTACACGTCGGCCTGGGTGCCGTCCGCGAAACCGTTTTTCACGTGCATCCTGACCTTCGAGGACGAAGGCGGCCGGACGCGCTACACCGCCCGCGCCCGCCACTGGTCGGCCGAAGACCGCGCCGCCCACGAACAAATGGGCTTCCATGAAGGATGGGGAATCGCCACCGACCAGCTCGTCCGCCTTGCCGCCACCCTGTGACCTCCGGCAAGGTCACGACGCGGCCGTGTCCGACAGGCATCTGGCTCACAGGCGACTACGCTGGAGTTTCAAACCCAACCCGCACAGCAGAGGAGCCGCCATGAGCATCATCTGGACCATCGTCATCGGATTCATCGCAGGTCTCATCGCCCGCGCCCTCATGCCGGGGCCCAACCCGATGGGCTTCGTGCTGACGACCTTGCTGGGCATTGTCGGGGCCCTTGTCGCGGGGTTTCTGGGTCGAGCCCTTGGCTGGTACGCGCTTGGCGAAGGCGCCGGGCTCGTCGCCTCGGTGGTCGGGGCAATCCTGGTGCTGTTCGTCTACGGCATGGTCACGCGCCGCCGCACTGCCTGAGGCCGCCGCCCGGAGCCCGGGAAGGCGGGCGGGCGGTTACCGCAGCGGTCAGACCGCGTAGCGCGACTGACACTCGGCTGGTGCCGAGGCCGGTTCAGCCGGCGGCACAACAGGAAGAGGCACCGACATCCACCACCCGCGCAAGGTCTTCAGGACGCTGCGACCGCAGGCCTGTCGCACGACCTGCGCACGTTCGACGCGGGTCTTCGATCCGTCGACGTACCGCACCGACTTTTCCGGCTTGGCCGTCGCGGCCGGGTCGACCGCTGCGGCGTCCAGCAGGAGGCGCAACGAATGCGCGAACAGTTCGGTGCTTTCATCCTTCAGGCGTCGCCCCTCGTTCTCGGTCCAGTACGCTCTGGGGTCCTCGAACAAGTTCGGGTCGGACACGACCTTGACGATGTTGCGATACCGCACCGTCTTGGGATCTCCTGCAGCGTAGACGACCAGCGCGTTCTCGAGCACAAGGGACCTGCTGTCTTGAGCCATCGTGAACACGGGCAGGGTTTCGACGATCCAGCCGTCACCTGCGTCCCCTGATTCGATCAGCTTCCCGGCCTGTCCCGGGACCCGCACAAGCGCTTGCTGCATCAGCTCACGATGGGTGATGCCAGCCAGGATGGCTTGGTATGGCTCGAGCATGCGATCAGCTGCACTTTGCAGTTGCCGCAATTGCCTTTCCTTGGCGGAGTCGATGATCACCGCATGCGTGACGACGCCAGCAACGAGACCAATGAATCCGCCGTAGTACATCGGCACGGTAAGCTCGACTCCGGCTGAATCGTGGCTGAACGCACCGTGGTACGCGACGGCCTCAGCCTGCGGAAGCTTCAGCGCAAAGCCATCCCTTGTCAGGAAATCTGGCGCCGTCGGTACCTCTTCTGCGGCAACAGCACCGCCGGCCAGCCCCCAGGCCAGGGCAGCAATGATCCAAACGTGCTTCATGGTCACTGTTCGAACGGCTGGAGCACGGCGTCCTTGCCCTGCTCGATCGCCTGGTAAAAGGCGTTCGTCAGGCCCGGGAACTTCGGAGGCTCATCCCAATTGGGGCCGGCGGCCTTGCGCACCCATACCGACATGTACCAGTCGAGGGCGTTCGATGTCAGGTCCACGATGTAGCTCGCCCCCCTCACGATCGCCTTTGGCGCAGACGTCGGCACATAGGCCGAGTAAGTGCGCTCCACCCCCCAGGCGGAGATGTCGATCACCACGAGCTTGTCGATCCGGTGCTTTTCCTTGAGCGGCGAGAAGTCGCGGCGCGCGAAGTTCATCTGCACGGGGCTTACTTCACGCAGCTTGGTCAGATCGATCGGCTCCTCGATCACGATCACGTCGAGACCTTTTGCCCGCAGCCGCTCGGCCAGATCGTCCCTGACTTGCTTCAGGTCGTCGCCCGAAAGTGTTTGCACGTGCGCGGTCAACGATCGGTTCGCCATCGAGGCCGCAGCCAGGCAGAGGAGACACTCGGCGCCGGGGAACGCGGTGTCGACCTTCGGCAGCAGCGACATCGCAACGCCCATCTTGGGCTTGCTGGCCAGCGCCTCGCTGCGCAGAGGCAGGGACCGTTGAGGGGGCGTCGTGCAACCCACGAGGAACAGGGACGCTGCCACCAGAGCAGCAGTAAGGCGGATACGCATGAAAACCTTCGTTGAAGAATCGACAACCCAACGGGCGGACGAATCCAGCGGCGAAGCGCCCATCACTGCGTGCCCCCTCCCATCTTCCCATTGGACAAGAGCAGTCTTGCTCCGGTCCCGTCATCTTGTTTATGTGACCATTTTAACAACCGTCGCCAAATGAATATCGCGCAAAACATCCTCGCAGGAGCGGGCAGCAGGATCGTGTGCACTCTCGGCACGGGTGAAAAATTGCGGGCTTCTTTCTGCGCCCACTTCAGGCGCTGCATGAAGTTGGACTTGTTGTCGGGGCATCAAGCAAGTTCTCCGTACGCCTGATCGATCAAACCTCAAGCGCGCCCGAATTCGGCCGATCGTGATGAACCGCGCGGCAAGCGCTGTTTCAATTCGAGGGAGCGATCCACATGAGATGGACAGACGTGAGAGTCAAGTCGAAGTTGATGCTTGGTTGCGCCGCAATGGCGGCAGTGGTCCTGGCAGTCTCGGCCCTGGCCTTGCATTCGCTGAGCAGGTCGAACGATCGATTCGACACCTACCTGAGTGGCGTGGGGCAGCGTGAGCGCCTCGTCATCGCTGTGAGAGGCGCGGCCAACGCGCGCGCCATTGCGGCGCGCAACTTGGTGCTCGTGACCACGCCGGCCGATCGCGACGCAGAAAAGGAGGCTGTGACCAAGGCCCACGACAACATGCAGGCGTCCATGGCGGCACTGCGGTCGGCCATCGACAAGGATCCGGCCGTCACGGAACGCGACCGCGATCTCATGGCGAAGATGGAGTCCGTCGAGCGCAGCTACGGGCCCCTGGCGCTGAAGATTGTGGGGCTCGCGCTCGAGGGCAACCGGGAGGAGGCGGTCTCCAGAATGAATGCGGAGTGTCGGCCGCTGCTCGCGTCGCTGCTGGGCAACGTGGCAGCTTACGTCGAATACCAACAGGCGATGTCTCGCGGTGCTGTGACGCAGGCGCAGCGTGCATTCGAAAACGATCGCAATCTGATGATCGCCGCTTGCGCCTTGGCAACCGCAGCTGCCATGGCCATGGGGTGGCTGCTCAGCAATGCCGTCACCCGGCCTCTCAATCGCGCGGTCGAACTCGCCGAAGCGGTGGCGGCCGGCGACCTGCGCTCGACCATCGTCGTCGACCGCAACGATGAAACCGGCCAGCTGCTCGCCGCGCTGCAGCGCATGAACATGAATTTGTCCGAGATGGTTTGTGGCGTGAAACAGTCGGCTGACGGCATGTCGACCGCGGCGCGCGACATCTCGTCTGGAAACCAGGACTTGTCCCAGCGAACGGAGCAGCAGGCCACCGCACTGCAGGAGGCGGCCTCGTCCATGCAGCAAATGACAACGACGGTGCAGCTGAGCGCGGACAGTGCCCGGCAGGCCAATCAGCTCGCCAACTCAGCCGCGGAGGTGGCCGGCAAAGGTGGCGACGTGGTGGAGCGCGTGGTGCAGACGATGGACCAGATCAGCCAGTCGAGCAAGAAGATCAGCGACATCATCGGCGTCATCGACGGCATCGCATTCCAGACCAACATCTTGGCCCTGAACGCCGCGGTCGAAGCGGCGCGCGCCGGCGAGCAAGGCCGCGGCTTCGCCGTCGTGGCCACGGAAGTGCGCACGCTCGCGCAGCGCGCGGCCGATGCCGCCAAGGAAATCAAGTCGCTGATCGGCGTGAGCGTCGCCACCGTGGAGACCGGCAGCGTATTGGTCGGCGAAGCGGGACGCACCATGAACGACATCGTGTCGCAGGTGCGCCGGGTGACCGACCTGGTGGCGGAGATCAGCGCGTCGACCCACGAGCAGAGCGCGGGCATCGTTCAGGTGAACCAGGCCGTGGCCTCGATTGACCAGGGAACGCAGCAAAACGCGGCCTTGGTCGAACAAAGTGCGGCTGCCGCGGAAAGCCTCAAGGTGCAGGCATCGGCGCTTCTCGATGTCATCGCCCGATTCAAGACAACGGAGTTTTCCACGGCCACGCACTGAATTGCAGGCGCGTTCACTCAGCGGGCGCGGCAGCGGCGCAGGCTCCATGCGATGGGGCATCACCGCTGCCGATCACATCAGGCCACTGCGCCGGCCAGTCCCATCGCACGGGCAACAAGCGCCTGCTGCTGACGCCGGTGCACCACGTAGGACGAGGTGGCACCGGAGGCCGTCGCGGGTTGAACCACCTCCTGCAGCACCGCACCAGCAGGGCACAACGCGGCCAGCTCATCGCGCACGAACGCCCACGCTCCCTGGTTGCGGGTTTCTTCCTGCGCCCACACGAGGGTTGTCATGCACGGATAGCGCTCCAGCACCCGCGCGACGGCCTCATGGGGGAACGGGTAGAGCTGCTCGAGGCGCAGCAAGGCCACATCGCTGTTGCCGCTGGCTTGGCGGGCACGCTGCAGGTCGTAGTACAGCTTGCCGCTGCACAGCACGACGCGGGTGATGTCCGACGGCACGGTGACCTCGGCATCGTCCAGGACCGTCTGGAACGCCCCTTCGTGCAGTTGCTCCACGGGCGAATGCGATGCCGTCTCGTTGTACAGCGTGGCCTTGGGCGTCATGACGACCAGCGGCTTGCGTACGTCGCTGAAGGCTTGTCGGCGCAGCAGGTGGAACCACTGCGCCGATGTCGTCGGGCTGGCCACGCACATGTTGTCCGCGCCGCACAACTGCAGGAAGCGGCTCAGGTAGGCATTGGAATGCTCCGGGCCGACGCCCTCGTAGCCGTGCGGAAGCAGCAGTGCAAGCGCCGAGCGGTAGCCCCACTTCTCCTCCCCTGCGCTGATGTACTGGTCGATGAAGACCTGCGCGCCATTGACGAAGTCGCCAAACTGCGCCTCCCACAGCGTCAGGCTGCGCTGGTCCTGCACGCTGTAGCCGTACTCGAAGCCCAGCACGGCCTCTTCGGAAAGCACCGAGTTGGTGATGTCGAACCGTGCCGCGGCGGTGTCCAGGTGGTGGAGCGGAATGAATTCGCGGCCCTGTGCACTCGCCTGGTCATGCCAGACGGCATGCCGGTGCAGGAATGTTCCGCGGCGCACATCGAGGCCGGACACGCGCACACCGATGCCGGACTCCAGCATGGAGGCATAGGCCATGTTTTCCGCGAAACACCAATCGACGAGCCCGCCTTCGTCCTGAACAAGCCGGTGCCAATGCCGGATCAGCGCCTGGACGACCGGATGCGGTTGGAATCCCTCGGGGAGCCGGGTCATGGCCGTGACCATGGCGCGCAGGCTGGCCCGCGATACCGCCGAGATCTGGGGCGCCGCCTGCACCGGGCGCGACGCTGCGGGAGGTTGCGGGATCTTGCCTTCGAAGGCCTCATGGACGGCTGCCCGGCTGGAAGCGATGTAGGCGGCCATGTCCGCGTCCGTGGCCATGCCGGCCGCGGCGAGGGCGGCACCGTACACGTCCACAACCGATGGTTTCAGCTCCGCCATGGGGTACACCCCCGGGCTCGTCACCATGGGCTGGTCATGCTCGGAATGGCCGAGCCGGCGGTAGCCGATCAGGTCGATGACCACATCGGCACCAAAGGCCGTGCGGTAAGCCACGGCGATCTCCGCGGCACGCAACACCTGCTCGGGCGCATCGGCATTCACGCGCAGCACCGGAGCGTCGATCATGCGGGTCACATCGGTGCAATAGCGGGGCGCCTGGGCGTCCATCAGGTTGGGTTCCGTGAAACCCAGCTGGTTGTTGATGATGACGTGGACCGTGCCGCCAACGGAGTAGCCAGGCTTTTGCGACAGCATCAGCGTTTCCATCACCACGCCCTGGCCGGCAAAGGCGGCGTCGCCGTGCAGCACGAAGGCCATCGCCGTGCTGGTGTCCGGTCGATGCATCTGCCGGGGCGTCTGCCGTGCCTGACTGGCGTGGGTCATGCCAATCACCACCGGATAGACGCTTTGCAGGTGCGACGGGTTGTAGGCCAGTGTGAGAGAGACATCGCCATGGCGCGTAGGAACCACGCGCAGGCCGCCCACGTGATAGATCAGATCGCGGTGTCGTTCCGGTTCAGGGGATTCCGGATCGAAATAGTCGAGCACGTCTGCCGGTGGCATGCCAAGCACATTGACGAGCATGTTGACCCGTCCGCGATGGGGCATGCCCATGAAAACTTCACCGATGCCGTGCACGGCCGCTTGTTCGATCAAGGCGTCGACGAGCGGTACCAGGGCCTCGCATCCTTCCAGCGAGAAGCGCTTGGCGTGCGGGAAGCGCCGGGCCACGTGCTGCTCCCACGACTGCACCTGGATGAGGCGGTCGAGCAGATCCGTTCCACCGTTGTTGTCGGCGACCATGGATTCCATGCGGGCATAGAGCCATGCGCAGCGCTCTTCGTCCCGGATGCTGGAGCAATCCAGCGCCAAGGATCCGCAATAAATGGTCTTCAGGCGCGCGTCCAGGCCCTGTACATCGTGCGCGCCCAGCAACAACATGCCGTCGGTGGTGACAGCATCGGCAGGCGACAGCCCGAAGCGCCTGGGCATCAGTCGGAGGGAATCCATGGGATCGGACAGCGCCAGCGGGTCAAGCCTGGCGCATCGATGGCCGTGAAGGCGATGCGCGTCGATGAACTGCTGGACGCCAGATCTGACGGCGACCGTGGCGGAAGCAGGCGCGGAGCCCAGTTCCGCATCCGAGGCAAGGCTGGAACGCGGCGTGCCTGAACGGCGGTGAAACGAAGTTTTCATTCTTGATTCCTCCCGGATATCGGCGACGCGGGGTTCTTTGCCCGTCAATTCGCCAC
>Ga0070659_100001706_pt1 | contig 15796 bp, 13 predicted proteins | sample KBSC23metaG_FD_64666 | JGI IMG/M metagenome (GOLD analysis project Ga0070659, IMG submission 64666) | Corn rhizosphere microbial communities from Kellogg Biological Station, Michigan, USA - KBS C2-3 metaG | ecosystem: Host-associated > Plants > Roots > Rhizosphere > Soil ... | reverse complement strand
CGGTAGCTGAAGCACGGCTCGTCCCAGTCGACCTCGCCTTCGACGGCCTTGGCGTACGGGTCGAGGAGGAGCTTGCTGGGGTTGCAGCGGTGGCCTTGCCGCGGTTCGTAGGGGCCGTGGATGCGATAGCCGTAACGCTGGCCCGGACCGATGTTCGGCAGGTAGCCGTGCCAGACGAACGCGTCGCGCTCGGGCAAGCTGATCCGGGTTTCGTTGCCGTCGTCGTCGAACAGGCACAGCTCGACGCGGTCGGCAACCTCGCTGAACAGCGCGAAGTTGGTGCCGCTGCCGTCGTACGTCGCCCCGAGCGGGTAGGCCGTTCCCGGCCATGCGCGTGCGGGGCTAGTCGGCATAACGCAGCAATGCTCCAATACCGTCGGTCGGCGACTGCTCGACACCCCCGGTGACGAACTGTACGTCGGCGCCGGTGCCCAAGGCCGCGCGGAGCAACAGCTCGTCGCGCGGAGCCTCGTGATATGTGGCCGGCGCCGTTAGCGTGAGTCGGTGCGGCTGCTCCGGGCCTCGTCGGCGCTCACTATCGCTGCGCTCACTGCCTGCGCGGGTAGCCCGAGCGCTCCGGCGGCGCCACCGCCGTCGGTGAGCCCGACGGTCACGCCGACGGCGCTGCCGACGACCGCGCCACCGACGACCGTTCGGGCGGCCGGGCCGTGTGGCTGGCGCGGCGCCCCGCCGGTCAAGCACGTCGTCTGGATCTGGATGGAGAATCGTTCCTACGGCGACCTGCTGAAGACCAAAGGCCAGGCGCCGCACCTGTCGTCGTACGCGATGGCGTGCGGTCTCGCGACCGACTACTCCGCGATCACGCATCCGTCGCTGCCGAATTACCTTGCCGCGACGTCGGGCTCGACCGGCGGCGTCACCACCGATTGCTCGCCGGCGCAGTGCCCGCAGGACCGCGACTCACTCTTCACCCAGATCGACCGCGCCGGGCTCGAATGGCGCACCTACGCCGAGGCCATGCCGAGCCCGTGCAACCTGACCGCGCAAGGGCGCTACGCGACGAAGCACAACCCCGCTGTCTATTACCCGAGCATTCGCGACCGCTGCCGGCGGTGGGACCTCCCGGTGAGCGCCCTCGACGTCACGAAGGCGCTCGCGTCGTTCACGTTCATCGAGCCGGATCTCTGCGACGACGGGCACGACTGCTCGACCCGGTTCGCCGACGCGTGGCTCGGCGCGATGCTCGACCGCCTCACCCGCTCACCGGCGTACCGCAAGCACGGCGACGTGGCCGTCTTCGTCACCTGGGACGAGGGCATCGGTGCCGACCAGCACGTCGCCACCGTCGTCATCTCACCCGGCGTACGGCGCGGCACCTTCTCAGCAGCGGCGTACACGCACTATTCGCTGCTCCGGACGACCGAGGTGTTGCTCGGGCTCGAACCGCTCGGCAACGCGAAGGCCGCCGCCGACATGAGCACGGCGTTCGGGCTCAAAGCGGGGTAGCGAGCTCCCAGACGTAACCGTCCGGATCCTGGAACGCCGCCGTCCGGACGCCCCACGGCCGGTCGACCGGACCGTTCAGCAACACGACACCCTTGGCTTGCAGCTCGGCGCACCGCGCGTCGACGTCGTCCACGGGCAGCGTGAACACCGAACGGCTGCCGGTGCCGACCTCGGCAGGTGCGATCAGCTCCGGTACGGCGGAGACGGCGAGCAGGTTGACCAACGTGTCGCCGAACGCAAAGACGACCGACTCGTCGTCCTCGAAATGCACCGGCAACCCGAACACCCTGGAGTAGAACTCCCGCGCCGCTGCCGGCGACTCGACGAACAGGGTGATCGCAGCAATCTGACTCGGTAGTGATGCCACGGTTGTGTCTCCTCGGCTTGGTCCCACCAGCTCAGACATGCCGGTTCGGCGAAACTCATCGTTCCCGACGACGCCTCGCCGCGACGCGGGACGGGGGTCATCAGGCTTACGATTCGCGGGTGGCGGAGGCCCCAGACGAGACAAGCCGGCGCCGTGCGACCGGCGGCCACTTCCTGCCTCGCCCGGCCCTCACACCCGGCCCGGAGAGTCAGCAGTACACCATCGAGGGCCAGATTCAGATGCTGGGTGATTTCGCCAGCGCCGCGTCCCGGGCTAAGGGCCTGCGCGGGGTTGTCGCTCGCGCTCTCGCGATCTTCCTGCTCTTGGGCGCGCTGTCGACGGTGGCCGTCGTCGTCCTCGGGCTGATCCTCGTCTGGTGAGGTCAGGCAGGCGCCGGCGAACCGCCGTGTAGCAGGCCCTCGTGCCGGGCGACCCGGAACGCGATCACGATCGTCGCAAGCGCGCCGACGCAGGCGATGCCCGGCGTCAGCACGCTCTTCACCGCGACGAACGTCGACAGCGACACCGACTCGAGCAGCCAGAGCGTCGCCGCCGCCTTGACCAGGCAGACCAGCGCCCACAGCAACGTGAGCCGCCAGAACAGCTGCTGGATCCGCGGCCGGCGGGCCACGTCCTCGGTCATCGGGTAGAAGTCGGCCGCCAGCCGCGAAACGACCGGCTTCGCGGTCGCCAGCGAGGCCAGGAACAGCAGCGCGACCGCGCTGTCGTTGACCGCCGGCTGGACGAAGTACAGGAACGTGCTGCCGGTGGCCACGGAGAGCGCGGTCTTGATGGTGAGCCCGACGGCGGTGAGCCAGAGCAACCCGGAGGTCGGCCGGCGGGTCGACAGCCGCCAGGCCATCGCGCCGTAGCACCACGCGAGCGCCGCGATCAGGGCCGCCCAGACGTTGCCCGCCGCGAAGCACAGGTAGAACAACGCGGCCGGGATGACATTCGCCCAGAGCAGGCTCAGCCCGAGATGGCGGAGGATCGCGCGCAGCCGCGGCCGCGGCGCTCCGTCAGTGGGCATGGGATCTCTTCGGCCGGAAGCGGCGAGGAGTTGACCGTCCGAACGGATGGCTCTACCTCTTTGCCGGCTGGATGACCGCGACGTACGTGTACTGGTGCTGGTGACCGCTGCCCTGGTGGAAGCTGCAGTTGCACGGCTCGCCCTTGTATTTCGGCATCGCCACGTTGTGCACCAGGTAGACGCGGCCGTTGGACGCGAACGCGAGCTGGTTGTAGTCGCCCAGGAAGGCGCCACCCCGGCTGAATGCCGCATAACCGACATCCGACCGCACCGAGTTCACCCGCAGCGGGTTCGACCACGTCTTCCCGTCGTCGTTCGACTGCTGGTAATAGGTGTCGATGTACGGCGAAAGCCCGTGCGGGGAGCGGGCGGACGGCACTCCCTTGCTCTCGCTGCGCTGCTGGTAGCCGATGCTGATGATGCCGTTCGCGATGTCGACCATCGCGTTCCAGTGGTCGATGTGGCTGTTCTCCGAGTCCTTGTTGACCCGGCGCGGCGGCGACCAGGTCACGCCGTTCGCCGACGTCGAGAAGAACAGGTCGTTCAGCCCGTCCTTGCGCAACCGGCCGTCCTCCCACGCGACGACCATCTCGCCGGTCTTGAGGTCGACCGCGGCTGCCGGCAAGGTGCCGGCCCGCTGCTCGGCGACGGCGTTGCCGCTGTTGGCCGAGATGCCGGTCGAGATCGGGGTGAAGGTCAGCGGCGCCGGCCACGGGACCGCGCCCGCGGACGGCGCGAGCGCGATCTGCAGCTGCGAGCCGCCGACCGCGACGTCGGCCGGGTTCTCCGTCGACGGCGGGTTCTGCACGCCCGGCGGGCCGCCGAAGTCGCCTTGGAAGATGACCGCGAGCGAGCCGTCCGGCAGCACCAGCGGGTACGAGCCGATGCCCGGCTGCGCGTTGTAGACGTAGAACGTGTTGTTGCCGGTCCCGGCGTCCGCCCAGTTGGACAGCTTGTCGCAGCCGGAGTCGCAGTAGGTGTAGACCATCGGCGTGATCCGGTCCCACACCACGTAGACCCGGCCGGTCTTGTGCCCGATCCCGCTGCCGTTGTCGGCGACGATCCAGTTCTTGTCGTTGAGGCCGGCAAGGCCGTCCTGCTCGAGGATGACGGCCTTCGACCAGTGCAGGCCGTTGTCCTTGGAGACGTTGATCGCCATGCCGCTCTGGTTCGCGTCGCCGCTCGGGCCGCTGCCGTCGTTGAACACGAGGCTGTTGGCGTAGACGAGGTAGTGACCCTTCTGCGCCGGGTCCGCGCCGAACGTCACGACCGCGTCGGACGCCCGGTCGAACGTGCCGCCCGTGTAGCGGGTCAGCCCGGGCAGGTAGCCGTGGTGCCAGGTCCGGCCGCCGTCGGTCGTCGTCGCCCAGCCGTTGCCCGCGTCGCCACCGGCGTCGACCCGGTCCTCCTGGAAAGCCGCGACGGCATTGTTGGGGTTGCCGGGGTTCACCGCGATCGACGGCTCGATCTCGGTGTCGGGCTGCGGGTGGTTGGCGTCGATCGGGTAGGTGACGCCCTTGAGCGGGATGTCCGCTGCCGAGGCCCGGACGTCGCGAATCACCGTCGCGCCGGTCTTCGCCCCGGCGGTCACCGGAACCAGGGCCGCGGTCAATCCGGCCATGACTGCAGTCGCCGCAAGCAGCGGACGAGTCGCGCGCACGCCGAGCTCCCTCGGTCTGGCGCTGCCGGGAGACGCCCCGTGGGTCAGGACGTGGCGGACAGCGGTTGTCCGTTGGTTTCGCCGTACGAGTCGCGGATTCCTCCCGCGGGCACGCTGATCACGTCGCCGGGGCGCTGGTCGACGGTCGCGACCCAGCGGCCGGTGGCCGCGTCGTACGCCGCCGGAACCTGGCGCTGGTGCCCGTCGATCGCGGTGATCACGACGACCGCGCTCACGACCGTGCCGACCGTCGCCCACGGGCGGACGGCGCAGCGCTTGCAGACGACGCTGTAGACGTAGTTGCCGGCCGCGTCGACGAGGCCGCCCTGGTCGTCGGCGTAGAACCGCAGCTGGGAGCGGTGCGCGGGCAGCCGCGGGTAGCGGATCGGGTCGATCACGAACGACGCCGTGTTGCCGGTGACGGTCAGGTCGTGCGCGGTGATGCCGGTCCACGGCACGACCGTGAACGGCGCCGACACCAAGTGGTACGGCGCGACCTTGCCGCCGGAGTGGATCGCTCCGTCGACGACGAACCGGTAGACGCCGTTCGCGACCTGCCCGCCGACCTGGTCGACCCGCGGGCTCGCGTCGAAGACCTCGAACGACGCCGTCCAGTGCCAGGCCTGCTTGCCGGTGCGGTAGTCGGGGGTCGCCTGGATGAAGTTGCCCGGCGTCGCCAGGCTGACGACGACCTCGCCGCTCTGGTCGGCGTACGGCTGCCAGCTGCCGTCGGCCGCCTGCCGCTCGACCCGCGCGGTCGGGTTGTCGGTCCAGTTGTCGCCGCCGGTCCACGTGAACGTCGCGTCGTCGAAGCGCTGCACCTCGGTCGCCGGCTGGGTGAGCGGTGCCGCCGAGCCGGCGCTGTCCGGGATCTGCGCGGTCCACGCGTCGTAGTACGCCGACGAGATCTGCCCGAGCACTGTCGACTCCGCCTGCTGGCGCTCCTCGTCGGCGGTGGCGATCGGGTCGGTCGGCTGCGCCAGGATGGGGGCGCCGCAGCGCAGGTTCGCCGCCATCGACAGCAGGTTGGTGTTCATGTAGTCGGCGGTGTGCGGGCCGTACGTCGTGAGCGCCTTGCGGTAGGCGTCGCGGGCCATGTACTCGCGGTAGGACACCGTGTAGCCGTCGTAGTCGCCGGTGTGGCCGAGGCCCACGCTGACCGCGTAGCCGCGGCAGGCCGCGAACGCGCCGGCGCCGAGCTCCGTGTGGGTGAAGTTTCCCTTGATCTGGCTGATGTCGCCCGGCTCGGAGTTGGCCTGCGCGGCGTACGCCGGGTCGTTCCAGCCGGCCGCGTCGTTGTTGATCTCGGCTTCCATGTGGTCGAACGCCGCCTTCGTGACGGTGAGCCGGCGCTGGCCGAGGTAGTCGCGCGGGTCCGGGCACGAGTAGGAGGCGGCGTCGAGCGGGTAGCAGGCGCGGACCTCGGTCGCGGGCTGGCCCTGGTCGTAGCCGACCGGCCAGGCCTCGTCGACGTGTGCCTGGTTGGCGTAGTCGAAGCCGAGCCACTGGTCGCCGACGCTGCGGTCGGTCCGGCTTTCGAGGTTGCGGATCAGGTCGGACTGCGCCTCGCACGAGCACGAGGCGAGCAGAATGTCGCCGATGCGGACGGCCTGCAGCTTGATCCGCGCGTTCTCCTCGACCGTTCCGAACGAGCTCGCGTCGTAGTTGTCCGGCACCGGCACCCCGGCGGCCTTCAGCGTCTTCGCGAGGTTGGGGCTGACCGGGAGCGTGAAGCCCGGGAACGGGTCCGGCGGGTCGCTGGTCCGTTGGCAGTCCGGCAGGCCGGCGGCCGGGATGCCGGGGTCGCCGCCGTCGGTCGGGCCGGTGCGGCAGTTGCCGACCGAGGGATACGGGTGCGACAGCGGGCCGGCCACGAAGTGCGTGAGCATCCGCACCGGCACATTGCTCGCCGACGGGGACTGCACCGACGGGTCGTTGCGGCCGATCGCGTTGAACGCGGTCGCGACCTGCTCGGCGAGCAGGTGCGCGCCGCGCTCGACCTGCGCGTAGCCCATGTGCGCCCAGACCGCGCGCACCGGATCGCCGCCGTCGGCCAGCACGGGCGCGCCGCCGCCGCGGTTCGCGTAGGAGTGGTCGTAGGGGCCTTCGGCCGAGCCGACGCCGCCCTGGCTGTAGACGACGGGTACGCCGGTCATCCGGTCGACGTAGCGCTGGAACGGCGCCAGCCAGTCGGCGGAGAACATGTCGTAGTCGTCGAGCGACTCGCCGTGCTCGGCGTAGTTGACCCACGAGGCGAGCGCCTTCGGGTGACCTGGGTCGGTCATGTTGTCGAAGCGCATGACCACGAGGCCGTGGTCGTTGTCCTGCAACGGATAACCGGTGGGGGAGCCGTCCTCGTTGACCTCGGCGCCGGCGATGTTGCCCTGCATCCACGGGAAGTTCACCGTGGTCGCGCCGACCTGTGCCGGGACCATGTGCGCGGTCGCCTGCTCGATCGCCGTCGCCGCCTGCCGGGCCTGGTACTCGAACATCCGCAGGTCGGCCGCGTCCTGGAACAGCCAGACGCCGGCCGCGGCGGTGGAGTAGTAGGGCGAGTTGTGGTCGTGCGTCGCGGAGACCAGCAGGTTGTCGTAGGTGACCGGGTTGCCGTCGGCGCTGAGGATCTGCGCGATCCGCCGCTGCAGCATGTCCTGCGCGAGGTAGTTGTCGACCTTGACCAGCGCGATCGGCGCGTCGCCGCTGCCGTCCTGCGCGACGATCGCGCGGATCTGCAGCCGGGACTGCACGCCGTACGACGACGCCTGCTTCACGTGCTGGACGTTCGGGTCCCACTCGTTGTCGATGTTCGAGGGGTCGTTGTCGGACGCGTACTGCCCAGCGCCGGCGCCGACGTGCCAGCTCGCGTCGACGACCGCGACGCCGGCGCGCAGGCCGGTCCAGCCCGGTGCCGGGCTCTCGGCGAGCGCGACGAGGCCGCCGCCGGCCGTGACGACGGACAGCGCCGCGGTGGCGATGACGACCCGCTTCATGCGTGCTCCGTTGCGGTTGCGAGGGCGTGCGTGCTCTGGATGAGGTACTTCGGCGCCGGGCCGGGCCCTCCCTGCGCGATCAACGACCGAGGCCGGGGCCGGGAATTGGTGACGGATCACGAAACTGAGTCCCCGGGTTCGGCGTAACCCCAGCAGGAATCGCCTCGTTGGAGGGGGAAGCAGCCTGTGACCCGACCCAAGGAGATGCTCGTGCGCCGTCCCGTGGTCCTGCTTGCTGTCACGGCGCTGGCCGCCGCTGTCGTCCCGGTCGCGCTGGCCGAGAGCCAGAGCGGCAAGCCCGTGCGCGGCGCGGTCTACCTCGTCGGCGGCGGTGTCGCGGACATCAACCCGACGCCGGAGATGCTCGCCGGCAAGGACTTCTACCTCGGCGGCTACGGCTTCTCCGACTTCAAGGCCGGCAACGCGGTGCAGATCCCCTCGACCGAGGGCCGGTTCGCCGACGGCGTCCTCGGCGACGGCGCGCACAGCCGCGCGCTCGCGGTGAGCGACTTCAACCACACGATCGTGCTCGCGCAGATCGAGACGCAGGGATATTTCGCGGCCTACAAGGCCGGCCCGTTCGGCATCACCGAGATCCGCAAGGACGCCTCGGCCGAGATCGCGGATCTGGCCGCGGCGCACGGCCTGACGTCACCGGTGCCTTCGGCGTCGCAGATCCTCGTCGACTCCGACCACTCGCACGGCGGCCCCGACACCGTCGGCGTCTGGGGCGGCGTCCCGACGTCGTACCTCCGGCTGGTGCACGACCGCACGGTGCAGGCGATCGTCGACGCCTGGCTGACGCTGCGGCCGGCCGTGCTGACCTACGGCGCGGTGCACGGCGGCGTCAGCGGCGAGGCGGCCTACACGCCGGCCGACGGCGACTGGCTGATCCACAACCAGTTCAGCAACGACCCCGACAACCAGGTGATGGACGACGAGGTCCGCGTCCTGCAGGCGCGCGACCCGCACACCGGCAAGGTGCTCGACACCTACGTCAACTTCTCCGCGCACCCGACCGTCCTCGGCTCGGACAACACGAAGGTCACCGGCGACTACGTCGGGCGGCTCAACGACAAGCTCGAGTCGACGTTCGGCGGCTTCGGCATGGATCAGGTCGGCACCCTCGGCCGCACCCAGCCGGAGCGGGCCGACTGCCCGGGCGTCGGCGGCGACGACTCGGACCCGACCGTCGCGCTGTGCAAGCTCGACTCCTACGCCGACCGCGTCGTCACCAAGGTCAAGGAAGCGCTCGCGGTCGCGAAGCCGCTGATCGGCCTGCCGCAGGTCGCCCTCAACAGCTACCTGCTGACCGACGTCGCGACCAACGCCGCGCTACTCGGTTCGTCGTACGCCGGCAAGGCGATCGGCGCCGAAGCGGGTCGATCCGTCAACACGCCGTGGTTCACCGGCAACATCATGGGGACGACCTACTACAGCGGCCGCATCGGCGACCTGCTGCTGTCGGGCGGCCCGGGCGAGATGTACCCGCAGATCGTGCAGAAGGTCCGCGACACCGTCACCGGCATGCGCGGCTACCTGAGCTTGGGTACGGCGGGCGACTTCCTCGGCTACATCATCGCGCCGCTCGAGGCCTACCCGTGCCCGGCCACCGCGTCGGTCGTGTCGGGCGCGTGTGACATCTCGTCGAGCTCCGACCCGACGCAGATCAGCCCGGATCCGATCGGCAACGATAACTACTTCTTCAACGTGTCGCACACGTTCGGCGAGCGGTTGACCTGCGACCTGCTCCGCGGCGCGGGCGATGTCCTGGACGGCAACGCGCAGAAGTACTGGTCGACCTACAACCGGTGCGCGGCGTTCGCGAACGACCTCGCGTTGCCGCCGGGCTCCGACACGCTGTGGCCGACGCAGCCGGACCTGACGGCAGCCCTGTCGCACATGTAAGTCCGCCACGACGAGACTTGTCAGCGCCTGGTGTGGCTATAGCCACACGTGCTGCTGACAAGTCGCGGGGCGGCGGTCAGCCGACTTTCGGGGTGGCTCGCTCCACGATCGTCCTTGTGTCGACCGACGGGGGGAGCGTGCCGAACGCGGCGCCCCAGTCGCCGCCGAGCCGGCTCGCGCAGAACGCGTCCGCGACCTCCGGCGGTGCGAACCGCACCAGCAAGGATCCCTGCAGCACCAACGCCATCTGCTCGACCAGGCGCCGGGCGCGCACCTCGACATCCGACGGATCCGCGACCGCCGCCTCCAGCGCGTCGCACGCACCGTCGAGCCGCCGGTCCGCGCCGCGGGCAAGCGCGACCTCGCCGCGGAACGCCTCCCACGCCGACGGCTCGCGGCCGAGCGCGCGCAGCACGTCGAGCGCGTTGACGTTGCCGGACCCTTCCCAGATCGAGTTCAGCGGCGCTTCGCGGTAAAGCCGGGCCATCGGGAAATCCTCGACGTACCCGTTGCCGCCCAGGCACTCCAGTGCCTCGGCCGCGACCGACGGGCCGCGCTTGGAGATCCAGTACTTGCCGACCGCGAGCGCGATCCGCTTGAACGCCTGCTCGTCCGGATCGCCGGTCGCGTCGGCCGCCGCCGCGAGCCGCACCATCAACGCGGTCGCGGCCTCCGACTCGACCGCGAGGTCGGCGAGCACGTTGCGCATCAACGGCTTGTCGACGAGGTAGTCGCCGAACGCCTGCCGGTGCCGCGCGTGATGCGTCGCCTGCGACACGCACGCGCGCATCAGCGACGTCGAGCCGATGACGCAGTCGAGCCGCGTCATCATCACCATCTCGATGATCGTGCGCACCCCGCGGCCCTCGTCGCCGAGCCGCCACGCGACCGTGTCGACGAACTCCGGCTCGCTCGACGCGTTGGACCGGTTGCCGAGCTTGTCCTTCAACCGCTGGATGTAGAACGGGTTGCGCGTCCCGTCCGGCAGCACCCTCGGCAGCACGAAACACGTGAGCCCCTCCGGCGCCTGCGCCAGCACCAGGAACACGTCGCACATCGGCGCGGACGTGAACCACTTGTGCCCGGTCAGCAGGTAGGTGCCGTCGGACCCATGCGGTCGCGCGACCGTCGTATTGGTCCGCACGTCCGAGCCGCCCTGCTTCTCGGTCATGCCCATCCCGGCGAGGCAGCCCTGCTTTGCGGCCGGCGGGCGCAGCCCGAAGTCGTAGACGTACGACGTCAGCCGCGGCGCCCACTCGTCGTACAGCGCCTGATCCGCGCGCAGCGCGGGTACGGCGGCGTGCGTCATCGAGATCGGGCAGCCGTGGCCGCCCTCGACCTGCGACCACACCGAGAACCCGGCAGCGCGGGCGACGTGGCCGCCCGGGCGCGGGTCGGCCCACGGCGACGCGTGCAGGCCGGCGCCGACCGCGACCTTCATCAACTCGTGCCACGACGGGTGGAACTCGACCTCGTCGATCCGGTTGCCGTAGCGGTCGAGGGTGCGCAGCTTCGGCGGGTACTCGTTCGCCAGCCGGCCCCACTCCTGGGCCTCCTGAGTGCCGGCGCGCTCGCCGAGGGCGGTCAAGGCCTCGATGGCCCACCCGGCGTCGTGCCGGCGGACGCCCTCGACCAGCGCCAGGTCGCTGCCGAACACGTCGTAGCCGGTCAGCGGCGGGGGCTGATTGGTGACGAGATGCGTGTCGGCCATGTGTCGCAGTGTCGCAGAACCATCGCGGAAGTGACGCCGTACCGTGGGCGCATGGTGACCGTCACCGGCGACGCCGACCGGGCGATCGAGCGTCCGGCCGGCGGGAAGTTGCGGGTGACGTGGAGTGTCGCGCGCAGCACGATGTCCCGGGCGTGGAACGACCGGGTGCTCGGCCTCGCCGCCGAAGCGGGGTTCTGGCAGCTGCTGTCGCTGCCGTCGTTCCTGCTCGGTGTGCTCGGCATCATCGGTTACTTCAGCGGCCACCTCGGCCCCGACGACATCCGCAGCCTCGAAGACGCGATCGTCCGCGGGCTCAAGCACCTGATCGTGCCGAGCGCGGTCGACTCGACGGTCCGGCCGGCGCTCGACCGGATCCTGCACAACGGCCGGGCCGACGTCGTGTCGATCGGTTTCGTGCTGTCGCTCTGGACGGGATCGTCGGCGATGGCGACGTTCGTCAACACGATCACGATCGCCTACGGGCTGCGGCACATGCGCGGCGCGGTGTCGAGCCGGCTGCTCGCGTTGCGCCTCTACATCGGTTTCGTGTTCGTCGGCATCGTGCTGCTGCCGCTGCTCGTGCTCGGCCCGTCGCTGATCACGAAGCTCGCGCCGAAGGACTGGCGGCACGCCGTGCACTGGGTCACCCTGATCGGCTACTGGCCGCTGGTCGTGCTGATCTCGCTGGCGCTGCTCGCGACGCTGTACCACCTGGCGGTGCCGGTCCGGACGCCGTGGCGGCGCGCGCTCCCGGGTGCGCTGGCGGCGCTCGCGCTGTGGTTGATCGGCTCGGTGCTGCTGCGGTTCTGGCTCGAATGGGCGTTCCGGTCGACCGCGACGTACGGACCGCTGTCCGCGCCGGTCGCCGTACTGTTCTTCCTTTACCTGACCGCGCTCGCGATCCTGATCGGGGCGGAGCTCAACGCGGAGATCGACCGGCTGTGGCCGCTCGCGGTGACCGCGAAGGCACGCCAGGAAGACGAGTCGATCGAACGCGCCGAGCAGGGGGTCTGAGAGGATGCCGGCGTGAGTTCGAACACGGGCGGCGGTGGCCACGGCGCGTCGATGAAGTCGTGGGTCGCCGCGACCATCATCGTCATCGGTTTCATCGTCGGCGGCGTCGCGATCATCTACTGGAACTGGCCGGTGTTCTGGGCCGGCGTCGGCGTCGCCGTCGTGGGCTGTGTCCTCGCCGCGGCGGTGGGCATCATGGACGAGGTGACCGAGTACGGCGGCGGCACGGCCGGCGGGGGCGACCCGGAGTCCGCGTCCTACTGACCTGACGCGGGGCGGCGCGGCGCGGTGTCAGGTCGTCAGCGTGGCGCTGAGCTCGTCGAGCAGACCGGACAGGTCGCCACCCTTGAGCACCCACGCGGACGCGCCGGCGTCCATTGCCTGCTCGCGCAGCCGCTGGTCGTCATGGCCGGTGAAGACGATGATGCGCGCCTCCGGGAGCATCGCGCGCAGCGAGGGCAGCACCCCGATGCCGTCGATGCCGTCGATCGAGATGTCGAGGACGACCGCGTCCGGGTGTTCGCGGGCGGCAAGGTCGAGCGCCTGACCGCCGCTCGACGCCGTCCCGACCGGCACGAACCGGCCGTCCAGCTCGAACGTGATCTCGAGCAGCCGGGACAGCTCCGGCACGTCCTCGACGACGAGCACTTTCGCGGTGTCCATGCTCGCGGCAGCTCCCAAGCCCTGTCGGAACGTCTTGCCGTCCAAGGGTGCCGCGCCGTTTGACCTTTGTCACGGTTATCCGCGAGGTCAACGCGTTCCGCCGCCGGTGGGCATTGCGACATACCGCCGCAAAGCCCGCGAAGCTCCAGTCAGACGGTGAGCCGGTCGGGGATGACCTCGGGGACGCGGGTCTTCCGCGGCCGGATCGCCTTGTCGAGGAACGAGCTCAGGCCGGTGTCGGTGACCGAGCCTTGCAGCGCGTCGAGCGCGAGCAGCCGGGCCGCCTGCTCCTCGCGGCGGGCGTTGAGCTCGGCGACGAGGGTGTCGATCTGCTCGCTCAGCGCGCTGACCGCGCGGACCTCGCTCTCGATCGCGCCGAGCAGGCTGCGCATGCCGCCGGCGAGATCGGCTACGCCGCTCGCCTGCGCCGCAGCGGCGGCCGCGGGCGCGGCCTTGCGCGGCGTGCGGGCTGCCGCTCTTGTCGTCGTACGCCGGGCAACGGCCGCCTTCTTGCGCGGGCGCGAGGTCGTCTTCTTGGCAGCGCGAGCCATGACGGAGGTCCCTTCGTTCCGTCGAATCCGTCCGGACCAGAGCAGGCTATGACCTGTCGTTGCCCGCGCAACGCACCGGCCTGCGTTGCGCTGCCCGCCGGAGGGTTTGGTCAGTTCGTGGCGAGAACCGTGAACGCCGCGGCGCCGAAGGTCATCAGGAAGACGAACAGCGGGCCGAGCTGGCCGCCGGCGTGCAGGCCGCGCCAACCGCGCACCCGCACCGGCTTGTCGCTGCCGGAGTCGTCCCGGAGGTCACGAGCCTGGAACGTCCGGTCCGGCCGCCACCGTCCGTACGCGGTGACGGTGTGGCCGACGGGCAGCTGGCCGTCGATCGCCCGGCCGCGCAAGGTGATCGGCACGACGACCGTCGTATCGCCGTCCACGCGCGACGTGAGCCGCGCGTCCCAGACCGTGATGCGACGGTTCGCCGCGATCTCGTAGCGGCCCTCACCGGCGACGACCACGCCGGTCACCGAGGCTCTTCCGATCCGGCGGAACGCGGCGGTCGCGAGCTTGAGCAGGACAACCGCGGCTACGGCGAGTGCGCCGGCGATGATCGCGATCGAGCGGTTGCGGTACGACTCGTTGCGCGCGATGTCCGTACCGAGCCCGGCGACGATCGCCGCGCCCGCCATCGCGAGGGCGAGCACGACGAGCGCGCCGAGGAACCGGCCGGCGCGAACCACGACACCCGGCCGGTGGATCGCCGACGCGCTCGTCATGTCGCCGTTCGCGAAGTACGCCGCGCTGCCGCGCGCAACCGACGCGGCCTGTTGCGGCGTGGCACCGGCGAGGGTGGCACGGACGGCGTGGATCGTCGCGAAGCTGACGACGTCGTCGCTGCCGCCGATGTTGTAGGCGACCCAGTCGTCCCACCGCTGCGCGGCGCCGAGGTTGTCGGCGCCGAAGACGGCGAGGTACGTCGACGTGCGCGGTCCGGCCGTCGCGTCGACCGCGGCATGCGTCCGGTGTTGTCGCGCCGGCCGGTGCGGTGTCGGTGCCGAACGAGTACGGCGGAGCATCACGCCTCCCCCCACACGGCATTCGCCGGTGTGATCCACGTGTCGTTGTCGACCTTGCGCCAGGTCCGGCCCATCGAGTCGGTGCGTACCGTGCCCACCGGGCCCCACTTCGGGTCGGCGGGATGCGCCAGCCATTCGAAGTCTTCGGCGAGATGCCAGGCCATCAGGAAGCCGCCGACCACACCGAGGACGTTCGCCGCGCCGCTGAGTGCTCTGCCGAGCACACCCGCGGGCGGCGGGCCGGGCCGCGGCGCCGGGGGAGTGGGGACGGGGGTCTCCGGGGGGACCACCGGCTCGGAAGGCACTGGAGCCCTCGGCGGAACCGCGGGCTCCGCCGGGACGGGGGTTGGTTCGGGATTACCGGGAGCGGGTCGCGGCGCGGGGGTGGGTTCCGGCGCAGGGGGTTCCGGGGCAGCCCCGGCGTTCGGTGGCGCCGGGTCGCCCTGGGCGGCGGGCGGTGTGGACGAGCCTTCGCCCGTACCGCCGCTGCCACCTCGGCCGCCGCGGCCGCCTTTCGGCCGGGCGTAATGGGGTGAGGTCGGGTCGTTCGATTCGCCGGTCGCGCGCCTTTCCGTGTTCTGGCGCGCGATGCGATTGCCGTCGCCACGGTTCTTGCCGGGCCGCTGCGGTCGTATCTTGCCGTCGGCGCCGGGCGGAGTCTGCGAGAGCGGATCGAGATGCCCGGCGTCGTACTTTCCCGGCCCGCCGTGCCGTTCGCCCGTCTCCTGCGCCCATCGGCGGTCGGCGTCGGTGATTCCCCGGCCCTTGCCGACCGGGGGTGCCGGCTTGATCGGCCTGGTCACCAACTCCTCGGGGTAGACGTCGACGTCGCCGCGCCGGTGCAGCCGATGCGGCTTGCCGCCGCCACCGCCGCTCCCGGCACCAGATCCGCCGGCACCAGATCCGCCGGTGCCGCCGCCGGCGATGGCCGCACCGGCGATCACCGCCCCGCCGCCGATCGCCCCGCCGGTGGTGATGGCGTCCATCGGATGCCAGTTCATCCCGCCGCCCGGTGACGACCCACCGGGATTGCCGGGCGGCGTCGTGCCACCCCCGCCTGGTCCGGTCGCCGGCGGGTTGCCGCCGCCGGGGATGTCCCCGGGCGGGGTGGCGAGCGGCGGGTTGAAGCCTTGGTTCGACGGCGGGTTGAACGGTGCGCCGCCCGGCACGCCCGCGTTGGGATCGTCGAACCCGCCGGGCGACCCGGCCGATCCCGGCGGCATGCCGGTGATGTTGTCCGGCGGGAACGTCATCGGGTCGTTGGGTGCGCCGGTGCCGGTGACGCCGCCGAAGTCGGTCGAGGGCGGCATGCCGGTGATGTTGTCCGGCGGGAACGTCATCGGGTCGTTGGGTGCGCCGGTGCCGGTGACGCCGCCGAAGTCGGTCGAGGGCGGCATGCCGGTGATGTTGTCC
>Ga0070659_100001701_pt1 | contig 15803 bp, 13 predicted proteins | sample KBSC23metaG_FD_64666 | JGI IMG/M metagenome (GOLD analysis project Ga0070659, IMG submission 64666) | Corn rhizosphere microbial communities from Kellogg Biological Station, Michigan, USA - KBS C2-3 metaG | ecosystem: Host-associated > Plants > Roots > Rhizosphere > Soil ... | reverse complement strand
GTGAATTTGTGCTCGTGGTGCATGCGCAGGCCCCGGAACGGACCGAAGGTGCTGACGGCGCGAACGACAAAGTGCTGCGCACACTGATGGCCGAGCTGCCCCTCAAGCAGGCGGTCAGCCTCGCGGCCGAGCTGACCGGGGCCCCCCGCAACACGCTGTATGCGCGCGCCCTCGCACTCAAGCAGGCGATGGCCGACTGACCCGGAGGGCGCTGCAGGTCACCAGTTGTCGTGGTCGTGCGTCTGGCGGGCGATGCTCTCGCGGGCGCGATCCTGCATCGCATCGATGCGCCCGCGCTCCCGGTAGCTCACATGGCCGTCGGCGCGAGCCCGGGCTTCGACGCGGCGGATGTGCTCTTGCTGGCGCAGCAGCCGGTGGGTTTCGCGTGGCGTGAGCCGGCCCGTGGCTTCCCCGTGGCGGATGGCGCGCATCTGGCGCTGCTGGCGTTCATCGATGCGGTCACCGCGGTGATCGCCCCCTGTTTCGTAGCGGTGATCCTGGGCCGCAGCTTGCCCGGCGAGGCCGGCAAAGGCGGCAATGGCAACAGCGGTGCTGGCGACAAGGCGTTTGATGTGATTCATCTGGATTCCTTCCGGGTGAGAGTGAACAAACAGGCTGTGCGGCACGCATGTACAACGGCAATTGACCGTTACCCGGCTGACATCGTGTTGGTAAAGAACTGTGAGCGCAGGGAGGGCCCCACAAAGTCGGGGTGGGCTCCTACAATCGTTGCCATGATCTCCCGCGAACCCACCCTCGAACGTCTGGCGGTCGCCAGATCCTTGTTGCTCGATCCGTTCGGTCTCACCGACGAAACCGTGGCCAATGCGCTGAAGACCATTGCGGCCCATCGCATCGACGACGCGGACCTGTACTTCCAGTACACCCGGAGCGAAGGCTGGAGCCTCGAAGAGGGCATCGTGAAGTCCGGCAATTTCGGCATCGATCAGGGCGTCGGTGTGCGGGCCGTGGCCGGAGAGAAAACGGCATTCGCGTACTCCGACGACATTTCCGAAGCCGCACTGCTCGATGCGGCCCGCACGGTTCGCTCGATTGCCGCCGCGGGACAAAGCCTGTCGGTCAAGGTGCCGTCGTCGCCCAAGGTGGCCGGCACTCGCGTGCTCTATGCCCCCACCGACCCCATCGCCACCCTCGACAGCTCGCAAAAAGTGGCGCTGCTCGAACGGGTCGAGAAACTGGCCCGGGCGAAGGATCCACGGGTCAAGCAAGTGATGGCCGGCGTGGCTGCCGAATACGACGTCGTGCTGATTGCCCGTGCCGACGGCACGCTCGCGGCCGACGTTCGACCCCTGGTGCGGCTGTCCATCACCGTGATCGCCGAGCAGACCATCGGTGGCGCGGTGCGGCGCGAGATCGGCTCGGGCGGCGGCGGTGGCCGGTTCGGGCTGGGGTATTTCCAACAGGACATCATCGAGCAGTACGTCAATGACGCGGTGAATGCGGCGCTGACCAATCTCGAGGCGCGCCCAGCCAAGGCCGGCGAAATGAGCGTCGTGCTCGGCCCGGGCTGGCCAGGCGTGCTGCTGCACGAGGCCGTCGGGCATGGGCTCGAGGGCGACTTCAACCGCAAGGGCTCGAGCGCGTTCAGCGGCCGGATCGGCCAGCGTGTGGCGGCCAAAGGTGTCACCGTGCTCGACGACGGCACCCTGCCCGATCGCAGGGGCTCCTTGAATGTCGACGACGAAGGCAATGCCAGCCAGCGCAACGTGCTGATCGAAGATGGCATCCTCAAGGGCTACATCCAGGACGCGATGAACGCGCGATTGATGGGCGTGGCGCCTACGGGCAACGGGCGGCGGGAAAGCTATGCGGCGGTGCCCATGCCCCGCATGACCAACACCTACATGCTGGGCGGTGACAAGACGAAGGAAGAGATCATCGGCAGCCTCAAGCGGGGCCTGTACGCCACGAACTTCGGCGGGGGGCAGGTCGACATCACGAGCGGCAAGTTCGTGTTTTCGGCGTCCGAGGCATTCTGGGTCGAGAACGGGAAGATCCAGTACCCCGTCAAGGGCGCCACCATCATCGGCAATGGCCCCGATGCGCTGACTCGCGTCAGCATGATCGGCAACGACATGAAGCTCGATACCGGCGTGGGTGTGTGCGGCAAGGAAGGCCAGAGCGTGCCGGTGGGCGTGGGGCAGCCCACGCTGCGCATTGATCGGCTCACGGTCGGTGGCACCGCTTGACGGGACTCCCGGGGCCCGTGCTACATTACCTCCCATGCGTCTCGTTGCGTCCCACTTTGGCTTTTACTTTTGGATCTTGCCTACATCCGGCGGAGAGAGAAGCGCGTAGCCTGAAAAAACGCAACTGACTCAAGAAAACCGCCGGATCCACGGCGGTTTTTTTTCGCCCGACCATCCTGACGCCATTCAAGTACTTCCCTCAAGGAGCCTTTTCCGATGAATGCCAACGCAACCAGTGCCGCCGAAGGATGGACTGCACCTGCTGACCGCACGGGTCAGACAGACGACGAGCGAATCGTCAACGTGACGCCGCTGCCGCCGCCCGAGCACCTGGTTCGGTTCTTTCCCATCCGGGGCACGCGCGCCGAAACCGTCATCGCCGACACGCGTCAGCGCATCAAGGACATCATCCAGGGACGCGACGACCGGCTGCTGGTCATCATGGGTCCCTGCTCCATCCACGATCCCGTCGCGGCCATCGAATACGCCGGCCGCTTGCTTGCGGAGCGCAAGAAGTACGAAGGCACGCTCGAGATCGTGATGCGCGTGTATTTCGAGAAACCGCGCACCACCGTCGGCTGGAAGGGCCTGATCAACGACCCCTACCTCGATGAAAGCTACAAGATTGACGAAGGCCTGCGCATGGCCCGCCAACTGCTGACCGAGATCAACAAGCTGGGCGTGCCTGCGGCCAGCGAGTTTCTCGACGTGATCTCTCCGCAGTACATCGGCGATCTGATCTCCTGGGGGGCCATCGGCGCACGTACCACGGAAAGCCAGGTGCATCGCGAACTCTCTTCGGGCCTGTCGGCGCCCATCGGATTCAAGAACGGCACCGACGGCAACATCCGCATCGCTACCGACGCGATCCAGGCGGCAGCGCGCTCACACCACTTCCTGTCCGTTCACAAGAACGGGCAGGTGGCCATTGTCGAGACGGCAGGCAACCCCGATTGCCATGTGATCCTGCGTGGGGGCAAGGCGCCCAACTATGACGCGGCGCATGTCGAAGCAGCATGCAAGGACCTCGAGGCCGCCAAGCTCCTGCCGTCGCTCATGGTGGATTGTTCGCATGCCAACAGCAGCAAACAGCACCTTCGCCAGATCGATGTGGCGCGCGACATTGCCACGCAAGTGGGCAGCGGCTCGCGCCGCATCTTCGGTGTGATGGTCGAGAGCCACCTCAACGGCGGCGCTCAAAAGTTCAGCGCCGGCAAGGACGACCCGACCCAACTCGCCTACGGGCAAAGCATCACCGACGCCTGCCTCGGCTGGGACGATTCGCTGGGCGTGTTGCAAGTGCTCAGCGAAGCGGTGCGGGCCCGTCGCGGCTGAAACGCTCGGGCACGGCGCGAATGCCGTGCCCGTCGGCATCGATCGCAGAAGGCGCAACAGATTGCAAGCCGGGCAAGGGGCGGCAATAAGTCTGGTCCGGCGCCTGAGACCCGGGTTGAATGGGCATTTCGTTTCGAGAAGGATGTGCCGATGATCCGTCGCAAACGCACCGACACCCTGCCATCGATTGGTGAAGCCGCACGCCAGGTGCTAGCCCTCACGCTCGCGAGCGTTGCCGTTACCGCAGCCGCTCAAGCCCCGCAGCCCCGTGAGCGGCTCACTGCCGAATCGGTGTTCAACCGCGCCGACACCAATCACGACGGGCGGCTGTCGAGGGCTGAGGTGGCCCGGTTCCCGGTCTTCACGGAAAAATTCGACGAACTCGATATCGACCACGACGGCAGTCTCAGTCTGAGCGAGTTCGAAGCAGGGTTCAACGCGCCCCAGTGAACGGCAGGGTGAGAAAGCGACATGTGGCCTGAACACACAGGCCGCCTGCCCGTCACTTCGTCGAAAACAATTTCGCTGCCCGCCCCTTCAGTTCGAGCAATTCGCTGGGGGTGACTGAATAGCGCCCGTTCAGCACGTCCACCTCGACCCGGAATTCAACATCGCGCTTGCCGTTGGTGAGCAGGCCGGACGTGAATTCGTATTCTTCATTCTCGGCGGGCAAGCCGAGTTTGGCCACGTCATAGTCCTCGTATTGCACATTGCGGATTTCGCCGCTGGCGAGATCGAGGATGCCGGAGGATTTCACGACGGACTCGAGCAGTTCGTCGAAGATCGTGATCGGCAGTTTCAAGTCCACGGTGGGGGCTCCGGCGTCGGGGGAAGGCGCGGATTCTAGGCCTTCTCGCAAAACCGGTGAAGGTGCAGCCGTCCAGGGCGGCCCTCAGGCCCTCTGAATCATGCATCGGTGCTGCCATGGTGTTCGGCCATTTCAGCCTCGATCGTCCGGAACAAATCGGCCATCGTTTTGCCCGGTTCATCGCGAAAGGTGCGCTCTTGGACGTCGAGCTGCTGAATGCGATCGACGCGGAAATTGCGGAATGCGCCACGCGTTTCGCACCAAGCCGCCAGTGTCCATACGGCTCCCCAGTAGAAGCAGCCTAGGGGGCGCAACGTTCTTTCGCTCCGCTGTTCCTTCAAATCCACGTACTGGATCGTGACGAGGCGACGCGCCTCCGTGGCCAAGCGAAGCGCTTCGAGCCGTGCGCGTGTCTTTGTGTCGAAAGGAATGGCAGGCGCATACACGGCCAGGCTTTCGGCCGCTGCCCTTGCCGCTGCCGGTAACACGGCCAGAATTTTCGACAACGCTGCATCCGCATGGGACGACAGTGCTGCATCGAGGCGAGGATGCGCAATGCGGACGGAGGCCACCAGCGCCTGGGCTTCTTCATGGGTGAACATGAGCGGCGGCAGATCGAAACCCGGACGCATGCGGTATCCCACGCCCGCTTCGCCCTCGATGGGCACGCCTTGCGCCATCAAGTCCGCCACGTCGCGGTAGACCGTGCGCTCGGACACCTCCAGCCGTTCTGCGAGAAACTGAGCGGTGCTGAGCCGCCGGCCACGAATCAGCTGAATGATCTGGAACAAGCGGTCGGCACGGCGCATGGCAGGCAACGGAGGAGGAGCGGATGAGATTCCATTCGCTCGCCATTGTGATGCGGCGAGGAGTGGCGCCCAGGCGGGCCACCGGGAAGAAGTGGCCGTGGCACACGCCTGATCAAACGTTGGCCATGCGCTCAAGCGAATGAATGCAGGCCCACGCGGTTGCCTTCGGTGTCGGTGATATGGGCGCAGTAACCCCATTGCTCGGGCAGCGCTGTCTTGGCCACGGCCACCCCACCGCGCGCCGCCGTCACCCGCGACAGCACCTCGTCGATCGACGGTGTGGAGAGATACACCACCGTGCCGGTCGGCGCTGGGCCAAGGCCTCCGCAGCTCACCGACAGGCAGCCTCCCACGCCATCACCCTCGCTCGGAAAGAGCGCCATTGAATGCACGCCGTTGCCCTCTCGCCGCAGCGGCAGGCCGAGCACTGCTTCGTAAAAGCCTTGAGCCCGGTCCAGGTCCAGCACGGGGATTTCGAACCAATGCAGCGCGTGGACGGCGGGACCGGCATACTGATGTTGTGGCATGAGACCTCCTTTTGCTTGTGTCGAAGGCCATGCTGCGCCGGGGCTGCTGACAACGTACTGTCAGCAGTCCGGTTCAATGGGATGAGGTCTGTCGCACCGCGTGCTCCCATTGCTGCATCAACCCTTCGGCCTGAGCGCGCGGCATGACCGGTTGGAAGCGTCGTTCCACCTGCCACTGCGTTGCCAAATCGTCGAGACTGCCATGAACGCCGCTGCTCAACCCTGCAAGGTAGGCCGCGCCCAGCGCAGTGGTCTCGATGACCTTGGGTCGTACCACCGGAATGCCCAATAAATCCGCTTGAAACTGCATCAGCAGATCGTTGACGCAGGCCCCACCGTCCACCCGCAGTTCACGCACGGGCAAGCCGCCCGCCGCCACGGCATCCCGGCTCATCGCCTTCAGCAGGGCGGCGCTTTGAAATGCAATGCTTTCGAGAGCCGCTCGTGCGATATGGGCCACGGTGCTGCCTCTCGTCAGGCCCACGATGGCGCCGCGGGCATCGGGCTTCCAGTACGGGGCGCCCAGTCCGGTGAACGCGGGCACGAACATCACGCCACCGCTGTCCGGCACGGATTCGGCGAGCCGCTGGACTTCACCGCTGCCCTTGATGGCCTGCAGGCCATCGCGCAGCCATTGCACCACGGCCCCGCCTACGAACACGCTGCCTTCAAGCGCATACTCCGGCTCTCGCGTGGGTTGGGCTGCGCTGGTGGTGATCAGCCCGTTCGCCGATGTGCGGAAGTGGGCGCCCGTGTGCATCAACATGAAGCAACCCGTGCCGTACGTGTTCTTCGCGAGCCCAGCATGCCAGCACCCCTGACCGAACAATGCACTCTGCTGGTCGCCTGCCACACCGCCGATCGGCAGCGGATGGCCCAACACTTCTGATTCGGTGTGACCGAACAAATGGCTGGACGGGAGCACGTGCGGCAGCATCTCGCGCGGGATGTCGAGCAGCTGGAGCAAGTCGTCGTCCCAGGTGTTGGTGTGCACGTTCAGGAGCAGCGTCCGTGACGCATTGCTGACATCTGTGGCATGGATGCGTCCACCGGTCAAATGCCACATCAGCCACGTATCGACGGTGCCGAACGCCAGATCGCCGCGCTTCGCGGCTTCACGCGCGCCCGGCACATGGTCGAGAATCCATTTGAGCTTTGTGCCCGAGAAATAGGCATCAACGATCAGTCCCGTGCGTTCGCGAAACATGGGTTCGAGCCCTTGAGCGCGCATGGCGGCGCAGGTGGGTTCGGACCGCCGGTCCTGCCAGACGATGGCGTTGCAGATCGGTTCGCCCGTATGCCTGTTCCACACCACGGTGGTCTCGCGCTGATTCGTGATGCCAATCGACGCGATCTCCCTCGGTGAAAGCTTCGCCTTGGCCAGCGCCTCCCGCGCGGTCTCAAGCTGCGTGCTCCACAACTCGCGCGGGTCGTGCTCCACCCAGCCGGGCTGCGGAAAGATTTGACGAAACTCCCGTTGCGCCATCGCGACAATCTGACCCTGGTCGTCGAAGACGATGCTGCGGGAGCTGGACGTGCCCTGGTCGAGTGCAAGCAGGTGGTTCATGAGGTGGCCTCGGACTGATGAAGGGCAATCCCGCACTGTCTGGCGAGCGTACCGAAACTTCCATGCCGTGAGTGGCCGGGTTCCCGCCCTTGCGCGGCATTGGAGCGCTCGTTAAAAGGAAGGACGGGAACGAACCAAACGAAATCCCCGCTCCACTGGGCGAGATGAAGACGCCATCCCCACCTGGTCACGTCCGTGGTACCGCATGTCCGAGGAGCCTGCTTGAGACCGTCTGTCTGTGATGTGCTCATTGTGGGCGGTGGCATCAATGGCACTGGCATCGCCCGAGACCTGGCCGGCCGAGGCCTGAAAGTCATCCTGTGCGAACAGGATGACCTCGCCGCACACACATCCTCGTCTTCAACCAAACTCATCCACGGCGGACTGCGCTACCTGGAGTACGGCGAGTTTTCCCTCGTGCGCAAGGCGCTTCGAGAGCGAGAGGTGCTCCTGCGCAGCGCCCCGCACATCATGAGGCCGCTTCGCTTCGTGATGCCGCACGACCCCGCGATGCGCCCTGCGTGGATGATCCGCGCGGGCCTCTTCCTGTACGACCACCTTGCCACGCGCGAACTGCTGCCTGGCTCGACTGGCGTTGATTTGCGTCAACATCCGGCAGGCAGACCGCTCAAGCGCCAATATGCCCGCGGCTTTGCCTACTCCGACGGCTGGGTCGATGATGCTCGCCTGGTCGTGCTCAATGCGGTCGATGCGGCTGAGCGAGGGGCCACCGTGCTCACACGCCATCGGTGCATCGATGCCGCGTGCGTCGATCGCCGCTGGAGCGTTGTATTGCAAGACGAGGCGGGACGCGAGCTGCCCATCCAGGCGCGTGCGCTGATCAACGCCGCGGGCCCTTGGGCCGCCCAGTTTCTCCAGGAACACGCCCATGTCGCCCCGTCGAAGACGCTGCGACTCATCAAAGGAAGCCACATCGTCGTGCCGAAACTGTTCGACCACGACCACGCCTACATCTTCCAGACCACGGACCGCCGCATCATCTTCGCGATTCCTTATGAATGCGATTTCACGCTGATCGGCACCACGGACGTGGAGCATCATGGCCCCGTGGGTCAGGTGCACGTGGACGACGGCGAGATCACCTACCTGTGCAACCAGGCGAGCCGCTATTTTGAGAAGCCAGTGTCGCCAGCAGACATCGTATGGACCTATGCCGGCGTGCGCCCGCTGCTCGATGACGAACGCTGCAATGCATCGGCCGTCACCCGGGATTACGAACTCGATCTGCGACCCGAGCCCGCGCCGTTGCTCACGATCTGGGGTGGCAAGATCACCACCTTTCGCAAGCTGGCTGAAGAGGCCGCCAACACATTGTGCCGCCACATGGGCGTGAAGCCCGTCCCCTGGACATCGGGAGCCTTGCTGCCTGGCGGCGACCTGTCCGGATGGATCGGTTCACCCCTCAGCCCTGACAAAGACATTGCACGTTTCGAAGACGCCGTGGCTCGCCGTTACCCCGATTTGCCTGCCATGCTGCGCCACCGGTATGCCCGCGCCTACGGTACTCGCATTGAACTCATGCTGCGGCCCGACGGCCTTGGGGCAGAGATCGCTCCTGGTTTGTTCGAAGCCGAACTCCACTATCTGCATCGGTACGAATGGGCGCGGACGGCAGACGACGTTCTATGGCGCCGCTCGAAGCTGGGCCTGCACCTTTCCGTTGACGACCGTGCTGGTGTTGCCCGCTGGTGCCAAGTTCACGGACAAGCGTCAATTCATGCCTTGCGCGAAGAACGCTAAAAGGCACCAGAAGCTAACCTCAGGCTCGGTCGGTTAATCCGTCGGTTTTTTTGAGGGAACACGCCAAGCGATTCCCACAGAATGCTTTGAGTACTGAGCAGACTTATCGTCGCTGCACTGAGGTAAATGCAAGAAGTGCAGGAGCTATAAGAAGAGCGCGCATCATGCCATCGGTGCTCGAGGAAGTGGAAGATCATCTGCTGGCGAAGCACAGGGATGCGTGCGACGAACCGGTGTGACGTCCCCACCAGTGGCGTCATTGGCTTTCACGGGCGCAAAAAAGCGCGCGTCCAGAAAGTCCCGGGTCGCGCGCTCTCAATTGCCAGGCCACTGGCGTGGCCCAGGATTGGAACTTAGAAGTTGTGCTTGATGCCCAGGTCCCAGCCGGTCTTCTTCAGTTGAGAACCGGCGGCACGGACAGCGTCATTACGCTCGTGCACAAGATCGGTGTACAGGGTGGTGCGCTTGGACAGGGCGTAGTGGTAGCCAATGCCAAACTGCTTGTCCAGATTGGTCTTGACGTCCGTATTCACTGCCTTTTGCTGAAGCCAGCCGTAGCTGGCCTTCAACTCACCGCTACCAATCGGAGCAGTCAGGCCCAAGATGTAACCGCGGCGCTTGTTGTCAGAGTTGTCGTTCCCGAACCCGAACAGGCCGATCAGTTTGACAACGCGAAGATCGTATGCGGCGTTGACGGTAGTCCATTTCGCATTATCGTTGGCCGGGTTTTCAAAGCCCACGCCCACGGTGACCGGGCCGCCGATGTAATTGGCCGCGATCGAGTAAGGACGGTCGTTGCCAACCTGTTGAGCCTTGATGCCGGAGCCCGGGACGGCCTGCTCTGTAGCAGAAGCACGTTCTGCGATCTGGGCGCCGACAGTGAAGCCACCGAACGTGCCGCGGTAGTTCAGCGAATTGGCGTAACGGGTGGTGGCGATGCCACGGCCGTTCAGAATCGTGGTGTTTTGGGCCACCGTATCCGTGCCAAACGGATCAGCAATGGACTGCGACAGCGCGTACGCGGGGTTGTCTTCACGACCGATGTAGAAGTCGCCGAAGTTCGAGCGCAGGCCGACGAAAGACTTCCCATCCCAGAACACTTGGTTGGCAGTGCCAGTATCGGCATCAAAGCGGTGCTCGATCTGGAAGAAGGCTTTCAAGCCGCCGCCCAGTTCTTCAACGCCACGGAAGCCAAGGCGGTTCGCAGAGGCCGAGCGGACTTCGATGTTCTTCACCGCTTCCGAATACTGAGCAATGCCTTGGTCGATGCGACCGTAGATGGTGACGGACGATTGAGCGAATGCGGAACCGCTGACAGCGGCGATCGCAGCGAGGGCGAGCAGAGATTTTTTCATGGTGTGCATTCCAACTTATTTGAGGTCAATCGGCTGTCCATGATCGATGGCGCCGGAGGGCGTGTTGCAAGAGGTGCCTCACATCACGACAGAACGCATTGGAGCGCAGGAAAGAGGCGCTGTCACCGATATTGCTGGGATTCGTTGGTGCAAAGCCACACTGTCTTGACGTCACCGGCGGGGCACGGGCAATGGCAGGGGCTCTCAGAGTGCCTCGTCGAGCACCTCGATCCAGTGTCGGATCGGCAGGTCGGTTCCGCTTTGCAAATGAGAGATGCAACCGATATTGGCGGAAATAATGGCTTCCGGACGCGCCGCTTCGAGGTGCGCCAGTTTCCGGTCTCGAAGTTTCATGGCCAATTCGGGTTGAAGAAGCGAATAGGTGCCCGCAGAACCACAGCAGAGATGGGCGTCTGCAGACGCCACGGCGACATGGAATCCCATTAGACGCATGTGGGTTTCTACGACATCGCGCAATTGCTGGCCATGTTGCAGGGTACATGGCGAATGGAATACCAAATGGCTTCGGGGGCCCGTTTTCAGGTGGGGCCGCAAGACCGGCACCAATTCGGGGAGTAATTCGCTGAGGTCTCGGGTCTTTTCCGCGATGCGCAGGGCTTTGTCAGCGTAGCGTGGATCCTGGGCGAGCGCATGGCCATAGTCTTTCACCATGACCCCGCATCCTGAGGCGTTGATCACGATGGCCTCCACTTGGTCGACCAGGGGCCACCAGGCGTCGATGTTTCGTCGCATGTCCTCGAGTCCGCCCTCTACGTCGCCGAGGTGCGTCCGGATGGCGCCACAGCATCGGGCGCCGCGCGCCAAGAGGGCCTGGATGCCGGCGGCATCGAGCACGCGCATTGTTGCGCTGTTGATGTTGGGCGCCATGGCGGGTTGCACACAGCCGGCGAGCAGGAGCACCTTGCGGGCATGGGTGCCAGTGGGCCGGCGTCGGGCCGGCGACGGCCTTTGTGAGGGGACCTTTGTTTTCAGTGCACGCGGCAGCATCGGGCGCAGCAGCTGGCCGAGGCGCATTGCGGGCCCGAAGAGGGGGGATGTCAGCCCTTCCTTCAGCAGCCAGCGGAGTGCGCGTTCCGGCACCGGACGCGCCACTTTGGTGTCGACCGCTTCGCGGCCGATCTCGACGAGGCGGCCATATTGCACTCCGGACGGACAGGTGCTTTCGCAGTTCCGGCAGGTGAGGCAGCGGTCGAGGTGCTCTTGGGTCACGGCCGTGACCGGGGCTCCCTCCAGCACCTGTTTCATCAGATAGATGCGGCCCCGCGGCCCGTCGAGTTCGTCTCCAAGGAGTTGGTAGGTGGGGCATGTGGCGGTGCAAAAGCCGCAGTGAACGCAGTTGCGCACGATGGCTTCGGCTTCGATGCCTCGAGGGGTGTCCTGATATTCAGGAGCGAGATGGATCTGCATGAGGCCTCCTCACAGGCCAGGGTACAGCCGACCAGGGTTGAAGATGCCGGCCGGGTCGAATGCTTGCTTGAGCGTTCGGTGGATCGCCATCAGCGGCGGCGCGAGCCGGGTGAACACGCCGGCCGATTTGTCTTGAGCTCGAAAGAGCGTGGCATGCCCGCCGGCAGCCGCGGCGGCCCGTCGTACCTCACCTGCCGGTGCGGGGGTGCACCACCAGCGTTGCGCCCCATGCCATTCGATCAATTGCTCTCCGGGCAGCGCAATGGCGGGTGCCGTCTGCGGCACCGACAAGCGCCACAAGGGCACGCCGCGCGCCGCCGCCGTGGCGGCCTTGCGAAAGAATTCGTCAGTTTGATCGCGCAGCCCTTGCCAGAACGGCCTGGCCATGGCCTCGTCGATGCATTCACCGCCTGCATTCCACAATGCAGCAGTTGCAGCCCGCACGGCGGCGTGCGCCCCTTGGAGGCGCACGAGCAACGTGCCGTCCCACCAAGCGCTGGCATTCAGCGGCAGAGGTTGGGCGCCCCATTGATGCAGTCGCGCAAGCGCGGACGACTCGTCGAGTGGGAACCGCAACGTCGTCGTGGCAGGAGGGAGCGGCAGCACCTTCAGCGAGACGTCGACCAGCACGCCGAGCGTGCCCAGTGAACCGACCAGCACCCGGGACACGTCGTAGCCGGCCACGTTCTTCATCACCTCTCCGCCGAACTGCATGAGTTCGCCGCGTCCGTCGAGCAGCGTGGCGCCGAGCACGTGGTCGCGCACGGCCCCGAGGGAGGCCCGCGACGGTCCTGACAATCCGGCTGCGATCATGCCCCCGACGGTGCCGCCTTGAGCGAAGTGCGGAGGCTCGAAGGCGAGGCGTTGGTTTTTCTCGGCCAGTGTCGCCTCGAGTTGATCCAGCGGCGTGCCGCACGATGCGGTGATGACGAGTTCGGTGGGCTGGTAGCCGATGATGCCCTCGTGCCCGCGCGTGTCGAGCACGCGGCCAGCCGGCGCCTCGCCGTAGAAGGCCTTCGTGCCCCCGCCGCGGATTTCGAGCGGGTCACGGGCAGCGTGCGCGGCGCGCACCTGGTCGATCAGGCGGGCGAGGGTCGGTGTCATTGGGCGTCAGAAGCGGGGGATATCCGCGAAGGCCAGCAGCCCGCGCCGCACGTGCATCTTTCCGTATTCAGCGCACCGCGCCAGTGTGGGAATGACCTTGCCGGGATTCAACAGGCCGGCTGGATCGAAGGCGTGCTTGAGTGCCAGCATGCGTTCGCGTTCGGCGGGGGAGAATTGAACGCACATGGACGACAGTTTTTCCACGCCGACGCCGTGTTCTCCGGTCACCGTGCCGCCCATTGCCACGCTGGTCTCCAGGATGTCGGCGCCGAACAATTCGCACCGGCGCAATTGGTCGGGGTCGTTCGCGTCATACAGGATCAGCGGATGGAGGTTGCCGTCGCCCGCATGGAACACATTGGCGCAGCGCAGGCCGTATTTCGTTTCCATCGCGGCAATGGCTTGCAGCATGTCGGCGAGCCGGTGGCGCGGGATCGTCGAATCCATGCACATGTAGTCCGGACTGATGCGTCCGCTGGCCGGAAATGCGTTCTTGCGGCCGCTCCAGAATCGCAAGCGCTGGGTTTCGTCCCGGCTGACTTCTGTGCGTGTGGCGCCGCACCTCGACAAGACCTCGAGCATTCGACCGGTTTCCTCGTCGACTTCCTCAGGCGTGCCATCGCTTTCGCACAGCAGGATGGCCTGCGCATCGAGATCGTATCCGGCATGCACGAAGGCTTCCACGGCAGCGATCATCGGCTTGTCCATCATCTCGAGCCCCGCAGGGATGATGCCTGCGGCGATGACGCCGGCGACTGCATCACCCGCTTTGCGCAGGTCGTCGAAGCTGGCCATGATGCAGCGGGCCGCCACAGGCTTGGGCAGCAGCTTGACGGTGACCTCGGTGATGACGGCAAGCATGCCCTCGCTGCCGATCACCAGGGCGAGCAGATCGAGCCCGGGTGCATCGAGGGCATCTCCGCCGAATGCGACCGGTTCCCCTGTGGCCGTGAAGCCGCGCACGCCCAGCACGTTGTGGAGTGTCAGGCCATACTTCAGGCAGTGCACCCCTCCGGAATTTTCCGCGACGTTGCCACCGATGGTGCAGGCGATCTGGCTGCTCGGGTCCGGCGCGTAGTACAGGCCGTGGGGCGCCGCGGCTTCGCTGATGGCGAGGTTGCGCACCCCGCATTGCACGACGGCCGTGCGGGCGACGGGATCCACGTTCAAGATGCGGTTGAACTTCGCGAGGCTCAGCGTGAGCCCGAGGGCATGGGGCAGCGCGCCCCCGCTCAGGCCCGTGCCGGCGCCACGCACAACCACCGGCACGTCAAGGGCGTGGCAAGCCTTCAAGATGGCCGAGACTTGGTCGGTCGTCTCGGGCAGCGCCACCAGCAGCGGGACTTGGCGGTAGGCGGTCAGGCCATCGCATTCGTAGGGCACGGTGTCCTCGGGTTGCCACAACAAGGCATGCGCGGGCAGCAACGGCCGCAGTGCGGCGACCACTTGCGCCTTGCGTGTGCGCCGGTCCGCCGCATTCATGGTCGTGAACCGTTCGAGAAGACCGTGAGCACGCCGGTGCAGCCGTGCAGGTGCCGGTGCGCAATTTCCCCTGCGGCGAAGAACCCCGCAAGCGGCACGTCGCCGAGCGCATGGCGGATGAGCACCAATTCGGCTGATGGGGCGCCGAAATGCGGCCCGCCCCGACCCGTACAACTCACGTATATCGCCCCGGCGATGCCACGCGCAGGATGCGGGGCGCGTTCGGCTGGACCAGGGTGCAGTGCCATCGCCTCGGCGAGAGGCAGGGCATCGGGCTCCAGTTCCTCGCGGATTTCGCTGCAAATGCGCACGAGGTCGCGGCGGGCGGCATCGACGTGACGGTGGCAGAACGCGAGTTGCATGCCTGCGGTGACCTCTTCGCCAAGGGCGATCCCCCTCTGCTTGGGTTCGATGCCGATCAGAGGGCGCACGCGTGTGTCGATGCCGAATTGACCGGCATGGGTGAGCAGCTTGTCCTTGGCATCGCTCAGCCCGACCAGGGTTTCTCGCAGTCGTGGCAGTGCCTCGCGCGGTTCGCTGGATGGCACGCCAAGGTCGCGCAAGAGTGCGTCCAGCGCCGGTTCGCCGTCGAGCGTCAGCACGAGGTTGCGATGGGCCTGCGTGATGAGCCGCACCGGGCCCACGGGCTGGCAGCCTTGCGTGACGCGGGACATCAGCGCCACGTCGTGACCGAACGCCACTCCGGACAGCCCTCCCTCGAATATGCCGTCAGCCACCTGGATCGTGCGTGTGCGCGACGATGCCAGGCCGCCGAACAAATGGCCTGATGCGGTACGCGAGGACATCTCGGAGATCATGTCCGGCAAGTCCGGCATGGCGGGGTCGGCATGCACGAGTGCCGCGGCTGCCGGAAAGGCACCCAGTGGCCGGGCGCCCGAGAACACCTGGAACTGCTCGCGCGGCAGGTCTGCGAACATCAGGACGAGGGCGGGCTCGTCGATGTACTCAGCGCCATTGGCGGCCACGCCGACCCCCACTGCACCGACCCAGGATACGCCCGCCCAGCGCCGTTTCAGCTCACCGAGCAACGCGGTTGCATGCGGTGCGTAATGGTCGCTGAAATAGATCCAGCCGAGTGTCGGGTGGACCACATGCCGGCCCCGCGGATCGGCGCGCTGTGCGTCGATTTGCGCTGCCGCCAGCGCCAGGGCCATCCGCCAGTCGGGATGGGTGGCATGGGCGTGCGCAAAAAGTTTCATCAGCGCTTCGGGCTCCCGCGCTTGCGCGAGGGGGTCCCCGTCGACGCCTTTGCCGCAACCGGGGTCGGGGGCGTCTTGGCAGGTTCGCCGACCGGGGTGCCGGCGGGCTCCTGCATCGCGGACGCCGCCAGCTGCGTGAATTGTTTGGTCAAGGCCCCCCACCATTGCACTGGGTCGACCATGGTTGCCGACGGTTC
>Ga0070659_100001700_pt1 | contig 15810 bp, 15 predicted proteins | sample KBSC23metaG_FD_64666 | JGI IMG/M metagenome (GOLD analysis project Ga0070659, IMG submission 64666) | Corn rhizosphere microbial communities from Kellogg Biological Station, Michigan, USA - KBS C2-3 metaG | ecosystem: Host-associated > Plants > Roots > Rhizosphere > Soil ... | reverse complement strand
TATATGATGCGCTGGATGATATGATACCTGCAGAAAAACTGAAAACTTACCTGGAGAACCGCACCATCGAAATTGCGCCATTAGCCTTTATGCGCGGCCGTACCCTGGATAACTGCTTTGTGATATTGGATGAGGCTCAAAACGCCACCGACATGCAGTTGAAAATGTTTTTAACACGTATGGGCCCCTCGGCCAAGTTTATTGTTACCGGCGATGTTACCCAGATAGATTTGCCTAAAAAACAGCAATCGGGCCTGCATACCGCGTTAAGGATATTAACCGATATAAAAGGTATCGATATTATTTACCTTACCGGCGAAGACGTGGTGCGCCACAAACTGGTTAGGCGGATTTTGGAAGCCTACGGAGATATACAGTAGGAAAAGAGTATCAAGTAGCAAGTATCATGTATCAAGATAGATTGTGATCCTGCGATTTAACATAATGGTTTTTACTTGATACTTGATACTAAATACTTGATACTACAACATGAATGCACTAAAAGAAACCCATTACAACTTCCCCAACCAAACCAGCTTTTATAAAGGCAAGGTAAGGGATGTTTATACTATTGATAACAAATACCTGGCTATGGTTGTTACCGACCGCATTTCGGCTTTTGATGTGGTATTACCCGAGCCTATCCCATACAAGGGGCAGGTGCTTAACCAGATAGCCGCCAGCTTTTTAAAGGCCACTGCCGATATTGTACCTAACTGGGTGCTTGCCGTTCCCGACCCGAATGTAACCATTGGCCGCATTTGTGATCCTTTTAAAGTAGAAATGGTGATACGAGGTTACCTTGCGGGACATGCCGCCCGTGAATATAAATCAGGCAAGCGAACCGTTTGTGGTGTTACTTTACCCGAAGGCTTAAAGGAGAACGATAAGCTACCCGAGCCCATCATCACGCCAACCACCAAAGCGGCGGTAGGGCACGATGAAGATATTTCGCGGGAAGATATCCTTGCAAAAGGCATCGTATCCGAAAAAGACTATATCAAGCTGGAGCAATATACCCGAGCTTTATATAAACGTGGTACAGAAATGGCCGCCAAACGCGGGTTGATACTGGTAGATACCAAATACGAGTTTGGTAAAGTAGGCGATGAGATATACCTGATAGACGAAATACATACCCCCGATTCATCCCGCTATTTTTATAAAGAAGGTTACGAGGAACGCCAGCAAAACAGTGAACCGCAAAAGCAATTATCAAAAGAATTTGTGCGCCAGTGGCTCATAGAAAATGGCTTCCAGGGTAAAGACGGGCAGCAGGTTCCGGTAATGACGCCCGAGAAAGTAACCTCTATATCCGAAAGATATATTGAGCTATATCAGCAAATAATAGGCGAAAAGTTTGTAAAACCCGAAAACAAGGATGTTCTAAATCGTGTTGAAGAAAATATTATACTTGCTTTAAGTAAAATTTAACACTATTTTTATTGCAGGTAAAAATATATATCTTTATCATCTTAAATTTAAACAATGAAATTTAGTGTAGATAAACACGAGAAATATGTACTGGTTAAGTTGAACGAATCAAAACTCAACTCATCCATTACACCTCAGTTAAAGTCTGAATTGATATTGATGAATACCGAAGGCCAAAGAAACATCATTTTAGATCTTTCTTCCATCAAGTTTGCCGATTCATCAGGCTTAAGCAGTTTATTAGTGGGTCATCGCTTATGTAAAAATGCCGATGGCACATTTATACTATCCGGTTTAACTGATTCAGTAGCAAGATTGGTTACCATATCGCAGTTGGATAACGTACTGTCGATAGTAAATAAAACTGAAGAAGCCATCGATCTTATCTTTATGGAAGAGATTGAAAAAGGGCTTAACAGAGAAGTGAGATAAACATTCTTTCTATTTTTTTCCGGACATGAGGTTTGATGTGACGATCCTGGGCAGTAGTTCGGCAACTCCAATTTATAACAGAAATCCAACGGCGCAGGCGTTGAACATTAACGAGCGCCTTTACCTGATTGATTGCGGCGAAGGTACACAACAACAAATGTTGCGTTTTGATGTAAAAGCCAGCCGTATCGATTATATCTTTATCAGCCACCTGCACGGTGATCATTATTTGGGCCTGTTGGGTCTGCTATCATCGCTACACCTTAACGGCCGTAAAAAGCCCATCACACTATTCGCCCCGCCGCAATTGCTCGAGATCATCGACCTGCAGCTGAAATATTCACAAACCACCCTGCACTTTGAGCTGATATTCCGGCCTACCAATACCGAAGCATCCGAAGTGATACTGGATAACCAGGATATCACCGTCGAGACCATTATATTAGATCACCGCATACCCTGCACCGGTTTCCTGTTTCGCCAAAAGCGCCGTCTGCGTAAGATCATCAAAGAAAGAGCCGAGGAGTTAGATGTGCCTTTACCATACTATCCGGCCCTTAAACGCGGAGCGGATTATTTTGCTCCAGATGGTACAACCTATCCCAACAGCGAGCTAACCACTAACTCCGAGGAGCCCAAGGCCTACGCTTATTGCTCTGATACCTTATATAACGAAAGCTATTTTAAGCAGATAACCGGTGTCGATCTGTTGTATCACGAAGCTACCTTTGCTCATGATATGCTCGATCGTGCCAACGAAACCCACCATACTACCGCCTTACAGGCCGGCGAAGCAGCCAAGATCAACAATGTAAAAAAACTGATCATCGGCCATTTTTCGGCACGTTATAAAACGTTGAACGAATTGCTGGATGAAGCCCAATCCGCATTCCCCAATACAGAACTTGCCATAGAGGGCCGCACTTTTGTAATTTAGCCTTATGGGAGTAGAGATAGAACGCAAATACCTGGTTAACCTCGAAAAGTGGAAAGCCATAGATAAGCGTGCACCTAAATTTTTGAGGCAGGGCTATATGGTTAAAGAGCCGTCAAAAACAATCCGTATCCGTATTGCTGACGAGGATGGGTATATCACCATTAAAGGAAAATCAACCGGCGCATCGCGCAGCGAATATGAGTACCCGCTGCCATTAGCCGACGCCATGGAACTGTTGAACGATTTTTGTGATGCCGTTATCACCAAGAACCGGTACGAAATTGACTATGCAGGTAAACTGTGGGAGGTTGATGAGTTTATGGGCGATAATGAAGGCCTGTACATTGCCGAAATTGAACTGGATGATGAAGCGGAGCTGTTTGAACTGCCCGAATGGGTAAGCCGTGAGGTTACGGGCGACAAACGCTATTATAATTCAAACCTATCCGTAAACCCGTATTGTAACTGGTAACTTACTTTAAAAAGTAATGAAACAGTGAAAAGCCTATCAGCATACCTAAAATACTGCCGGCCAAAACCTGCATAGGCGTGTGTACCCTTAAATATAGCCTCGCCGCGCAAACACCTATGGTTGATGCCAGTATAATATAATACAGTACAACAAAGCTGCCTTCATAATAGCGGTATTGCAGCACATATAAAATGGCAAATAAACCCCAGGCGCCGCAGGCATGTGTGCTTATCTTCCAGAAAGGGGTGATCATGGTTAAAAATATAACCGATAGGGTTACCGCTATCATCGACAGTGTAAGCGCGTTACTAAAGCCTATCTTACTCACCAGGAACAAGGATATAGCGAAATAAATTATGCACGAGAATATTTGCGGAATAGTGCGGTCTTCCTGTTTGTGTAAGGTAAGGTCAGAAATTACCTTACGCTTATACAGTATAAATACAACAATGAATGGCAGCAGGGTAGTAGTGAGCGCTATATATAGTATAGCTAAAAGTTTATCGCCAATGGCGGTAATATTGGTTGCCTCCGGAAAGAAAAATAAAATAATGGCATAAAGATAAGTAGGGGCCAATAGCGGTATTAATATTATGGATAAAAAATTGGCTAAAAATCTCTTCATCTTACGTTCTTTTGTATTCAAGGCAGTATTCGCACAGTAACGAATCTATCGCTAAGAGAATAAAATTATGTGGTTTATCCAAACAAAATTGGTTTAAACCTCAATTCAATAGCAATGCCAAATTCCGGCATTCAATTAAAGCGCTGACTATCAGGTTGAGCATTTTGATGAATATCACTATTTTATTCAGATTTTATAAAAAATCAAATCGGCCAAATTAAATTATCTCAATTTGTGATATTTAGCCTGTATTTTGTTGCTTTTTAAGTTAATAACGAGCAGTATTTGTACAAAAATTATAAATAATTCCATCAAACACCCTACTTAGTAGATTAATTTCATAGATTTTTATAAAAAAAAGAAAAGTTTTTATAAATTCGCTTTTATATTTGCAAAATCAGTAACAAAAGTTACATATTTGAATCAAGCTTTACAAAACAATTAAACAATGGCAACAAAACTCGAGTACATTTGGCTTGATGGCTACAAACCAACACAAAGCCTTCGCAGCAAAACAAAAATTGAAAAAGATTTCAGCGGTAAATTAGAAGATCTTCCAAACTGGAGCTTCGACGGTTCTTCAACCGAGCAGGCACCGGGCGGTTCATCTGATTGTATTTTGAAACCGGTTTTCCTTTGCCCTGATCCGCAAAGAAAAGACGCTTACTTAGTAATGTGCGAAGTACTTGACTCTACCGGCGCTCCACACGAATCTAACGGTCGCGCATTGATCCAGGATGATGATAACGATTTTTGGTTTGGTTTTGAGCAGGAGTATTTCCTGTGGGATCCTAAAACCAACAAACCGCTTGGTTTCCCGGCTGGTGGCTACCCAGGTCCGCAAGGCCCTTACTACTGCTCTGTAGGTGCAAACAATGCATTCGGAAGAGAAATAGTTGAAGAGCATCTTGACGCTTGTTTAGAAGCCGGTTTAAATGTTGAAGGTATCAACGCTGAAGTTGCCGCCGGACAATGGGAGTTCCAGATCTTCGCTAAAGGCGCTAAAGAGGCTGGTGACCAGATCTGGGTTGCACGTTACCTGTTAGAAAGAATAGGCGAAGCTTATGGCGTATCTATCAACTGGCATTGCAAACCATTAGGTCAGCTTGACTGGAATGGTTCTGGTATGCACGCTAACTTCTCGAACACTACTTTGAGAACTGCTGCAAGCAAAGACACTTACACTAAAATATTGGAAGCTTTCCGTCCGAAAGAAGTTGTTGCTGAGCATATCGCCGTTTACGGTGCTGATAACGAGCAACGTTTAACCGGTAAACACGAAACTGCTTCTATCAACGATTACAGCTATGGTGTATCAGATCGTGGTGCTTCTATCCGTATCCCGCTTTACACTGTACAAAAAGGCTGGAGCGGTTACCTTGAAGATCGTCGCCCTAACTCGGCTGCCGATCCATACAAAGTTGCTGCAGTTATTATCAAAACTGTAAAATCAGCTAAACTTTAATCTAAACTATAATTAGATATAAAATCCTCCCGATGAAAATCGGGGGGATTTTTTTTGCTTTTAATTTTATGTTTGCATAACAATGTACCATCATTATTCGTAAATTGTATTGGCTTATATTTGCAGCCACCTGAATTATTGATTTACCTGCTTGCTATGGATAAACAACAGATCATAAAGTATCTACAAGATAATAACATACATAAAATAAAGTTCGCATTCGCGGATATTGACGGTGTTCTGCGCGGTAAGATCATCCACACGCAAAAATTTATTGATGGGCTCGAAGATGGTTATGGTTTTTGCGATGTTGTTTTTGGCTGGGACAGCAGCGATGCCTGCTATGATAATGTCGACCTTACGGGATGGCATACCGGTTACCCCGACAGGCCATGCCGTATTGATATCGCCACCATGCGTAACATTCCGTGGCAGGATGATATCCCGTTTTTTTTAGCCGATTTCAGCAAAGCCGATGGCAACGACCTGCATGCCTGCCCGCGCAGCCTGCTCAAACGGATCAGCAAACAATGCGAAGAAATGGGTTATCATCCCGAATTTGCGCAGGAGTTTGAGTGGTTCAATTTTAAAGAGACCGCGCAGTCTTTGCAGGACAAGAGTTTTACCAATATTGAACCCCTAACACCGGGCATGTTTGGCTATTCGGTTTTACGCACATCGCAACACAGCGATTTTTATTATGATCTGTTTAACCTGTTAGAGAAATTCGATATCCCATTAGAGGGTCTGCATACCGAAACCGGCCCCGGTGTGTACGAAGCCGCTATTCTGCACGATCATGTGATAGCCGCTGCCGATAAAGCGGTATTACTTAAAACCGCGGTAAAAGAGATAGCCGCCAGGCATGGCATTATGGCATCATTTATGGCTAAATGGAATGAGAGTCTGCCTGGTTGCAGCGGCCATATTCATCAAAGCCTGTGGAGCAAAAGTAAAGCGAATAACCTGTTTTACAGTGCCGATGATACCCATAACATGAGCGAATTAATGAAACAGTATCTTGCAGGGCAACTATACTGCCTGCCACATTTACTGCCTATGTACGCCCCAACCATTAACAGCTATAAACGACTGATAGAAGGGGCCTGGGCGCCAACCACCATAACCTGGGGTTTTGATAACCGCACGGCCGCGCTGCGTGTGCTGCACCCTTCAAAAAACTATACCCGTTTAGAAACCCGCATACCCGGTTCTGATACTAACCCATACCTGGCCATGGCCGCGGCGCTGGCATCGGGTTTGTATGGTATCAAAAACAAACTGAAGTTAGAAACCGAGCCAACAGTTGGTAATGGGTATTTAAACAAAGAGAAGCTGCAATCAAACCTATACCAGGCGAGTAGGGATATGCAAAACTCGCCCATAGCTAAAGAACTATTTGGCGAAGGTTTTGTTGAACATTTTACACAAACCCGCTTATGGGAATGCAAACAATACGCTAAACACGTAACCGACTGGGAACTGAAGCGTTATTTTGAAATTATATAATACCCAAGTGAACTACCATTCTATCATAAAAAAAGCCTGGGCCGGGTACGATGCCTCGAAAGTGATACGCGATATTGAGGATATCAGCGCCATGGTATCTACCAATCATGTTTATCATATAACGTTCGAAGATGACGATATTATCATCGCCAAACTCTCTAAATACGGCAAATACGAACATTTTAAAGAAGATCATCGCATTATACACGCGTTATCAAATAACCTGTTATATCCTTTCGAAAACTTTATTGCCAGGTCGTTATTAAAAAATAACCGCGTTTATACCTATCGCCATAAATACAAAAAAGAAGATGCCTGGGTGGTTTTTTATAACCCCGTACGTATTGATCAACGCTTGCCGCGAAGATTGGAAGAACACCATATCCGTGCTTTGGGCAAGCAGATGGCTAAATTTCACCGGGCATGTTTTCGCATAAATAACGTGCTGCCAAAATCATCGAAAACATTGGGTACCGATATCAGGACACTGATAGAGCAATTGGAAAAAACGCCCGAAAAGTTTGGTACGCCGGAGCAGGTTGCCATGTTGCGCCAGCATTGCGATGTTTTTATGAAAAACCGCACAAAGTACAACGCGGTAGGTTCATTAGGCACCATACCGGTATTCATCGATTGGAACATCGGCAATTTCTCGGTCAACGATAAGGTACAGCTTTATTCACGCTGGGATTACGACTGGTTCAGGATGAGCAGCCGCATGATGGATTTTTATTTCCTGAGCAGGGTAGTATCAAATGCGGGTGACCGCACCGTATTTAGCTATGTGATTGGCCCGTTGATGGAAGACCGTTTCCTGATCTTCCTGGAAGAATATCACAAAACCTATCCTTTAACAGCGCACGAGATACATTTTATGAAAGACGCCTATCGTTTCTTTATCCTTAATTATGTGATAAAAGACGGTCGGTATTTTTTTAATGAGCAATATGCCAAAAAACTGCGGGCCGAAGCTTTAAGCATTTACCTGCCATCCATCGAAAAGGAATTTAACGCCGAAAAGATAATTAATGCTCTCGGCATCAACACGCCCGAATTAGCCCACTAAAACCTATATTTATCACAAAACCTTCCCAGCTGAATGGAAACACAAAATTTTAAAGAGATCATAGATCGTTACAAGGTTATATTTTTTGATGCCTTTGGCGTGATAAAAAATTATGAAGGTTTGGTACAGGGTGTTGATAAAACATTGGATTACCTGGAGCAGCAACACAAAAAATATTATATCGTAACCAATGATGCCTCGCGTAGCCCATTGCAACTGGCAGAAGGTTTCCATAAAATGGGACTTACCGCTGTACGCGAAGACTGCGTAATATCATCGGGCATGCTGGCAAAAGAGTATCTCGACCTAAAAGTACACGATGGCATTGTAGCATACCTGGGCACGCCAAACTCCGCGCATTATATCGAGTCATCGGGTTTGCATACCTTGCCGGTGGGCGAAGTGAATGAGAGTAATATTAACAGTGTAAATGCTTTGGTTTTACTGGACGACGAGGGTTACGACTGGTTTAAGGATCTGAATAAGGCGGTAAACCTGCTGCGCCGCCGTAATATTCCGTGTATTGTGGCCAATACCGATGGCTCATACCCGCTAAATGTAAACGAAATATCTATAGCCATTGGTGGTATTGCCAGTATGCTCGAAAGTATTGTAGGCAAGCGCTTTATCCGGTTTGGTAAACCCGATTCGCAAATGTTCATGTTCGCTTATGATCTTGTTCGCGAAAGTTTTCCGGGTGTAGGAAAAAAAGATATCCTGATGATAGGAGATACCTTAACTACAGATATACTTGGCGGCAACAAATTTGGTTTGGATACCATGCTGGTATTTACCGGAAATACCCTGCAGCGCGATGCGGAACTGCGCATCAATTCATTAGGTATTGTACCAACCTACGTTTGCGAATCGGCGGTAGTATGATCAATGTACAAATGAAATAATTGGCACATCTGCAAGTTATTTCATTTGTCACTTTTTTATTCCCAAAATCTTTTTTTGGCTATTAAATCTTGATTTTTGCTTCTATTTTTTTCCGTCTGTTCTGAATGGAAAAGCAGGTAACCCTGCTGCGTTAACCAGGTTCGGATTAGCCGTTTCCGTCCATGCAAAACGAACTGTTTTGGGCTTGGGTACCAATAAACTCGATACTATTACCGTATTACCCACAATTTCCGCGTCGGCATTCATAAAGTTACCGTCGGTACCGGCAATGGTAAAAAAGTTCAGAGGCTGGCCATCGCTGCTTTTTAAACCCTGTGCATGGTTAAAATACAGAATAGCTTTACCATCTTTAATTTCGACTTTCTGATAGCGCGGGCCGCTGTACACGGTGTTTTTAAAACCATAGTCTTTAGCTAAGGCAACAAGCGCCATTCTGCGGCCAACCTCCCATTTGTATGATGGATGGATGTTTTTAAAATCATCAACAAGGTCGGTCACGCTGATAATATCCGTATTAGGTATTTTGGTCGAATTTACCTGCTGTTCCCAAAACTCGGGCAAGGTTTCGGTCGTATGCGGTACATGGTCTTTACGTTTGGTATAGTAATAAGGCGCTATCAATACCGAATAAAAAGAAGCTTTCGGCGCATCAAAATCCTTTCTCCAGCTATCAATTAAAGCCTGCATTTTATGCACATACCTGTTTTCCTTTTCATTGATCATACAGTTCGATTCGCCCTGGTACCATAAAAAACCGTGCAAAGCGTATGGCGCGATAGGGTATACCATACTTTTATACATTTTACCAACTGCCGCGCTGTCAACCATCATAGGTTCAGTCGTGCTTTCTGCTTTAAAGGCGGGTAAAGCGGCGTAACCGTAAGGCGGTGTCCAGGGTTCAATGCGGCTGCCTCCCCATGATGCTTCTATCATTCCTATCGGGATATGCAGTTTACTGTAAACATTCTTAGCGAAATAATAACCTACAGCCGAGAACGCCTCCAGCGAGCTTCCTGCAGATTCATTCCAGCCCCTGGTAGTAACATCAGGTAAACTATAAACTTTCTCTACCTTAAACAGGCGGATGTTTGGGTTAACGGCGGATAATTCCAATTCGGCACTGTCAACACCTTTAAATGGTTTAATATAACCTTTCATCAGCTTCATGCTATACTCCATATTCGATTGCCCGGAGCAGAACCAAACCTCGCCGATCAAAATATTTTTCAGGGTGATGTTGCTGGTATCGCAAACTATGTTCATTTGCTGTCCTTTATTGTTTGCAGGCATGGGGTTAAGGCTTACCTTCCAATACCCTGTGGTATCGGCAACGGTAGTTTTAACCTGCCCAGCAAAATTTATTTTTACAGCATGGCCGGGCTTCGTCCATCCCCATACGGGTACCGGCTGATTACGCTGTAATACCATATTATCGCCGATGATTTTAGGCAAACGTATTTGTGCATCAGCCGCAGCGATAAAAAAAATGAAAGACAATACAATTAAAAAAACATGCTGCTTTTTATACATGGTAATACAGGTGTGGTATGTTATAACGGGTTTATGGTGGTAAATATAATGCCTTGCCGTTAATCTTCAGGCAATTCTTTGTAACAAAAACAATAGCTCATATCGAAATTTAGCAGTGCAGGGGGCTTTTTTAATAAATTATATGTTATTTTCGGCCTCAATTATAACCGTTGTATATTTATGAAGAACAGACTGATATTTGCCCTGGTAATACTGCCATATATCGGCTTTTGCCAAAACGATACCAAATTATGGTATAAACAACCCGCCAAAGTGTGGACGGAGGCCCTGCCTGTAGGTAACGGCCGCCTTGGCGCTATGGTTTTCGGCAGGGTAAGTAACGAACTGATCCAGTTAAATGAAAGTACATTTTGGAGCGGCGGCCCGGTAAAACATAATGTAAACCCGAATGCTTACGTTAACCTGGGATTGACGCGCGAAGCGCTTTTTGCAGAAAACTACAGTAAAGCGGCAGCACTCGCTCGTAAATTACAGGGTGTATATTCAGAATCTTTTGAGCCGCTGGGCGATCTGATGATCACACAGGATTTTAAGAATGCAAACCCATCGGCTTATTACCGCGATCTTAATATTGCCGATGCCATTTCAACAACGCGTTTTACTATTGATGGTACAGAGTTTATCCGGCAAATATTTGTTTCGGCGCCAGACCAGGTTATTGTGATGCGTTTTACCGCGAATAAACCCGGCGCGTTAAACTTTAAAGTTGGCACTAAAAGCCTTATTCAATATAAAAATTCGGTAGTTAGCAGTAATGAGGTGGCGATGAGCGGCAATGCGCCCCTACACGCCGATCCCAATTACGTTAAATACAATAAAGACCCTCTTCCTTACACTGATAGCATGGGCCACCATGGTATGCGCTATATATTGTTGACCAAAGCTATAGGAGATGGGAAGATCAGCACAGATACATCGGGCATATCAGTTAAAGATGGCTCAGACGTGTTATTGTTTTTATCAGCAGCAACCAGTTATAACGGTTTTGACAAACTGCCCGATACCGACGGTAAAGATGAAGTAAAATTAGCCGCAGCTTATTTAAATGCCGCGGTAAAAAAGGATTGGAAAACCTTGTTTGCTGCGCATCAGGCCGATTATCATCAATATTTTAACCGGGTATCGTTCCATTTGGATGTACCTGCGGCTAATACAAATGCTGTACTGCCAACCAATGAGCGTTTGATAGGTTACACCCGCGGCGCGAAGGACCCGGCTTTAGAAACCATGTATTATAATTATGGCCGCTACCTGCTCATCTCGTCTTCGAGGCCGGGCGGTGTACCTGCTAATTTACAAGGTATCTGGAATAATATCGTTCGCCCGCCATGGAGCTCAAATTATACCACCAACATTAACGTGCAGATGAATTACTGGCCGGCAGAAATGGCCAATCTTTCTGAAATGCACGAGCCTTTGTTAGCGTTTATTAAGAACCTGTCGGTTACAGGCGCGGTTACGGCTAAAGAGTTTTATCATGCCAATGGCTGGGCGGTACACCATAACAGCGATATATGGGCACTTTCAAACCCGGTAGGCGATACGAAGGGCGACCCTAAGTGGGCAAACTGGTCGATGGGTTCGCCATGGCTATCGCAACATTTATGGACACATTATGAGTACACCGGCGACAAAAAGTTTTTGAAAGAAACCGCATATCCATTAATGAAAGGCGCGGCACAGTTTTGCCTGAGCTGGTTGGTTGAAGATAAGAACGGCCAGTTGGTTACCGCGCCTGCGCTTTCGCCCGAGAATGACTTTATTGATGATAAGGGCCAAAAGGGAAGTGTATCTATAGCCACTACAATGGATATGTCTATCATTTGGGATCTGTTTACCAATATTATAGATGCTGCCAATGTTTTAGGTAATGATAACGCTTTCCGCGATCTTATTATCGCTAAAAGGGCCAAATTATTCCCGTTGCACATCGGTAAAAAAGGAAACCTGCAGGAATGGTACAAGGATTGGGAAGATGTTGACCCGCACCACAGGCATGTATCGCACTTATTCGGCTTGCACCCCGGCCGCGAAATATCTCCCATTACTACACCCGACTTTGCCAACGCGGCGAAAAAGACATTGGAGCTGAGAGGCGATGCAGGTACAGGCTGGAGCCTTGCCTGGAAGATAAACTTTTGGGCACGCCTGCTCGATGGAAACCATGCCTACAGCCTGGTGCGCGACCTGTTACACGCAGCCGGCGGCAGCGCTGGCGAAAACTATGTGGGCAGCGGCTCCGGAACGTATCCTAATATGTTCGACGCGCATCCGCCGTTCCAGATAGACGGTAACTTTGGTGGTGTTTCGGGTATGTCGGAAATGTTACTGCAAAGCCATCTGGGCGAGATAGATTTGTTGCCGGCTCTACCCGATGAATGGGCAACAGGCTCAATTAAGGGATTAAAAGCCCGTGGAAACTTTGATATCTCAATAAACTGGAAAGATCATAAATTGGTTACTGCAAATATTACATCACAAATAGGAGAGGTTTGTAAATTGCGTACGCTGGTACCTATAAGTGTTAAAGGCTTGGCTGTAACATCTAAAAAAAGCAATATTGGTTATTTAACAAGCTTTAATACTGTAAAAGGAAAGACATATGAGCTGACAGCAAAATAATTATTCGGATAAGATATGGCCGGTAATTAAAAAGGGTGATAAAGTGTGTGAGGTTTCAGTCTCTTTAATCTTATTATTTTGCTGATTCTGCGGATACCAATTTATCAATAATAACATTGAAGTTTGACCTGTTGATGCCGGTTATTTTATCCAGCGCTTTAAAAAAGTTTTCGTTGTCTGGTTCCTTTTTACCGCAACTTAACAATTCAATAACCGGCCGGAAGCCTTTTTCCTTTTCTATCTTTTGTACGATAAGGGCATCAATTACATAATCGGTATACAGCGGCGCTTTTGCATCGCCAAACTTTTTGTGGCTGTTAAAAGTGCTGAGCCAGTCGTGGTCGGCACCCATATTATCTTTAAATTTTTTAAATATGTCCGGCCATTTCATAATACCCCAACTGCCACCGTAAAGGTAGGCGCAGGCCTCGTCTACAGGCCTGTTAATGATATCGGTTGATACTACATGGTGCAGTCTGGAATGCCACAGATCGTGCGGGTCGAAAGCCGTGAGGTCGGTTGCGGGTGCGCCGATAAGATAAAGGCTGTGGTTGTTTTCGAAAGTGCCTAAGCCGCCATGGCCCAGGCTGTTATAGTTTGATTTATAGGTTACGCCTATCAACTCAAGTATATCTTCAAAATTATCGCAATAGTAAATTTGTGTGGGATAACTTGGAGCATTTATCCTCTTATCATACTCATCTGCTTTCCTGATGTATTCGTCCAGCTTATCAACTTTGGCTGATGTATTACGGTAAATTGTAAAATTACCTGTTTTTTTAACCAGCCATGTTAGTGTATTGCGTTTCAATGGTGAGCTAAATACATATTGGCCGCCCTGCTTTTGCGCTATCAGTTTAAAGCTTGCCTTTAAAACGGGTGCGCTTTCATCAGTACCAAGCCAGGAGAGCTGTACAATATAATCCGCACTATCAAGCGGTACCACATTTGTTAAATAACATTTGTATGAATTTATTTTAGCGGAGCCTTCGTTTTCCATGCCCTTCATTTCATCCACAAGAGCAGCTGTTGCTACAAAGTTATCTTTTGATATAAAAGTATTTTCTTTATCAGGCTTGGCTATCTGCGCCAGGAAACCATTTAACGAGGTGATAAGCTGTGCGGAATCTGCCGGGAGTTTGAGGTGTTTGGTAATGGTTAGGGGGCTTGACTGGCCTAAACAGGTGATAGAGAATAATACACCAATTAAGGTGTACAATATGTTTTTCAGCATGATGTTGTGTATAAGGTTCACTAATATACACAATTTCAGAGCGGGTAATACAAGATCGGGATCAAATTATCCTTAATGATGAAATGGCTCCTGTCGGTTATCCCAAAAGAATAAAAGATGGATTGATGTTTTGGTAACTCGATAAAATAATGAAGTTTGTTTGCTGATTAAAGCTATCCGTATATTTTCGTCTAAAGTGCTGGCCTTAAACATCAATGGATAATCTGCAATGAGTTCAATTGTTTTTTCGGCTTTTAAGGCAAACTTATCAGCCGACCTCTTTCCAAACTTGTTATTAATAAAATGGTAAACATATCCCAAGGTTTCTTTTGCCCTTGGTGTGTATAAAACATATAAGCTCATGCCTGATCCAGCATATCTTTAATGCTTGTAAAGGGAGTTAACTGACCTTCATCAGCTTGTTTTAAAGATTCTTTTACACCTTGAACAACATGGTCGGGATATATCTCGCTTCTTTGTTCGAAAGAGATTTTCATTGCCTTCATTACAGCTTTCAATGCAGTTAGCTGTTCTTTATTTTCCGGATAAACTACCAATGCGTCCATATAACAAATATAACAAAGCATTCGCGTAATTTCGACAGGAATTTAAATAAGCTTTGACAATTCGCTTCAATTGTCAAAGCTTATTACCTTACTCCGTAAACAACGTAAATTCCTGTACCTGTATCCCTGGCGATGCTTTGGTAATATTGAGGCGGAAAAGCTGCGCGTTAACCGGCGTAACCGCCTTTAAAAATCCGCGGCCTATTTTTTTACCATCAAACAGTAGCTTCCATTCGTTGCCGTCTTTGTATTCCACTTTATAAGCGGCTATGGTTGATTCTTTACCACTGCCTTCCTGTATAGCTACGGCGGCTATTCGGGTAGGTTTACCCAGATCGATGGTTAAGGTTGCGGTGCTGTCTGTTTTTGCGGCTGCCCACTTTGTTAGTGCCGAGCCGTCAACAGCTTTAGCGGCGCTGTTATCGGGGCTTAATTCAGACGAGGCCGTTATTTGTTTGCCGATGGATGGTACCGGCGATACTATGGGCGCGCCTTTTATATTGATGGCGAATACGGTAGCCATCGTATCGCGGATAGCTGAAGAAAGATCTAATGAAATACCATCGGCGGTGCGTTTTACCGACATGGTAGCTTTGGGTTCGGCAAGTGCGTGTGCTTCTGTTACTTCGTTTTTCAATGGTATTCTTAAAATATTATCCTTTGGCCAGTTAAATACATGCACGTATACGGTTTGGCCCTTTTGTGTAGCACGGCCCCAGCTCAGGTAGCTGAAGGGACTGTGCGTAGTTCCGTATATCGACTCGCCGTTGCGGGCCATCCATGTGCCTACTTCTTTCAGGCGGGTTACTTCTTCTTCGGGTATCAGCCCTTCGGCGGTGGGACCTACGTTAAGCAGGTAATTGCCGCCTTTTGATGCGATATCCACCAGGTTTTGTACCAGCACTTTGGTGCTTTTAAAGTTCTTGTCGTTCACTTTATAGCCCCAGGTATCGTTCATGGTCATACAGGTCTCCCAGTTGCGGCCGGGGAAACC
>Ga0070659_100001698_pt1 | contig 15823 bp, 12 predicted proteins | sample KBSC23metaG_FD_64666 | JGI IMG/M metagenome (GOLD analysis project Ga0070659, IMG submission 64666) | Corn rhizosphere microbial communities from Kellogg Biological Station, Michigan, USA - KBS C2-3 metaG | ecosystem: Host-associated > Plants > Roots > Rhizosphere > Soil ... | reverse complement strand
GCGTCGCACATCGCCCGCAGCAATTCCTCGCCGCGCCCGACGATATGGTCGGCATAGAGGAGGGTGGGGGGCTTGCCCGGCCCTAGCAGGGCGGCGAGCCGGCCCTTCCGCTCGATATTGGGAAGCGGCGTCAGGTCCTCGCCGTCGATCTCCAGCGCGTCGAACAGGAAGAGGGTGAGGCCGCGGCCGCCTTCCGATATGCCCTGCTGCAGGGCTGAGAAGCTGGAGCGGCCGTTCTCGTCCAGCGCGACGATCTCGCCGTCGAGCAGCGCGGATCCGACTTCGAGCTCCCGGGCCGCGGCGACGATCTCGGGGAACTTGTCCGACCAGTCGAGGCCGGAGCGGGTATAGACCTTCGCCGCGCCGCCGCCGATCGCGAGCTGGCAGCGATAGCCGTCATATTTCATCTCATGCAGCCAGGCCGAGCCGGACGGCACGTGGTCGACGAGCGTGGCCTTCTGGGGAGCCTGGAATGGCGGCGGCTTAGTTCCTCCCCGGGACGGGGAGGGGGACCGCGACGCGGAGCATCGTGGTGGAGTGGGCTCCTTGCCACGCACAGCCCCCCCTCCACCAGCCTTCGGCTGGTCCCCGTCCCCGTCCCGGGGAGGAGCTGCAAGGCCCACGGTCCACGTCTTCAGCTCCTTCGCCTGCTTGCCCGCGGCGATCTCCTGCATGGTGCGCCCGGTCTTGATGCTGGTGAGGTAGCGTTCGGTGAGCGCCATCGAGCCGCCGGCCTGGTCGTCGGTGACCTTCTTCAGCATCCAGTTCTCGGTCCGCTCGCCGGGACGGCCCTTGAGGCGGAACATCACCCATTCGCCCTTCATCCGCTCGCCTTCGAGGCTGAAGTGGAGATGGCCTTCCTCGAGCGTCTTGCGCGGGTCCTTCCCCGGTGCCGGCGTCCAGGTGCCGCGGTCCCACAGCATCACCGTGCCGCCGCCATATTCGCCCTTCGGAATGGTCCCCTCGAAGGTCGCGTAGGAGAGGGGATGGTCCTCGGTCCGCACGGCGAGGCGCTTGTCGGCGGGGTTGAGGCTCGGGCCGTTCGGCACCGCCCAGCTCTTCAGCGTTCCGTCCAGCTCCAGCCGGAAGTCGAAATGCAGGCGCCGCGCATCGTGCTTCTGGACCATGAAGCCGTTGCCGTGGCCCCAGCTGAGCTTGTCGAACGTGCCGGGCGGCTCCGCGGTCTTCGTAAAGTCCCGCTTCTCGTTGTAGCGGGCCAGGGGGTCGGAGGTCTTAGTTCGTGCCATGGCTCGGCGGTCACCCTGAACTTGCTTCAGGGTTCAGTCCTCCGTCCGCGAGGCGGTTCGAAACTGGATGCTGAAACAAGTTCAGCATGACGCTCCTCACGCCCGCTTCCTTGCGGGCGCCGCCTTGGCCGGAGCCTTCTTCCCGGCCGGCTTGCGCGCCGCCGGCTTGGCGGCCGCCTTTTTCGCCGGCGCCTTCCCCGTCTGCTCGCCGGGTTTCTCGATCGAGCGCTTCAGCGCCGCCATCAGGTCGATGACGTTGCCGCCGCGCTTGGGCGCCGCGTCCTCCTCGGCGTGGATCGTCTGGCCCTTGCGCTTCTTCTCGATCAGCTCGTGCAGCCCCTCGATGTAGCGGTCGTGATACTTGGACGGGTCGAACGCCGCGGTCTTGCGGTCGATCAGCGTCTCGGCGAGGTCGAGCAGCTCCTCGTCCGGCTTGGCATCGGAAATGTCGCGGAAATAGTCGCGCGCCTTGTTGACCTCATCGGCGTAGCGCAGCGTCTCCAGCACGATGCCGCGCCCGCAGGGCTTCACGCTGACCAGATATTCGCGGCCCCGCAGCGCGAGCTGGCCGACCCCCATCTTGCGCGTCTTCCTCAGCGCCTCGCGGAGCACGATGAACGCCTCCTCGGCGAGGTCGTCCGCAGGGACGACGAAATAGGGCTTCTCGAAATAGAGGACGTCGACCTCGTCGTAATCGACGAACTGGGTGAGCTCGAGCGTCTTCTTCGACTCGAGCTTCACCGCCTCCAGCTCCTCGTCGGTGACGACGACATAGGAGCCCTTCTCATATTGGTAGCCGCGGACGATCTCCTCCGGGTCCACCGCGCCGATCCCGGGCACGACCTTCTCATATTTGATGCGCTGGCCGGTCGGCTCGTAGATCTGGTTGAACTGCACCTGCGCGCCGGACTTGGTCGCCGAGAAGATCTCCACAGGGATCGAGACGAGGGCGAGCCTGATCTGTCCCTTCCAATATGCGCGCGCCGCCATGGCCGTTTCGCTCCCGAAAATGTTTTCGGGCGAGTCAATGAGCGGGCGGGGGAGGGGTTCCTTCTGCCCGCGGCCCTTTGGCTCAAGGATCTGCGGCGGCCGCTGCATTCGGCCCGGGCAACTTGTTCGTCATTCCCGTTCGCAGGGAGGTCCGCTCCCGATGCGGCCGCCACGGTAGGGACGGGGGCCGGGGCGGTAAGATACGTACGGAGTTTCAAGATCAATGAATACCCACTAGCACGTGGATATCGCTCCCGATATGTTGCCCTTTGAAAACCTCAGGATACCTGCATCGTGAAAAGCGCATTTGAGCAAACTGCTTCTTCCTATGCGGACGAGGTCTATAAGCTCGGCCCTACCGCTGTACCGCCGATGCTATATCACTACACTGACGCGGCTGGCCTCCTTGGAATGCTGAATTCGGGGTCTATATGGCTGACAGATCACAGGTTTCTTAACGACAAATCAGAGTTAGAGCATACGCATGGCACGTTACGGGAGCTGCTCGCGTCCAAGGAAGATCAATCGCCCAGCACTCAAGCCAAGAAGCTGTACGATGCCATTAGACTGTACGCGCGAACCGAGTCGTCCCAGGATATCCACATTTTTTCACTTACCGAGGATCCGGACGATCTTAGCCAGTGGCGAGGGTATGCCCGGGAGGGATTGGGTTTCACAATAGGTTTCTGTGGCCTCACGCTACGCGAAATTGCAGATCCGGACGATGCCGAGTTTAGCATATCGAAGATAGAATACGATCATGCGAAGCAGAAATCCGTGCTAGACCAGGCACTTACTGAATTCGAACGGTTGGTAACGAAAGAAGTCAAGTCAAAGCCTACAAAAGAGGAGGAAATAATTGACGACGCGGCAAGCTGGTTCGACTGGCTTGTCGGAGTTCGCGCCGTTGCTAATAAGCACTCTTCTTTCCGGCTCGAACGTGAATGGCGCCTCAGCTCCCTGGTGGATAAAGACGACTTGGACAAAGATGTGAAGGTCCGCGCGAGTGGTTTGCGGCTGGTTCGGTATATCGAGGTCGCACCCCGTGCACAGGGAGAGTCTAAACTCCCGATCAAGCGCATTGGTATCGGTCCTGGTTTCGTAGGCAGCGAAGTGGTAGATGCTGTGCGTGCGCTGTGCAAACAGACGGACTATGAGCACGTAGAGATTTACCCGGCAGACACACCCTATCGGCGGATCTAAGCCGACACTGCTGCTTTGGCTGCTACTCCCTAGACTGGAATTTCCGTCGTATATTTGACCTGCCGCAGGGCGAAGTTGCTCGCGGCATGGGCGACGCTGGGGTGGGCGAGCACGCCGCGCATGACGAAGCGGTCGTAGTCGGCGACGTCCTTCACAGCGATGCGCAGCAGATAGTCCCACTCGCCGGACATGGCGTAGCATTCGACGATCTCCTCGCGGGACTGGATGAAGGCCTCGAACTCGGCCCGCGCCTCGACCGTCTGGCGGGTCATCCGCACCTGGCACAGCACGTTGACCGCCCGCCCGAGCGCCTCCGGGTCGGCGAGGCGCACCGACTTGCCGAGCACGTTCGCCGCCTCGAGCGCACGCACCCGCCGCCACACCGACGCCGCCGAGGCGCCGACCCGTTCCGCCAGCGCCGCGTGGGAGAGCGACGCGTCGCGCTGCAGCTCGCGGACGATTCGACGGTCCACTGCGTCGATCTGCTCATTCTGTTTCATGTGTGAGGGAATAGCTGAACATTCATTTCATATCCAGCCGAAACGGGAGCGAAACAGACAAGCATTTTGAACCATTGGCGGCTACAGCCACGCTCGCGCGTTGACGGGCGAAGGAGGCGAGATGGACGGCACTGACGCAACGGCCGAGCGGCCGCTCTTCGATCGCCTCGACGCGCAGAAGCCCGACGCCCTGCTCCAGCTCATCGCGCTGTGCGACGCCGATCCCCGGCCCGACAAGATCGACGTCGGCGTCGGCGTTTATCGCGATGCGGCCGGCGGCACGCCGATCCTCCGGGCGGTCAAGGAGGCCGAGCGCCGCCTGTGGGAGACGCAGGAGACCAAGGCCTATCTCGGCTCCCAGGGCGACCCGCGCTTCACCGCCCTCATTCGCCCGATCGTGTTCGGCGAAGCGCTCGCCGCCGACGAGCGGATCGTCGGCCTGCAGACTCCTGGCGGGTGCGGCGCGCTGCGCCTCGGCGCCGATCTCGTCGAGAAGGCCAACCCCCACGCCCGCATCCATGTCGGCCAGCCGACCTGGCCGAACCACGCGCCGCTCATCGAATGCGCCGGCATCGAGATGGTGCCCTATCCCTATTACGACGCCGCCTCGCGCACGATCCTGTTCGACCGGATGGCGGACGCGCTGAACGAGGCGGAGGCGGGCGACCTCGTCCTCCTTCACGGCTGCTGCCACAACCCCACCGGCGCCGACCTCTCGCTCGACCAGTGGCGCGAGGTGGCCGGGATCGTCGCCCGCCGCGGCCTCATCCCCTATGTCGACATCGCCTATCAGGGGCTCGGCAACGGCCTGGAGGCCGACGCCGCCGGCACCCGTCTTGTCGTGGAGGCCGCCGAGCAGGCGCTGATCGCCCAGAGCTGCGACAAGAATTTCGGCGTCTACCGCGAGCGGGTCGGCAACCTCTTCGTCAAGGCGGCGAGCAAGGCGAGCGCGGACAAGGCGTTCGGCAATTTGATGCAGCTCGCCCGCACCATGTGGTCGATGCCGCCCGACCACGGCGCCGCCATTTGCCGCATCGTCCTCGACACGCCGGAGCTGCGCGCCGACTGGAATGCCGAGCTCGAGGAGATGTGCGCCCGCATCCGGTCCCTGCGCGCCCGCCTCGCCGCCTATGACGAGCGCCTCGCCTATATCGACGGGCAGAACGGCATGTTCTCGATCCTGCCGCTGACGCCCGAGCAGGTGCTCGAGCTGCGCGAGGAGAAGGGCATCTATCTCGCCGGCTCCGGCCGCTTCAACGTCGTTGGCCTTTCCGACGACAATGTCGACCGCTTCGCCGCGGCGGTCGTGGAGAAGATGGATGGCTGAGCAGGCGCTGGCGGATGCCCCGGCCCGCGGCAACGCGCCGGACCCGGACTTCGACTGGCGGCGGGTCGCCTGGCTCGTCCAGGTCAGCCGCGCGATGGACAAGCTCGAGGAGGAGCGGCTCGTCCCCGAGCGCAAGGTCCTCTACCAGTTCAGCGCGCGCGGCCACGACATGGCGCAGGTGCTGCTCGGCAGCCGTCTCACCCAACGCCACGACGCGACCTGCGGTTATTACCGCTCGCGGCCGTTGCTGCTCTCGCTCGGCGTGCCGATCGAGGATGCGCTCGGCTCCGGCATGGGCCGGGCAGGGGGCTATTCGGACGGCCGCGACATCGGCGTGGTCTTCAACTACCCGAACCCGAACGGCGCGCCTGCGCTGCCCATGTCCGGCGGAGTCGGCGCCCAGTACACGCCGACGGCCGGCTGGGCGCAGGCTATCGAATATTACCGCAGCGTGCTCGGCGACCGCGCCTATGACGAGGCGATCGCCGTCGTCCTCGGCGGGGACGCCTCCTGCGCGACCGGCGGTTTCTGGGCCTCGCTCACCATCGCGACGACGCAGAAGCTGCCGATGCTCTTCTACGTCGAGGACAACCAATACGGCATCTCCGTCCCCTCGACCTACCAGACGCCGGGCGCCAACATCTCGAAGAACCTCGCGAGCTTCACCGGCCTCGCCATCTTCGCCGGCGACGGCACCGACCCGGCCGAGGCGGCGCGCCTGGTCCAGGGCGCCGTCGCACATGTCCGCGCCCGCAAGGGCCCGGCGCTGCTCCACCTCACGGTGCCGCGCCTCCAGGGCCACAGCTTCCAGGACACCCAGACCTACAAGAGCGAGGAGGTCGTGCGCGACGAATGGGCGCGCGACCCGCTCCCGAAGCTCAAGTCTTTCCTCGTTGGATCCGTTCTCGACGAAGCGGAGTGGGACCGGATCGAAGCCGACGCGCAGGAGGCCGTGGAGACGGCCCGTGCGGAGGCCGAGCAACGCGGCGTCTCCGATCCGGAGCGGGTGCTCGACCACGTCTTCTATGAAGGCGAGATGCAGAAATTGGGCGGCCAGTGGACCCACGGCTATCGCGCCCCGCCGAGCCATGAGGAGCCGAAGCCCGAGGGCCAGCGGATCAACATGGTCACCGCCATCCGCCGCACCCTCGACCAGGAGCTCGAGGCGAACCCCCGCGTCCTCCTGTTCGGCGAGGATATCGGCCCCAAGGGCGGCGTCCACGCCGTGACCCTCGGCCTCCAGGAGAAATACGGGCACGACCGGGTGTTCGACACGTCGCTGAACGAGGAGGGCATCATCGGCCGCGCGGTCGGCATGGCGCTTGCCGGGCTGATGCCGGTGCCGGAGATCCAGTTCCGTAAATATGCCGAGCCGGCGACCGAGCAGATCAACGATTGCGGCACGATGCGCTGGCGCACCGCCAACCGTTTCGCTGCGCCGATGGTGCTCAGGATCCCCGGCGGATTCTTCAAGTGCGGCGATCCCTGGCACAGCCAGACCAACGAGGTGCAGTTCGTCCACAATCCGGGCTGGCTGGTGGCGGTGCCGTCCAATGCCGAGGACGCCGTCGGCCTGCTCCGCGCCGGCCTGCGCGGCAACGATCCCGTCATCTTCTTCGAGCACCGCGCCATGCTCGACGACAGCTGGGCCCGCCGTCCCTGGCCCGGCGACGACTACGTCCTGCCGTTCGGCCGGGCGAAGAAGACGCGCTCGGGCGACGACATCACGATCGTGACCTGGGGCGCGATGGTGCCGCGCTGCGAGGAGGCGGCCGACGGCGTCTCCGCCGACGTCATCGACTTGCGGACGCTGGTGCCGTGGGACAGGGAGATGGTGCTGGACAGCGTTCGCCGCACCCGCCGCTGCCTCATCGTCCACGAGGACTTGAAGACCGGCGGCTTCGGCGCCGAGATCGCCGCCGTGGTCGCCGACGAGGCTTTCCTCGATCTCGACGCGCCGGTCGCCCGCGTGACGATGCCCGACATTCCGAGCCCGCATAACCCGGTGCTGCTCAACTGGGCCGTGCCGAGCGTCGAGCGCATCCGCGCGAAGATCGAAGAGCTGGTGGGGTTCTGACATGATCGACGTCACCGTCCCCGCCGAGCAGGAAGGCACCCAGGCGGTCGTCCGCGCCTGGCTGAAGAAGGTCGGCGACCGCATTGAGGAGCACGACCCGCTCGTCGAGCTCGAAACCGACAAGGTGACTATGGAGGTTCCCGCACCCGCCGCCGGCGTGCTGCGCGAAATCCTCCTCGACAGTGGCGCCGAGGCGGTCCCGGGCGCGGTGCTGGCCCGCATCGCCGCAGCGGTCGAGGTAGTCGGAAACGAACCGGAATCCGTTCGTTCCGAGCGTAGTCGAGGGGCGCTCGGACAGACTCATCACACGCGCCCCTCGACTTCGCTCGGGACGAACGAGGAGGGGCGGTCTGCGCAGTTTCGCGAGCTGAGGCTCTCGCCTTCCGTAAAGCGCGCCCTCCTCCAGCACGACATCGATCCGTCCCGTATCGAAGGCACAGGCCGCGACGGCCGCATCACCCGGGCCGACGTCGACCGCGCGGTCGCCGAAGCGACGACCGTCCAGCAGGGCCCGCGCACCACTGCCCAGCCGCAGGTCGCCTCGGCGCCGAACGCGCAGGGCCTGCGCTCCCATTCGGTTCCCCACGACCGCATGCGCCTCAGGATCGCCGAAAACATGCTCGCCTCGGTCGCCGAGGCGCCGCACGTCACCGCCGTCTTCGAGGCGGACTTCACCGCCATCCAGCGCCACCGCGACCGCCACAAGGCGGCCTGGGCGCGGCAGGGGGTGAAGCTCTCCTACACCGCCTATCTCGTCGCCGCCGCCGCCGAGGCGATGAAGGTCGCGCCGGCGATCAACAGCCGCTGGCACGACGACCGGCTCGAGCTGTTCGACGACATCAACATCGGCGTCGGCACGGCATTGGGCGACAAGGGCCTGATCGTTCCCGTTCTGCGCAACGTCGAGACATTGAGCCTCAAGGGCATCGCCGCCGGCCTCGAACAGCTCATCGAGAAGGCGCGGCGCGAGCAGCTCACCGGCAAGGACGTCTCCGGCGGCACCTTCACCATCTCCAACCACGGCGTCTCCGGCTCGCTCTTCGCGTCCCCGATCATCCTCGCCCGCGGCCAGTCGGCGATCCTTGGCGTCGGCAAGCTCGAAAAGCGCGTCGTCGTGCGCGAGGTGGACGGCGCCGACACGATCCAGATCCGCCCGATGGCCTATGTCTCCCTGACGATCGACCACCGCGTCGTCGACGGCCACCAGACCAACGCCTGGCTCACGCGCTTCGTGGACGTGCTGGAGACCTGGCCAGCGGAGTGACGGCGCCCCCGCCGCCTGCTAGCCAATGCGCGAGGGGGAGCGGATGGATATCGAGGAGCAGGCCTGCGCCACGCCCGGCGCGCTCGGCTACCGGCCGGAGCTGAAACGCGCGCTCAGCGTCGCGGACCTCGTCGTCTACGGCCTCATCTTCATCTCGCCGATCGCGCCCTTTTCCTCGTTCGGCATCGTCTTCAACGCCGCGCACGGCATGGTCGCCCTGGTTTACGCGATCGGCCTCGTCGCGATGAGCCTCACGGCGATCAGCTACATGACGATGTCGGAAGCTTTTCCGGTCGCCGGGTCGGTCTATTCCTACGCGCGGCTCGGCATCGGCGAAGCCGCGGGCTTCCTCGCCGGCTGGGCGCTGCTGCTTGATTATCTTCTCATCCCGAGCCTCGCCTATCTCGCCTGCGGGATCGCGCTGAAAGACGCCTGGGCGCTGCCGCCCGTCTGGTCCTGGCTGGTGCTCTTCCTGGCGATCAACACCGCGCTCAACCTTGGCGGCATCGACAATGTCGCGCGGGCGAACCGCGCCCTGCTCGCACTCCAGGGCGCGCTGCTCATCCTCTTCCTTGTCTTCGCGATCCGCGGCGTCGCGCGCGGCGCGGGCGGCGCGCATCTTGCGCTCCAGCCCTTCTTCGATCCGAAGCAATTCTCCGCCGGCCTCGTCTTCGGCGCCGTGTCACTGGGCGTGCTGAGCTTCCTCGGCTTCGACGGCATCTCGACGCTGGCGGAGGAAGCGAAGGGCGGGCGCAAATCGGTCGGCAAGGCGACCGCGATTGCGCTTGGACTCTCGGCGGTGCTGTTCATCCTCCAGACCTATGTCGCCGGGCTGTTCGTGCTCGGGCGCACGCAATTGCCGCCCGGCCAGCCGACCTATGCCGCCTTCTACGCGATCGCCGGCACGGCGGGGGGCGACTGGCTGCGGCTGGCGACTTCGGTGCTCGGCGTGGTCTTCGCCGGCGCGGCGGGCGCGCTCGCCGCCCAGGCCGCCACCGCGCGGCTGCTTTTCGCCATGGCGCGTGACCGGCGTCTTCCCGCGTTCCTGGCCCATGTCAGCGCCCGCCATCAGGTGCCGAACCGGGCGCTGCTGCTCGTCGCCGCGCTGACGCTTGCCATCGGCATAGCCTTCGTCACCCGGATCGAGCTGCTCGTCTCGATCGTCAGCTTCGGCGCGCTCGCCGGCTTCGTGATGCTGCACGCGTCCGTCGTCGTTCACTTCATCTTGCGCCAGCGCAGCCGCGCCTTCGTCCGCCACCTTGTCGTGCCCGTGCTCGGCGCTGCGGTGCTGCTCTACGTTATGGTCAACATGGACTGGAGCGCCAAGGTCGTCGGCCTTTCCTGGCTTGCCATCGGCCTTCTCCTCTACCTCGCCTCGCGCCTCGGCGGCGGAACGGAGCGCTGAGGCGGCGGTTACGCCGCCCATGGCCGACACGGACGAACCGCACCTAAGCGAAGCCGAGAATCGCGAGGTCGAGGAGCGGAGCCCGCCCAAGGCCAAGGTCGTCCACGCCGCCGTCGTCAAGCAGGGTGAGGACGAGCTCGAACGTCCCTTGGGCTCGCTCTTCTGGTCCGGCCTCGCCGCCGGCATCGCGATCATGGCCTCGGTCTCCGCGCAGGCGGCGCTGCACATGCGCCTCCCCGACGCGCCCTGGCGCGAGCTCGTCGCCGGCTTCGGCTATTGCCTCGGCTTCGTCATCGTCATCCTTGGCCGCATGCAGCTCTTCACCGAGCACACCACCGTCGCCGTCCTTCCGCTGATGCGCGAGCGGACCGTGGCGAACCTGTGGCGGACGCTGCGCCTGTGGGGCATCGTCTTCCTAGGCAACGTACTCGGCGCGGCGGTGATCGCGGCGGGGTGCATCTACCTCAAGTTCCAATCGCCGGAGATGACGGACGCGATGCTCGACGTCTCCGCCAAGCTGTTCGACAAGGGCCCGCTGGAGATGATGCTGCAGGCGATCCCGGCCGGCTTCCTGATCGCCTCGGTGGCCTGGATCCGCTCGGCGGCCGACGATTCCAGCTTCTGGATCATCCTCATCCTCACCTACGCCATCGCGATCTGCGGCTTCACGCACGTCATCGCCGGCGCGGCAGAGGCCTTCCTCTTGCTGTGGAGCGGCCAGGCGAGCCCGGGCTGGGTGCTCGGCACCTTCCTCCTTCCCGCCCTTGCCGGCAACATCATCGGCGGCACCGGCTTGTTCGCCATGCTCGCCCACGCGCAGGTCAAGGAAGAGATCTGAGCTTGCCGCGGACGGCGCGGCGGCTAGCATCGCGCCGGTGAGCTACCGACCCTTCCTGCGCCCGGGTGAGCCGGCGCCCTGGTTCCGCGCCCCGGCGGTCGGCGGCAGCGCGAGCTATGCCTTTCACACCGTCGCCGGGCGCCACGTGCTGTTGCTGTTCCTCGGCAGCGCCGCCAGCCCGGAAGCCGGCGCGGCGCTCGCCTTGGTGGCGAAACACCGGGCGCTGTTCGACGACGCGCAGGCCGCCTTTTTCGGAATCACCTGCGATCCGGCCGACGCGTCGGAGGGCCGGGTGGCGCAGTCGCTCCCGGGCGTCCGCTTCTTCCTCGACGCGGACGGCGAGATCAGCCGTTTGTTCGGCGCCGCGGGCGGGGCAGGGGAGCCATACCGCCCCTTCTGGCTGGTGCTCGACCCGACTCTGCGCTCGATCGCCCTGCTGCCGCTTTCCCACGGCGAGGAGGCGATCGCCGCCCTGACCGCGGCGGCCGCGCGCCCTCGCGGCGACGATTGGGCGCCGGTCCTCCTCGTGCCCAACGTCCTCGACCGGGCGCTCTGCCGCCGCCTCATCGCGCTCTATGAAGCGGAGGGCGGGGAGCCGTCCGGGTTCATGCGGGAGATCGACGGCAAGACGGTGCTGGTGACCGACCCGGAGCACAAGCTGCGCCGCGATTGCCATGTCGCGGACCCCGCGCTCCGCGCCCAGCTGCTCGAGCGGGTCAAGGCCGCCCTCGTCCCGATGGTCAGCCGCGCCTTCCAGTTCGAGGCCACCCGCATGGAGCGCTACCTGATCGGCTGCTACGACGCCGGCACCGGCGGCCATTTCCGCCCGCACCGGGACAATACGACCAAGGGCACCGCCCACCGCCGCTTCGCCGTCTCGATCAACCTCAATGCCGGCGACTATGAGGGCGGCGACCTCAGGTTCTCGGAGTTCGGCCCGCGCACCTATCGCCCCCCGACCGGGGGCGCCGTCGTCTTCTCCTGCTCGCTGCTCCACGAGGCGACCCCGGTGACGCGCGGGACCCGCTACGCCTTCCTCCCCTTCCTCTACGACGAGGCGGCGGCGAAGCAGCGCGAGGCCAACAACCCGCACCTGGCGGAGGGGCTGGGGGAATATCGGGCCTGACCGCGCGGGCCCGCCGCGTCAGCCCTTGACCGGTCCGGTCAGCTTGATCTCGTACAGCTCGGGCCAGTTCTTGCCGGTGATGAACAGCCGGTCGCCCTTGGCGTCGTAGGCGATGCCGTTCAGCACGCTGTCGGGATCGCCGGAGACGTGGCGGGCAGCGAGGTCGCCGATCTCGATCCAGCCCTTCACCGCGCCGGTCTTCGGGTCGATCCGCGCAATGTGCGTGGTCATCCAGACGTTGGCGAGGATCTCGCCCTTCACATATTCGATCTCGTTCAGCCGCTCGATCGGGATGCCGCCGTCGGTCACCCGGATGCGCCGCACCTCCTTCAGCGTCGCCGGGTCGAGCACGCGCAGCTCCGCCGTGCCGTCGCTCATGATGATGTTCTTGCCGTCCTGGGTCAGCGCCCACCCTTCGCCCGGATAGCGGAACGATCCCGTCTGCTTGAAATCCGATCGGCGCCAGCGAAAGCCGATGCCGTTCTGCCAGGTGAGGCTGAGTATGTCCGGCCCCCAGTTGACGATGCCTTCGCCGAAATAGAGGGGCGACACCGGCACGGAGCGGAGCACCTCCCCGGTCTCCAGCTTCACCTCGCGGATCGAGGATTGGCCGTTGAGCCCGGTGCTCTCCCACAGATGGCCGTCGAGGAAGAACAGTCCCTCGGTGAACGCCTTGCGGTCGTGCGGGTAGGTGTGGACGATGCGGAAGCCGTAGACCGGCGTCTCCTTGGGCTGCGGCGCAGGCGGGGCGGCGGCGGTGCAGCCGGCGAGCGCGAGCAAAGGCAGGAAGCGGCGGATCACGGCCGCACCATGGTGAGCAGGTCGTAGGTCGCGACCACCTCGTCCTTCTGGTTGTAGACGTACACGGCCCAGCGCACTTCGCCCTTCTCCTCGTCTCTGATGCTCTTGGTCTTCACCGTCAGCTCCACCCGCATCGCGTCGCCCGGGTAGAGCGGGGTCTGGAAGCGCAGGTTCTCGAGGCCCGTATTGGCGAGCACCGGCCCCGGCGCCGGCTCGACGAACAGCCCCGCCGCGAAGCTCAGGATCAGGTAGCCGTGGGCCACCCGGCCCTCGAAGATCGGGCTCGCCTTCGCCGCCTCCTCGTCCATGTGCGCGTAGAAGGTGTCGCCGGTGAAATGCGCGAAATGCTCGATATCCTCGAGCGTCACCGTCCGGCTCGCCGTCTTCAGCGTATAGCCGATCTCCAGCTCCGAGATGCGCTTGCGGAAGGGGTGGACGTCCCCCTCGGTCTTGGGCGCGCCGGGCAGCCATTGCTTGACGACCGAGGAGAGCACCGCCGGTGACCCCTGGAGGGCCGTGCGCTGCATGTAATGGGTGACGCCGCGTATGCCGCCCATCTCCTCGCCGCCGCCGGCGCGGCCGGGGCCGCCGTGGACGAGGACGGGGAGGGGAGAGCCGTGGCCGGTCGATTCCTTCGCGCTCGTACGGTCGAGGATCACCATGCGCCCGTGATAGGCGCCGGCGCCGAGCACGAACTCTTCCGCCACTCCGGCGTCGTAGGTGAACAGCGACAGCGCCAGGCTCCCCATGCCGCGATTGGCGAGCGCGATCGCGTCGTCGAGGTCGCGATAGGGCATAATCGTCGAGACCGGGCCGAACGCCTCGATGTCGTGCACGGCGTCTGTCTGCCACGGATCGTCGGCCCGGAGCAGGATCGGGCTCATGAACGCCCCGTTCCCCGCCACCGGCGAGAGGCCCGGATCGCCGGCGACGATCCGCGCCGACTTGGCGAGCTCCGCCACCGCGGCGCGCACGCCGGTCAGCTGCGACCGGCTGGCCAGCGCGCCCATGCCGACGCCTTCCTCGCGGGGATCGCCGATTTTCACCTTGCCGAGCCTGTCCCTGAGCGCGGCTTCCACCGCGTCGAGATGCGCGGCCGGGGCCATCGCCCGGCGGATGGCGGTGCATTTCTGCCCCGCCTTGACCGTCATCTCGCGCGCCACTTCCTTGACGAACAGGTCGAATTCCGGTGTTCCCGGCGCCGCGTCGGGCCCGAGGATCGACGCGTTCAAGCTGTCGCGCTCCGCCACGAAGCGCACGCTCTCGCGCGCCATCACCGGGTGCGACTGGAGCTTCATCGCCGTCTGCGCCGACCCGGTGAAGCTCACCACGTCCTGGCAGGTCAGATGGTCGAGCAGGTCGCCGACGCCGCCCATCACCAGCTGCAGCGCGCCGGGCGGAAGCACCCCGGCTTCGATCATGATGCGGAAGGCCGCCTCCGCCAAATATCCGGTCGCCGAGGCCGGCTTGACGATCGCCGGCACCCCCGCGAGCAGAGTCGGCCCGAGCTTCTCGAGCATCCCCCATACCGGAAAGTTGAACGCGTTGATATGCACCGCCACGCCTTGGAGCGGCGTGAACACGTGCTGCCCGACGAAGCTGCCGCCCTTCGACAAGGGCTCCATCGCCCCGTCCACGAGGATCCGCGCGTTCGGCAGCTCGCGTCGCCCCTTCGACGAGAAGGAGAAGAGCGTGCCCGCGCCGCCCTCGATGTCGATCCACCCGTCGGTCCGCGTCGCGCCGGTCTCGTAGGAAAGCTCGTACAGCTCCTCCTTGCGCGCCATCACCGCATTGGCGAGGTCCTTCAGCATCCACGCCCGCTCGTGGAACGTCATCCGCCGCAGCGCCGGCCCGCCGACCGAGCGCGCGTGGCGCAGCATCGCCGCGAAGTCGAGCCCCTCGCTCCCGGTCAGGGCGATCGTTTCGCCGGTGACGGCGCTCTCCACCTCGGCGAGCCCCGCGGGCGCCTCGTACCAGCGGTCGGCGGCGTAATTGAGCAGCTTGAGTGTCTTCATCGCTCCCCCTTAGAAGAAGGCTGCGGAGGTGGAAATGCCGGAACCTGTCAGACCGATCGCGCTTGCCGACATCGAAGCCGCGCGCGAGCGAATCCGCGGCACCGTGCTGCGCACCCCGCTCGTGAAGCTCGACCTGGGACCTGAGGGCCCCGACATCCGCCTCAAGCTCGAGAACCTCCAGCCGACCAACGCCTACAAGATCCGCGGCGCCGCCAATGCGGTGGCGGCGCTCGCGCCCGAAGAGCGCGCCCGCGGCGTCTGGACGATCAGCGCCGGCAATGCGGGCCAGGGCGTCGCCTATGCCGCCCGCGCCGCCGGCATCCCCGCCGCCGTCGTCGCCATCGAAACGGCGCCGCAGACCAAGCTCGACCGCATGCGCGCCCTGGGCGCTCGCATCGTCCCCGTTTCCTACACCGAGGCCTGGAACATCGCCGAGGCGCACGCCCTCGACGGAATGGAGGGCGTGTTCATCCACCCGTTCGACAACCAGGATTTCATCGCCGGCCACGGCACGATGGGGCTCGAGATCGTCGAGGATTGTCCGGACGTGGCGGCGGTGATCTGCGCGATCGGCGGCGGCGGTCTCGCCACCGGAGTCGGCAGCGCGGTGAAGGCGCTGCGGCCCGCCGTGCGCGTCTACGGCGCCGAGCCGGAGACCGCCGCCCCCTATGCCCTCTCGCTCGCCGAGGGCGGCCCCTGCCGTTTCGAGGCCTGGCAGCCGAGCTTCGTCGACGGCGCCGGCGGCCAGAGCGTCACGGCGCGCATGTGGGAGCGCATGCGCCCGGTGGTCGACGGCGCGATCACCGTCACCCTCGACGAGACCCGGGCCGCGATGCGCCTCATCGCCGAGAAGGCGCGGGTGATCTCGGAAGGCGCCGGCGCGCTGGCTTTGGCGGCCGCGCTGACCGGCAAGGCGGGAAAGGGCCCGATCGTCTGCGTGGTGTCCGGGGGCAATATCGACCTGAAGAAATTCGCTGAGTTGGTCGCGGAGTAACCGTCATCCTGAACTTGTTTCAGGATCCAGTTCTCC
>Ga0070659_100001692_pt1 | contig 15868 bp, 14 predicted proteins | sample KBSC23metaG_FD_64666 | JGI IMG/M metagenome (GOLD analysis project Ga0070659, IMG submission 64666) | Corn rhizosphere microbial communities from Kellogg Biological Station, Michigan, USA - KBS C2-3 metaG | ecosystem: Host-associated > Plants > Roots > Rhizosphere > Soil ... | reverse complement strand
TTGCCGACCATAAGATTTAATCTTTTATCATCAAACGATTGCGTATTTTTAAACAAGCTTCATTTCATAAGTTTGCTTCCAAAAACACTATGCACGAAAATTACAATCGCAGAAAATTTATTCGTGACACAACGATTGCCGGTGCCGCTGTATCTGTACTGAACAATCCCTTCAAATCGTTTGCATCCCCAAAGAAAACAACAGTGCGCATTGGTATGCTTGCAGTTGGTTTGCGCGGACAATCACATCTTGATGAAATGCTGAAACGAAATGATGTGGAAGTTGTAGCAATGGCCGATCCTGATAAAGGCATGATGGCATCAGCGCAAAAACTTGTAACAAAGTATGACAAGAAAGCGCCGACCGAATACACCAATGGCCCGACCGATTACAAGAATCTTTTGAAGAGAAATGATATTGATGCGGTGATTATTGCTTCACCGTGGGAGTGGCACGTCCCTATGGGCATCGATGCAATGAATGCGGGAAAGATGGTTGGAATGGAAGTTTGCGGCGCAATAAAACTGCAGGATTGCCACGACATCGTTGAAGCGCACGAGAAAACAAAAGTGCCTTTGATGATGATGGAAAATGTTTGTTACCGTCGGGATATTATGGCTGTATTCAATATGGTGAAGCAGGGTTTGTTTGGAGAAATATTACATTGCCAGGGCGGTTATGAACACGATTTGCGTGGCGTGTTATTCAATGATGGCGTTACTCCTTACAACTCCGGTGTTGAGTTTGGCGAGAAAGGTTTCAGCGAAGCAAAATGGAGAACCAATCATTATGTGCATCGCAATGGAGAGTTGTATCCAACACATGGTCTTGGTCCTGTTGCAACAATGATAGATATTAATTATGGCAACAGGGTAACTGCGCTGTCTTCCGTATCTACAAAAGCTTTGGGGCTGCATCGATATATTGTAAATCATCCCAAAGGCGGACCCAATCATCCTAATGCAAAAGTGAAATTTAAAGAAGGTGATATTGTAACAACGCAAATTCAAACTGCAAACGGACAAACGATAGTGTTAACACATGATACATCTTCACCACGTCCTTACAATCTTGGTTTTCGTGTTCAGGGAACAGACGGTTTATGGATCGACAAACATGCGGGGGAACCGGAGGCAGGTCAAATTTATATTGAAGGAAAGAGCAAAGAAAATGATGAATGGGAAAATCCAAAAGATTGGATGGAGCAATACGATCATCCTTTGTGGAAACGATACTCAAAAGACGCGGAAGGCGCAGGTCATGGTGGCATGGATTTTTTTGTTGACAATGCTTTCATTGAATGTGTAAAACGAGATGTGCCTTTTCCGCTTGATGTATATGATCTCGCAACGTGGTATTCCATTACACCGTTAAGTGAAAAATCAATTGCCGAAGGTGGTACCTTGCAACAAATTCCTGATTTCACAAAAGGCGCATGGCAAACACGTAAGCCTTTATTCGGTTTGAGTGATGAATATTAAAATTCTTCTCACACTAACAAGCAGTTAGTTATGGTTAAAGCGGTTGTGATCTCACAACTGCTTTTTGCTTGATTTGATGCTAAAATATTTTTTATGAGCCAGGCTGCATTACTCATAGCATCGTCTCTTGCGTCGCACATTTGTGCATTCTGAACTTTTATGAGCAATTGATCATCTTAATCGATAGCAGTTTCAAAAAAAATTCGTTCAATTATTTAGCTCAATTTATATTTTGGAAAAAAATCTCTTGAGGGTTGAACATTACGAGACTCTATCACACAAGCATGTGGTAATGCACCTTCAGGTATTGTAATTTCTCCTCAGTTACTAACATTGGTCTCACAAATAAATTCCGCCACTTATAAAGCCAATGGTAAATCTTAACTTTGTTGCCAAAATAATTTTAGTGATATTTAATAATTCCAGAAATTAAATTAGCCCTGATGACACTGCAGTTACAACGCCCCATCGCATTTATCGATTTAGAAACTACGGGTATTAATATCAGCACCGATAAGATCATCGAAATTGCCATAGTGAAAATTTTACAGGATGGCGGTAAAGCGACCAAACGCAAACTGATAAATCCCCAAATGCCCATTCCTGAAAGTTCAACGGCAATACATGGAATTACAAATGAAATGGTGAAGGATGCCCCTACTTTTAAACAAGTTGCAAATGAGATAAAACAATTTTTAGACAATTGCGATCTCGGCGGCTACAACAGCAACCGTTTCGATGTACCTATGCTAATAGAAGAATTTATGCGTGCAGGTCTTGATTTTTCTACGGAAGGAAGAAAAATGGTTGACGTTCAAAAAATATTTCACTTAATGGAACAAAGAACGTTAACCGCAGCCTATAAATTTTATTGCGATAAATGTCTTGAAGAGGCGCACAGTGCCGAGGCAGATGCACACGCTACATGGGAAATTTTGCTGGCTCAGGTTGAACGGTATCCGCATATTGGCACAACAGTCGAGCACATTGTAAAATTTACAGGTGAGGACGAGATTGTTGATTTTGCAAGAAGAATGATAAAAGTGAACGGTGTTGAAGTTTTCAATTTTGGTAAGCACAAAGGCAAGCCTGTATTGGAAGTATTAAAAGCAGAACCTCAATATTACGATTGGATAATGAAGGGTGATTTCGCGATGAACACAAAGCAAAAGCTCACAGAAATATTCAACAGAATCCTGTTAAAAAAAGTATAATTGAAAATAAATATTTCCAAGCGAGGATTGCTGTAGCTTAATGCCTACGCGATTAAATCGTATTTTCGACTATCGGAACAAACAAGCATTTGGAGAAATTAGTCATCATACCTACTTACAATGAGAAGGAAAACATTGCAGGCATCTTGCATGCTATTTTTTCTTTGGATAAGAACTATCATGTACTCGTAATTGACGATAATTCACCTGACGGTACTGCAAATATTGTTAAAGACCTCATTCCACAATACAACGGGAAATTATTTTTAGAAGAGCGAAAAGGCAAACAAGGTTTAGGCACAGCATATATTTATGGTTTTAAAATCGCTCTTCAAAGAGGATATGAATATATCTTTGAAATGGATGCTGATTTCTCTCACAACCCAAAAGATCTTGAAAAATTATACGAAGCATGTAAATACAGTGGCGCTGATGTTTCGATTGGCAGCCGTTACGTTCCGGGAGGAAAAATAGAGAATTGGCCGCTTGATCGTCACATCTATTCAAAAGGCGGTGCTTTCTATACAAAAATCATTACATGGATGCCGATAAACGATCCGACTGCCGGTTTTATTTGTTACAAAAGAAAAGTGCTCGAGAATATAAATTTTGACGCGATAAAATTCGTTGGCTACGCTTTCCAGATCGAAATGAAATTTGCTGCATGGAAACTTGGCTTTAAAATAAAAGAAGTTCCTATAACATTTGTTGATAGAAAGATCGGCATCAGTAAAATGAGCAAAGGCATTTTAAAAGAAGGTGTGCTGGGAGTTTTAAAAATTCAATGGCAAAGCATGTTTAAAAGTTACCGCAAAAAAGTTGACGGCTCAAACATCAGGAACAATATTTCATACCCCGAAGATGTAGCTTCCCCCAGTAAGTAACTTTACTTATTTCTTACATTTCCTTTCTATATTTTCAATTACATTTTTGATTGTAGTTTCTTTGCTGTTCTATGAAATCGGCATTGATACGTTTGCACACTGCAGTTTTTCTTTGGGGCTTTACAGGAATTTTAGGAAGACTCATTTCATTAAACGAAGGCTGGCTCGTTTGGTGGCGAATGCTTATCACCGCTGCTGTTTTATGGATCTATTTTTTCTTCACCAAACAAATTCAAAAAGTAAGTGCAAAAAATTTTTTGAAGATAGCATCAATCGGAACAATGCTTGCCATTCACTGGCTGTTGTTTTACGGAAGTATAAAATATGCCAACGTTTCCATTGCACTTACATGTCTTGCAACAACAGGATTATTATCTGCAATTATTGAACCTTTGTTTTTTCATCGCCGCATCAATTCGTCGGAAATATTATTAGGCACTTTTGCACTTGCAGGTATCGGCATCATTTATTTTTCCAATCTTCAATTTTCCGTTGGCATTTATATTGGTTTGTTGTCTTCGCTGGCAACGGTAATTGTGTCCGTATTAAACAAAAAAATAGTCAGCGGATACACGGCACAGGTAATTACATTGTATCAATTAACAGGAGGTTTTTTGGGTCTCACTTTTTTAATGCCGCTTTACAATTATCTGTTGCATTCAAATGTTCAATATCCATTGCCATTGGATTGGTTGTGGCTTATAATACTTGCATGTTGCTGCACTGTGCTCACATTTATTTTATACATCGGCGCACTCAAAAAAGTAAGTGCCTTTACGGTAAATCTCACTCTTACTTTAGAACCTGTATATGGAATTATTCTTGCCTTTGTTGTGTTCCGGGAGAACAAATATTTAAGTCAATATTTTTATATGGGCTTTGCGCTTATTTTAATTGCAGTGATGTTACAGATGAGAAGAATTGTAAAACAGCAACGAAGTAATTATGTTCCCTTTGAATAATTTTTTATGAGCCAGACTGCAGAATAAGAATTAAACTTTTGTTGCGTCGCACTCTTGCACGTTCTGTTCTTTATTCAACAAGTCAAGTTTCGCAATAATGTTACGCAGCTTTTTCGGTGATGTATCTTACAAGTGAACGTTTTGCAATAGGCAGCAAAGTTTCTTCTATCGGGTATGTTAAACCTGATTCAATTGCATACACTGCAGGGTTAGGCAGCATTATTCTGTTGCGGATTAATTCACTTTTTATATTTTCATAAGTGTTCACCAAGCTCCTGTACCAACTATTGATGTAATCAGTTCTTATGCTGCGGTATTTTTCATCATGTTTTTCAAAAATGCTCAAGCGATAATAATAAACTCTTGTATCACGTGATGCGGATTCACTCAAAAAGAAATAACCTTCACTTTGCTCAAGAGGAATAATACCAATCGGGCTTATCGTTAATTTATCTTCTATAAATTCATATATCTCTGTACCGCTCGTTATTGTACCCTTCATTTTTTCTGCTGCATATCGAATAATGTCTTCCAGTTCACTCATCAGTTCATCATCTTCTATCATTTGCTCATAAAGCAGTTGAAGTTTTTGTAATTGCATGCCGGTTAATTTTTTAGGGAACTGCTCCTGCAAAAATTTTTTATTTTCCCGAAAAGCAACAATGTTGTTGTAATGAAAAATTACGTCGGCAAGTTGAGGGTATAATTTGTTTTCATTAAAGTATTTGTTTACTTCCCGCAGGTAAGCAAGCAATGTATATTTCTTTAACTCAAAATCTATATAACCATCTGCAAACCATGTTTCGGATAATGACTTCATAAATTCCTTTTTACAAATGAAATTTACAAATTATGTGCTAACATTTTTAAGCTGCATCAACTTTTATAGTTTATTTAATTGCGGTTGCGGAGTGTAATGATTTTTATTTTTCACTTTAAAGTTTTTGCTGAATTGAAAACAGAAAGTTGAAGAGTGCGACGCAACGTAAGCTTAATGCTTATTCTTCAGTTGGGCTAAAAAAAATTTCTTATCAGCTTGTTTGTGAAAGATTGAAATCAAGGATTTTTAGTTGCAGTGTTTGTTCTCCGTTCCATTCATTGAGATCAATAGTGTAAACAATATCGAGCGGAACATCTTTTTGAATCAAGGAAAATTTATTGGCAAGATTAAATCCAAAGCCTGTGAATGTGTTATGATTCTGCCGCAAAACAAAACGCAGATGATTTTCTTTTATAATCCGTGAATAACCAAGATCAGTCACATTCCGTGTAATGAAAACAGGTCTCAGATTTTCGGGACCAAAAGGTTCCATTTGTTGTATAATGTTGTAGAAAGAAAGTGTGATGTCTTTAAAATTTATTTCGGCATCTATTATAATTTCAGGCACCAATAATTCGGGTGGAATTGTTGCAACAACTATCTCTTCAAATTTATCCGCAAACTGTTGCACATTATGTTCGAGCATTGTCATTCCTGCCGCGGCAAAATGACCACCATATCCTAACAAACTTTCTCTGCATGCGTGAATGGCTTCATACAAATTAAAACCGGGAACACTTCTTGCGCTGCCGGCAACAATATCTCCGCTCTTTGTTAATACAACTGTAGGTCTGTAATAATTTTCTATCAATCGCGAAGCAACAATACCAACAACACCTTTATGCCAGTGTTCGCGATACACTACAGTAGTTTTTTTGTTAATTAATTCTGTATTGTTTTGAATAATTGACAAAGCTTCTTCTGTTATACTCACATCCGCTTCTTTACGATCGGTGTTATCATTATGCAGCATCTCGGCATACTCCAATGCCTTTTGAAAATCTTCTTCAATAAATAATTGCACAGCTTTTCTTCCGTCATCCATTCGTCCTGCTGCATTGATTCGTGGCGCTACAATAAAAACAAGATTATTTACATGCACATGTTTTTGATGTGCTGCCATCTGCAAGAGCGCCTTTACACCTACTGTTGGATTTTCATTTACTTTTTTCAATCCGAAAAATGTGAGCACACGGTTTTCACCTGTGATAGGAACAATGTCTGCTGCTATTGCAGTTGCAACGAGATCAAGATATCCGCAATAAGAAGATGAAGGCAATTGCAAGATTTCGCACAAAGCCTGAATCAATTTAAATCCAACACCGCATCCGCATAATTCTTTATAAGGATAAGAACAATCTTTTTGTTTTGGATTTAAAATAGCTATTGCAGGTGGTAATTCTGTATCGGGCAGGTGATGATCACAAACAATAAAATCAATGTTGAGTGTTTTTGCATAAGCAATGAGTTCTACTGATTTTATTCCGCAGTCTAAAGAGATGATGAGAGAAAAATTATTTTCATGTGCAAAATCAATTCCGGCTTTTGAAACACCATAACCTTCTTTGTAGCGATGAGGAATATAATAATCAACTTTTGGATAAATCTTTTTTAAGAAGCAATACATGCATGCAACTGCTGTTGTACCATCAACATCATAATCGCCAAAGATTAAAATATTTTCATTGCCGTTCATTGCCTGAAGAATGCGCGACACCGCAGGTCGCATATCTTTCATCAACCACGGTTCATGCAGGTCCGATAATTGCGGTCGGAAATAAGTTTTGGCTTCTTCAAAAGTTTTTTTGTTCCGCTGGACAAGAATTTTACAAAGCGCAGCATTTATCTTTAGCGCATCATATAAAACTGAAACTTCAGCTTCGTTTGCTTCTTTTATTTTCCATCTTTTTTGCATCAGTAGTTGCGGTCTGTTGTGTAAAGTACAAGTTGTTCAAGTGCATCTCTCACTTCCGATTGAGGAAATTCATGCAAAATAGATAATGCTTCATTCCTGTAACAAAACATTTTCTTCGTTGCATAGTCTATTCCACCTTTTGCATTCACTGCGTTTATTACAAATTTTATTTTTTCCTTGTCCTTATTTTCATTTTTCAAAATAAAGATCAACTTTTTTTTAAGTGCTTTATCACAATTGTTCAAAGTATAAATAAGTGGCAACGTTAATTTTTTTTCCTTGATATCATTGCCTGTTGGTTTACCTATATTTTCATTTCCGTAATCAAAAAGATCATCTTTTATTTGAAATGCCATTCCTGTCTTTTCACCAAACAATTTTAGCTTTTCGATTTTTTCTTTGTCTTTAAATGTAGTGCTGGCACCGGCTCCGCAAGCTGAAGCCAGCAACGATGCAGTTTTTCCTTTTATAATTTCATAATAAACTTCTTCATGAATATTTAAATTTCTTGCCTTTTCTATTTGAAGCAATTCTCCTTCACTCATCATCTTCACAGCTTCAGATAAAATTTTTAATACTTCAAAATCATTATTGTCAAGGGAAAGCAATAATCCTTTTGACAATAGATAATCACCCACTAACACTGCTACTTTATTTTTCCACAATGCATTAATTGAAAAAAAGCCACGACGTTCCGTTGCATCATCCACTACATCGTCATGAACAAGTGTTGCAGTATGTAATAATTCAACAAGAGAAGCGGCACGTAAAGTAGTGATATTTATCTCCCCGCCTAATTTTGCACTCAGTAAAACAAACCTTGGTCTTAATTGCTTTCCTTTTCTGTTTACAATGTAGCGCATTATCCTATCTAAAAGAGAGACCTTGCTTTTAACGGCTTCTTTGAAATATTTTTCAAAGGCGGCCATTTCATTTGCTATTACCTCATTGATTTTGTCCATGTAATAAACTTCATCACAAAATAATTATAAGTAAATCGTTTTAGAGAAATATCTTTTTAACAGTTTAACGATATGGAAATATCTATAAAATATATTGTAAAAATTTGGTATTTCATAATCAATCTATAAATTTGTTCTCGGATTCTTTACGGGAAACATTACAAACAAATTAATTTTTACCTATGGCAATTAAAAACCACATTACACTTTTAGCCCTCACTGGACTAATTGCAAGTGCATCTTTTGGCCAGAAAAATGATGCAAGTTATAGCTGGGTATTAGACTCATCCAAAAGATCTGTGAAAAATATGCCCCAGCAGAATGAATTCATGAATAACACATACCCTTATCCCGCTAAACCCCGCGATATGTGGGAATTAGGTATTAGCGGCGGTGCAGGTTATTTGTTTAGCGATCTGAAAACCAAAATAGGGATTGCAGGCGGATTATCATTGAGGAAATCTCTGGGACACGTCGTATCATTAAGAGGTTCATGGACCGGTGCTCTTCTCAAGGCTGAGGCAAACTATGGACTTGGTAACGATGTTAAAACTCAAGAACATCTCCTATCACTTGACGCCATATTCTCTTTAAACTCGTCAAGTCATTACAGAGGAGATCCTAAAACCAATGTTTACGCTTTTGGTGGATACACCCTTGCGGCAACACAAACAATGGTTAAAAATCCTACTACCGGGGATTACCAAATGTATTATTTCGAGCAGCAGCGCCATTTGATTACTACTTTTGGCGGTGAAGAGAGGCCAGGTTTGGGTCAAACCAGTAAAAGTCAATGGCTAATGCACGGATTTGATTTTGGTGGTGGAATAGCATTTAAAACAAGTGACAAAGTTAATCTTGGCTTGGAGCAAAAAGTTGTTTATCTACCTACCGATGACTTAGACGCGCTTAGAATAGGAAAATCAAATGACTTTATTGGTCTCACTACCCTTCGTTTGAATTATAACATTGGTAACGCTTCTAAAAAAGTACAACCTCTTTGGTGGCTTAATCCAAACAATTATGTATATAACGAAGTTAATACCCCAAAACACATGAAGATACCCACACCGGTATTACCTGATGCTGATGGTGATGGTGTAACAGATCAATTTGATATGGAACCAAATACTCCTTCAGGTTGCCCTGTTGACAGCCACGGTGTAAGCCGCGATACGGACGGAGATGGTGTTCCTGATTGTAAGGATAAAGAACCTCTTACGGCACGCGATTGTTTCCCTGTTGATGCAGATGGTATAGGTAAATGTCCGGAACCTCCTTGCTGCGCTGAACTTCGCGACAGCTTGAAGAATCTTGCAACCAAAACATGTGAACTGGGTTCATTACCAAGTGTACAATTCAAGAGCGGCAGCTTAACTTTAAGCTCAACTGCAAAAGCTGTTTTGAACAACGTTGCGCAACAACTGAACGCTAATCCGAATTGCAACATCAGAGTAAACGGATATTATCAAGCTTCAAGCAAACGTTCACAACAACTTAGCTGGGATAGAGTAAATACTGTTATCAAATACTTATCAGAACAACAAGGTATTTCCGAAAGCCGTTTGATCTGGAACTTAAGCGCGGGCGGTGATCCAAATACTGTTGACTTTATGGGAACTACCGAAACTGGTCCAAACACAATTCCGGCACCATTCCCTAACTTGCAAAAATCAAAATAAAAAAATAATATTTTTAATCAAAAGAGCCACTCGAAATTGAGTGGCTTTTTTCTTTTAATTACCTTGGTTAAATTTTCTTTCAGGCAACTTTCTTAACCCATTATTTTATTATAATCTTTCGTCCATTGTTCATTGCTTTTGCACAATCACATTATGTTTCTTCTTTTATAGCCTCAGTTCAAATGCGTAATTTCAATAGCTATAATTCATCGTTTGGAACTGCTGAATATATTGTTAAAAATAGCGCCACTTTGGATTTACGTGGCAGCGGGATATGTTGCATTGATTGCAACAGTTTATTTTATCCAGGAGAAATTTATTTTTAAACCTGAAAAACTTCCCAAAGATTTTACATACAAATACGATATTCCTTTTGAAGAATTATTTTTTGATATTGAGCCTGGAGTAACTATTAACGGATTGCATTTTTACTGTACAAAGCCAAATGGTTTAATCTTGTATTTGCATGGTAACACCCGAAGCATAAAAGGTTGGGCGAAATATGCCATAGATTTTTATCGCTACAATTATGATGTGGTGTTAGTGGACTATCGTGGTTTTGGAAAAAGCACAGGCAAGCGTACCGAAAAAGAAATAATCAGCGATATGCAATTTGTTTATGATACACTTGCAGCCCAATATCACGAAAATCATATCCTTGTTTATGGCAGAAGTATTGGCAGTGGCTTTGCAACAAAGATTGCCGCAGAAAATAAACCTCGTTATTTAATACTCGATTCTCCTTATTATAGTTTAATAAAACTTGCCGAACGCTTTCTACCGTTTTTACCTGCAAAATGGTTGCTGCGCTATCATTTACGAACAGACAAATGGATAATAAAAGTAAATTGCCATACTTATATAATTCACGGAACCAAAGATTGGTTAATTCCAATTAGCCATAGTGAAAAATTACAAAAGCTAAATCCGCATAAAATTACTTTGATACGCATTCTTGGAGGCGGTCATAATAATCTTCCCTCATTTTATGAATATCATAATTTTTTGAGAGATATCTTACTGTATTAAAACCTTTAAATGAAATATGGATGCTGTACAAGGAAAAAGAAAAAACAAATTGATGAAATGGATAAAAATTATTGTAGTATTATATGTTTTAGTTGGTGCTATTCTATATTTTTTACAAGACAAAATTTTACTTCATCCTGTTGCTCTTCCTGCTGATTATCACTTTCAATTTAATGTACCCTTTCAAGAGATATTTGTTCCATACAACGGCTCAATTTCGTTTGATGTAATTCGATTTGAATCACAGAATGGTTCAGTTAAAAAAGGAGCTGTGATTTATTTTCACGGAAATATGGAGAATATTAACCGGTATGCAAAGTTTGCCAACAATTTCGCCGAGTTTGGTTACGATGTATGGATGATGGATTATCCATCATTCGGAAAATCAAAAGGAAAGTTTGATGAAGCAATTGTTTATGAAGAAGCATTACAAGTTTACAAAATGGTACGAGCCGCGGGTTATGCTCCTGACAGCATTATTATTTACGGAAAATCTTTGGGAACGGGTATCGCAACGCAACTGGCAAGTGTGAGAGATTGCAAAAGATTAATACTCGAATCACCTTATTACAGTTTATCCAATTTAGCTGCTTATTATTGCTGGATGTATCCAGTCGATTGGATGTTGCGTTACAAAATGCTCACTAATGAATATGTAAAAAATGTTACTGCGCCGGTTACCATTTTTCACGGAACAGAGGATGAAACCATTCCATTTAGTAATGCAGAAAAATTGCAGAAAGAAAGTTTTAAAAAGGAAGATGAACTCATTCCAATTAAAGGAGGTCATCACAATGATCTGAATGATTTTCCTTTAATGAAAGAAAAACTGGATAGCTTGTTAATGTTATAATAAAACGAAACATTTCAGAAAAAAAGTTTGTTCAATAAAGTTTAGAAAGCAGAAGTGAGTGACACAACAGGCGATGCCATAAAATGCTACAGCCGGTCACGAAAAATATCTAAAAATTTATCTTCACTTTTTTTTAAACAACATTTAAGCATTAAAAAACAATATAACTGCGCGTTTTTAAGTTTAAATTCTAATTTTGCGCCTTTCGCATTATTTGTTCTACAAAACAAACTTTTATGAAAAAAATGATCCTCGCTGTAGTGGTTTTCTGTTTGGCTCTTACAATGCTTACCTCATGCGTTGAAAGCCGCAGAAGCGGCACCTGCCCTTCCCACGACCCGAATTATTTCAGAAGATAAAAGAGAAGTTTGAACATGTTGAATTGGAATACGCTGACCAATGCAGCGCAACTAATTGATATCAAAAATAAATCCTTTGAGAAGCCGCAAGTTTTGTTTAAGCATAGTACACGTTGCAGCATTAGCAAGGTTGCTTTACAGAGAATAGAAAAGGCTGCTGATATTCCCGCTGCAGATTTTCATTTCCTCGATTTGATACGTTTCAGAAATGTTTCGGATAAAATTGTCGAAGAATTCAGTGTGTATCATGAGTCTCCCCAAATTTTAGTAATAAAAAATGCAAAGTGCATTTACGATGAAAGTCATCTTGGTATAAACTTAGATGAATTACATGAGCAGATATTTTCAGCAAACTGATAAATTTGCTAAAAATTCAGCTTATGATCATCACCGTGTTTGGAGCAAATGGCCGGGTTGGAAAACGTATTGTTAGTACAGCACTTTTACAAGATTTCCAGGTAAGAGCTTTTGGAAGAAATGTGGAATTTTTTATTGATGAAAGCTTGCGGAATAAAAATTTGAAGCCGATTAAAGGCTACGTGTTTTCCACATCAGAAGTATTTGATGCAATTAACGGCAGCGATGCCGTTTTATCCGCATTAGGAGGCTCGATAGATACTACCGATAAAACAAGAAGCCTCGGAATAAAATATATCATCGAAGAAATGAAAAAGGCTGGGGTAAAACGTATTGTTACAGTAGGTAGCTCTGCGGTTTTAAAAGATGATGATTATGGTTTTGTAGTGAATGACCCCAAATATCCTGCACTTTATAAACAGGTTGGTTTGGAACATTTAAAAGCATACGAATATCTTAATGCATCGGGTCTTGATTGGACGATTTTGTGCAGTCCTTCTATCACCGATGAAGATGCGAATGGGAGATATATTATCAGCGAAGATTATCCACCCATACCAAATTTATTTACCGTAAAGGCCGGTAACATTGCAGACTTTATAGTTAAAGAACTAAAAAGAAATGATCACCTGAACAAAAGAATAGGAATCTCTGACAGAAATTAAAGTTTCAATTTTTTATTAGTCAGCTATGACTTTAGCTTCGAGTTCGAACTTGTTCTGCTTGTGGCTCAAGGCTCGCAGCTCAAGTTTTGATGAGAAATATTCCGAACGCACAAGTGAGTGACGCTCCCCAGGAGACCCTTGGATAATGAACGATGCCATGAAAAACTATAGCTCATCACCAAGAAAATCCTTTCAAAAAAACTAATTGTATACATGATTTTGTTTTTTCATTAACTCCTCATCCTGTTTTATTTTCAATTCCCAATCCCAGGCAGTTTTCATCATGTCGTGGAGATCATATTTTATTTGCCAGTTAAGTTCGTGAATTGCTTTGTTGTTGTTTGCATAAATGGCAACAACATCACCGGGACGACGAGGACCGATTGTATAATTCAATTTTTCCCCGCTCACTTCCTCAAATGCCTTAATAATTTCAAGAACAGTTACACCATTTCCGGTGCCGAGATTAAAAACATCACAGTTGGTTTTATTCTTTTTCTCCAAAAGATATTGCAATGCCAATGTATGAGCATGTGCTATATCGCAAACATGAATGTAATCGCGAACGCAACTGCCGTCGCGTGTGGGATAATCATTTCCGTGAACAGTCATTTGCGGCAATTTTCCAATGGCAGTTTGCGTAATTACGGGAACAAGATTTTCAGGTTTACCTAAAGGTAATTCGCCGATTTGCGATGAAGGATGTGCACCAACTGGATTAAAATATCTCAACAAAATTGAAGTGATGTTATAAGCTCTTGCACATTCACGAATTATATCTTCGCCCATTTGTTTTGTAGCGCCATAAGGAGATTCTGCCTTTTTGATCGGTGAATCTTCCGTTACCGGAATTTTATCAGGATTGCCATACACAGTGCATGAAGAAGAAAAAACAAAATTGGAAATATTAAATTCTTTTACGCATTTCAAAAGATTAATAAGAGAGGCAAGATTGTTTTCAAAATAATCCAAAGGTTTTTCAACAGACTCTCCTACAGATTTGTATGCCGCAAAATGTATAACACCACTTATATCTTCATTCTCTTGAAACACTGCAAGCGTTTCATCAAAATTTTTTAGATCAACTTTATAATTCTTTAATTTTTTGTGGGTGATTTTTTCGATACCATCGAGCAGATAAGTGGTGGATCTTGAATTGTCATCAATAGAGATAACATCATAGCCGTTTTCAATAAGGTCAACAACTGCATGGGAGCCGATATATCCGCAGCCACCCGTTACGAGAATTTTTTTCATAAATAAAATTATGAGGCTGCAAAATACAGAAAACTCGTTATTGATGACCGAACTATCAAAGTGGTTTGTTAATTTCTGATTTTGGGAATTACGGATCAGATGGTTTATTTGAGCGCATCACTAATCGCAAAATCAAAAACCGTACAATAGAAATTTAAAACAATAATTTCAGAACCGAATATAATCCCGCAGCAAGCAAACCACTTACAGGAATAGTAAGCACCCATGCCCAAACAAGGTTTACGGTTACACCCCAACGCACCGCGCTTAAACGTTTTGTAGCACCCACACCTACTATTGAGCCGGTGATTGTGTGTGTTGTACTTACAGGTGCACCGAGATTCGCTGCGGTGAAGAGTGTTATTGCTCCTGCAGTTTCTGCACACACACCTTCAAGCGGTGTAACTTTTGTAATTCGAGTGCCCATTGTTTTTACAATTCTCCAACCACCACTCATTGTGCCCAAAGCAATCACAATGTAACAGGAAAACGGCACCCACAGAGGAATATGGCTGAAATCGGGAATTACATTTTGCGCTACCATTGCTGCACCGATTATTCCCATAGATTTTTGAGCATCACTTCCTCCATGACCTAAACTAAGACCTGCAGATGAAACAAGCTGTAATCTTTTATACATGTTTGCCGTACGATATGCACTCTCTCCGCGGAGATGATTGTAAATATAAGATACCGTAAATATCACTCCCAAAGAAAGTAATGCCCAAAATTCAAATGGTTTTTTAAATGGCACAAAAATGAGACATAGTGCAACTGTTGCAACGATGATAGCAATTTTAAACCAGAATCTTTGCTGAATAGTTACAAGCGTGATAAAAATTGAAATGATCAACCCTATAAGCGGAGCAAGTAAAATAAAAAGTATGGTAAGACTTATGCCCCCATTCAAAGACCAGTTGATAGCATTGAAGCCTGAATGCGCAATTGCCGCACCTGCAAAGCCGCCGATTAATGTATGTGATGAAGAAGAAGGAATACCATACCACCATGTAAGCAAATTCCATAAAATTGCGGCTATTATGCCTGCTAATACAACTACAAGATCGTAACTGCCTTCATGTGCTGTTTTGGCAACAGTGTTTGCTACGCCGTGGTCACTGAAAATAAAGAAAGCAAGAAAATTAAAAAATGCCGCCCACAGCACTGCCTGGAATGGCGTTAACACTTTTGTTGAAACTATGGTTGCAATTGAGTTTGCGGCGTCGTGAAAACCATTTATAAAATCAAATACAAGAGCAAGAAAAATGATGACTATCAATAAAAGAGACATAGTTGATTGTGGGTTAACTGATAAATATGTTTATAATGCTTCAAATCATCAAGCATATTTCACGATGATTGATTCAATAACGTTTGCCGCATCTTCACATTTATCAGTCGCATTTTCCATTGCCTGGTAAATTTCTC